>Ga0207652_10000814_pt1 | contig 29793 bp, 19 predicted proteins | sample KBSC63BmetaG_FD_184334 | JGI IMG/M metagenome (GOLD analysis project Ga0207652, IMG submission 184334) | Corn rhizosphere microbial communities from Kellogg Biological Station, Michigan, USA - KBS C6-3B metaG (SPAdes) (version 2) | ecosystem: Host-associated > Plants > Roots > Rhizosphere ...
CGCCATCGCCGAGGGCTGCACGGCCAGCCCGGTGATGTCGGCGCGCGTGGCGAAGATGACCATCGGGTGCGCCAGCGGCACCCAGGGCGCCTCGCTGGCGATCACGCTCTGCACCTGGCTGTACAGGCGCTCGCGCTGATCGCGGTCGGTGGTCCGCTGGGCCGCCACGATGGTCTGGTGCACCCAGCGGTTCGAATAGAACGCGATGTTCGTGGGGTGCGCGCCGGTCGCGTTGTCCGAGTCGAGCAGGTTGTACAGGAAGTCGTCGGGATCGCCGTTGGTGCCGAACCAACCGGTCAGCGCCAGATCGTGCTCGCCCGCCCACAGCGCCCGCTGCAGCTCGGCGGGCTCGCGGGCCACGATCTCGACCGGGAAGCCGACCTCTTCCAGGCAGCTGCGGATGACGGCCGCCACCCGCTCGGGCGCCGGCACGTACTGCCCCGGCACCGACGGGATGTACAGCTTCAACGGCCGGGAGGCCGCGCCGCTGAAGCCGGCCTCGGCGAACAGGGCCCGCGCCCGTTCGGGGTCGTAGTTGAACGAGACCAGATCTTGCCGGGCGCCCCACACGTTCGGCGGCAGCGGCCCCACCGCCGCCGTGGCCAGCCCCTGATAGACGAAGCGCACGATGGCGTCCCGTCGAATGGCGTGGGCGACGGCGCGCCGGATGCGCGGATCGTCGAACGGCTTGTGGCGGGTGTTGAGCGCGATGTAGGCCACCAGCGACGCCGGCGCGGACACCATGCGCAGGTCCGGATCCAGCCGGACCAGCGGCACGTCGTCCGGATCCAGCTGCTCGACGATGTCGGCGTTGCCCGACTCCAGCGCCTGCATGCGCTGGCGGGCATCCCGCAGCTGCAACATCACCAGGTACCGCGTCTTGGCCCGCTGATCCCAGTACTGGTCGTTGCGCTCCAGCGTGATGCGGTCGCCCGGGATCCATTCGAGAAAACGATAGGGCCCGGTGCCCACGGGGTGCCTGCCGAACTTCGTCCCCCAGCGCCGCACGGCGGTCGGCGACACGATCGCCGCGGGGCCGATGGCCAGGTTGGCGAGGAAAGGCGCGTAGGGCCGATCGATCTGGAACTGCACGCGCAGCTTGCTGAGCGCGACCACGCGGCGGATGTTGCGGTAGGCGCGCGCCCAGACGAAGTCCGGCTCGTGCGCCGGGTGATCGGCCACGATCTGCCGCTCGAACGAGAACACCACGGCGTCGGCGTCGAAGGGGGTGCCGTCGTGGAAGGACACGCCGGGACGCAGATCGAAGGTCCAGACCGTCCCGTCGGCGCTGACCGACCAGCTGGTGGCCAGATCGGGCTCGGGCTCCAGCCGGCCGGCGGCGAACCGCACCAGCCGGCCGAAGACCTGCTCGGCGACCTCCAGCGATTCCAGATCGGAGGCACGGGCGGGATCCAGGTTGGTGGCGTCGCTGGCGCGCGCCACCACGACGCGATCCTTGGGCCGCGAGCCGCCGCCAGGGCGGGCCGTGCAGCCGAGCAGCGACAGCGCCAGCAACGCCGCGCCGCCCGCGCGACGAAGGCGCGGCGCGGACGCGCGGGGCCGGTGCGTCACGGGCGGCTCTCGCTGGTTCGCCGGGGCACGCGTAGCACGATCTCCTCGCCCTCCATGGCGTCCGCCGCGCGCAGGTCGGCCGCCACCGCGGGGTACGAGGCGGGCGGGATGCGCTGGATGCCGAGCCGCGCCTCGCGGCGCAGCTCCAGCCACGCCGCGCCGTCGTGCGCCTCCACCCGGCGCTCCTCCCGGAAGCGATACAGGCCGGGACGATCGATCGATCGCGCCGGCATGGGCGCCGCCTCGGGACGGGCATCGGGCGGCAACAGGATGCGCGCCGTGACCGTGGTGGGGACCTCGAAGCCGGTCAGCAGACCGGTGGACCGGCTGGGCTCGGTGGCGTAGCGGCGGCCGGGCAGCGCGCGAAAGAAGCTGGGTACGAAGCGCATCCGATCGGCGCTCACGGCCGCGAAGCGCGGGCTGGTGAAGCTGTATTGCAGGCGAACGGCGGCCGCCGTGGCGGGCGTCGCCGCGCCGCCCGGCAGTCGTTGCTTCTGCACGCCTCTTCCGTCGCTTCCCAAGATCTCCAAGCGCAGATCCTTCAACGTCGCGCCCGGGAAGTGTACGCCCAGCCACCGCTGCTCGAAATCTTGTCGCAGCTTCGTCTGATCCGCGCCGAACCGATCGATCACCTCGGTCCACTCCAGCGCCGGCCAGCCGCGCACGGTCTCCACGACCTGCCCCGTCGCCTGACCGTCCGCCGCCAGCCGGACGGTCAGGTCGACGTCGCGCCCGTCGCCGCTGCCGGTCCGCGCCACCTCGAACGTCGCCGTCGCCAGGTCCAGCACCCTGCCCCCGTCCATGCCCGGCGACAGATACCGAAATGGCGCGTGCTTCAGCCGCGGGTCGACGTAGGCCGGCGGGCTGCCAGGCAGATCGAACCGCAGCAGCACCTCGGCGAAGTCATCCGCCTCCTGGATCGGTGTCGGGTCCGCTGCTTCCGCGATGAAGCGGGAGCGCCCCAGGACCAACTGCGCCTGCAGGCCCAGGCGCCGGGCCAGGGCCTGGACCGCCGCCACCCGGTTTCCACGCCCGCTCGCCACCGCGACGGTGGCCGCGCCGCGCAGGTCGTCGTCGGCCTCTATATTCTGGCCGACCCAGGCGGTCACGGCCGCGGCCAGCGCCGCCGGCGAAGCGTCGCCGGCCTGCGCCTTGATCTCCGCGACCGCGCGATCCAGCACCGCGCCGTCGCGCGCCACGCCGTACATCTGTTCGCGCAGAAAACGCGCCCAGGCTGCCCAGGTCGCGCCCGCCGCCAGACGCACCGATGGGACATGCTCGATCACCGGCACCGCCGAGCGCTCGGCGAACAGCTGCGGAACCTGGCGCGCCGCGAAGGTGGTGACGACCACGCCACCGGCGCCGGGCGCACGCGAGGCGGCCGGTGCACCGGCGCGGCCGTCCACGGCCAGGGCGTTCGCCATCGCCGGGCTGGTCACCAGCAGGTACTCGCTGCGGTCCAGCGGCGCGTCGAAAGACTGGAAGTAGAACCGATCGCCCAGGTAGCCCCAGCGCGCGCCGGCCGGCGCCGGGGTCAACGCCTCGTGCGGCGGCTCGACCTCCAGCGTCTCCTTCTCCAGATAGTCGCCGATGGCCAGATCGGCGGCCGAGATGGCGTCCTTGCCCGCGACCTCCTCCGGCTCGCGCGTCGTGCCGTCGGGCTTGTGGGTCCGCAGCGTCAGCACCTCGGCGCCCTGCGGGATCGACACCTCGCCCCACTTCTCGATGGCGTCCTTGCTTTGCACGCGGACGATCTCGTGGGTCAGGGTCATCGAGGCGCCGCTGTCCAGCACGCGCGTCACCGTGCGATCCAGCACCACCACCGCGGGCCCGGCATACTGCCGGCCGCTGGCCTCGAACGCCCGGATGACGGCGCGACCGTCCAGCCGGTAATCATCCAGGGGCAGCGCCACGTCCAGCACCCTGGCGGCTCGGATCAACTGGGGAAGATCCGGCCGGTCGGCCAGCAGCTTCGTCAGATAGGCGCGCGCACGTGGTCTCTCGCCAGCGGCGATGGCGGCGTCGGCCCAGGCCACGGCGGCTTCGCCGTCGCTGCGATCCAGGTGCGGCTCCAGCAAGGCCACCGCTTCGCGCGCGCGACCGCGCGCCAGCAGCAGGCGCCCCAGCTCACCTCGCGTCTCCTCGGGATCGGGCTCCAGCGACATCGCCAGGCGCAACAGCCGCTCGGCCTCGGGCCAGTCACCGCGCCGGCGCAGCCGCGCGATGCGGTCGTCGTCGGTGGCGCCGCAGACCGCCAGATCCGCGGTCAGCGTGCGCACGGCCGCCAGATCTCGCCGGCCATCGGCACGCGCCAGCGCCGCCTGGATGACGGCGCAGGCCCGGGGCGCGCGCGCCAGCGCGTCGTCCAACGCGCGGTCGGCGTCCCACTCCAGTCCGCGCACCTCGTAGGCGGCGTGCAAGGTCAGCCGCGGCAGCCACCAGCCGGGGGCGGCGGCGACGGCCAGGCGCGCTTCTTCCAGCGCTTCTCGCGGGCGATCCTCGTCCAGCGCCAGGCCTGCCAGCGCGTTACGGGCCCGGGCCAGCCGCCCATCGATCGCCAGCGCCCGCCGCAGCAACGTCCGCGCGCGATCCCGGGCGAACGGCGCCGGCAGGCTGGGATCGTCGCGCACCAGGGCCGCGGCCAGCGTCGTCCCCAGCGTGAAGCGAGGTAGCGCCTCCAGGCGCGTCGCCGCCGCCTCGGCGGCGCCGACGTCGCCGGCCTGATTGGCCGCGTACGCCGACGCCAGCGCGACGGCCAGCGGCGGCGTCGTGCCCGGGCGGGGATCCACGGCCGGGACGATCATCACCGTCAGCTCGGGGTGGCCCCCGTAGGTGGCCAGGCGCAACTCCAGTCGGTGGCGGCCGGCGGCCCAGTTGACGCGGGTGGCGGACAGCTGCGGGCCGTACGCCCAGGCGCCGCCGTGGGCGCTGGCGGGGCCACCGTCGACGATCAGGCGCCCTTCGCCCCGGAAGCCCACCACCACGTCGAACGGGCCGGCCGTGGCCGCGTCGACGTCGACCAGAAGCCGCTGCGCGCCGGCGCGCCCCTCGAAGGACGGCACGGCGGCCCGACAGCCCCGCACCACCTCGCTGCGCACCAGGGCGGCCGGCCGGGCGGCGGCGTCGAGGTCCAGATGCGGCAGGCCGCCCAGCGGCGGCGCCAGCGCGAAGCCGGTGATGCACCCGGCGCGCGCGCCGACTTGCACCAGCAGCGCGACGTCCCCCCTGCGCCGCGCGATCCGATCCGCCAGGCTGGCCAGCGCGTAGCGCGCCTGCCACGACCAGCGGGCCGGCGAAGTGGCCAGGATCCGCTCCTCGACGACCCGCCGATCGGCGTCCGGGCCCGGGTGCTCTTCGAGCAGCGTCGCCAGCCTGCCGGCCGCCATCGCGACCAGCACCGACTGTTCAGCCGGGGCCCTGTCCAGCACCCCCAGGTACGAGGCGATGGCGTGGCCGACGTCGCCTCGCTCGAAGGCCAGCGATCCGTCAGCCAGCAGGGACGCCGCGCTGCCGCCCGCCGAGGGGTCCACCCCGGCGAGCAAACGGGCGGCCCCCTCGTCATCGCCGCCGCCCAGCGCCCGCCAGACCTGAGCTTCCCTGTCGCTTGCAGGCGCCCATGCGTCCGCGCGCCGTTGCGCGCGGGACCCGGCGCAGGCAGAGATCACCAGCAGCGACACCGCCCACCACCGCGCGGGCCGGGCGATCATCGGGCTCTCATCCCTCATGGCGTCACCGCGGGCGTCGCTTCGGGGACGCTGGCGGGCGCCATCGCGGCCGTGGTCGGGGCGGTGGGATGGCCTCCGCTGTCACGCGGCGCCGCGGTGATCCGCTCCGCCATCGCCGAATCCACCTCGGCCAGGAAGCGCCGGAAGGCGGGATATTCCGCCGCGCTGATGCGGTCCCGCTCCACGTCCAGAGCGCCGGTGACGACGACGGTGGGCGAGCCGGCGGAACCGTCCAGTTCCTGCACGCGCAGGTCGAAGTGACCGAACGGCGAGTCGATCCGCCGCGAAGTCGGCAGATGCGTCACCGCGAAGCGCGGCGGCAACTGATACGCGATCTGCTCCTGGTGCTGCCAGGGGTAGCCGAGCACCAGCGGCGAGTCCCGGTCCGACAGCCGTGCGTACGTGCGCGCCAGATCGATCTCGTGCGTGCCCATGGCCAGGCGCAGCGCCTTGTCGGCGGTCCGCTCGGCCAGTGCGGGGATGGTGGCGTGCGACAGCACGGTGACCGGCCGGTTGCGATCCTCGATGCCGGGCATGTCGACGGACAGCAACCGGGCGCCCGGGTTGCGCGCCGACAGCGCCTTGCCGTAGCGATCGGCGCGCTCGCCCTTCGTCTGGTAGTGCTCGCGCCACTCGGGGGCGGCCTGCCCGGTCAACGTCAGCTTCTCCCGCACGTCAGCGCTGCCATCGGCCTTCATGGCCACGTCCCACCGGCGCACGGCCCGGTTGCGCGCCGCGGGCAGCACGGGCGTCTGGTCCAGGTGCGACCCGTGCGGGCCCACGCGCAGGACCATCACGCCCTGGTCCTGGCCCGGCAGTTCGTCCATGCCCGAGAACTCGGCGGTGCCGTCCAGGTACAGGTTCAGCCTGGGCACGTAGACGATCGCGTGATCGAAGATGGCCAGCGACGCCGGCAGCGGCGCCAGTCGTCCCCCCCGCCGGGTGCGCAGCAGCACCATGTCCGCGTCGATGCCGGCCTCGCGCAGCAACACCACCAGCAGCGCCGCCTTGTCCTTACAGTCCCCGAAGCGCCGGGCCAGGATCTGCGAGACCTTGTAGGGCTTGAAGCCGTGAATGCCGAACTCGAGGCCGACGTAGCGGGTGCCGCCCACCACCAGGGCGTGCAAGGCGCGCACCTTGTCGAGATCCGTGGGTCCCGCGGCCTTCAGGGCCGTGGCCGCCGCCCGCCGGACGTTGTCGTCGGGGACCAGCTGCTCCTCGATCAGGCGCCAGTACCACGCCCCCACCTCTTCCCAGCTGCGGTAGGTGCTGACGTGCAGATAAGGGGATGACTCGCCCAGCCCGGGCATGGCCGGCTCCGCCTCGACGCGGGGGACGTCCGTGGCCGCGAACCGGTACACCTTCTCTCCGTTCTCCTCGTCCGCCGACTCGGTCAGCCCCGCCAGCGCCGGCCGCGCGAAGTAAAAGGGACGGTCGCGCGGCCCCAGCAGCGTGTAGTCCCAGCGCCGCTTGGGCAGGCTCTCCCCGGCAAACTCCAGATCGCCGAAGTAGCCCGCCAGCTGGTTCTCGCGCGAGACGTCGGACACGACGTACTCCAGGTCAACCACGTCGCCGGCCCGCAGCCCCTCGAAGCGTACGACCTGAGCGCGAAAGTCGTAGTACAGGCCGTACCACGGCTCGGAGAGATCCTCGTCGTCCCGGCCCGTCGACTGCAGCACCTCCCAGCGGTCGCCGTCGGGCCGGTAGATGCGCGCCTCGCGGATCTCCACCTCCTCCGCGCCCGGGGTGTAACGCACGTAGAACTCCTTGTTGTCACGCGCGCCCACGTCGGTGCGGATGGCGGTCACCCGCTGCGAGAACGTCTCGGCCAGCCCGTTCGGGTGGACACGCACCGCGCGGCGATCCAGCAGCACGATCGCGGGATCCGGCTCCGCTGCAGCTCGCGGCGTACCGGCGTCGCGCCCGCGCCGGGCCTCGGCGGCGATCAGCTCGGGGACAGCCGCCGCGAACGCCTTCGCCAGGTCTTCGCGCGTCCCCTGCGACGGTTCGTCGGAATGCTGCGCGCGCGCTTCGGCGGCGTCGGCGTAGCGGCGAAGCTCGACGTCCTGCGGCCGCAGCGCCAGGCCGCCGCGCAACCAGGGCAAGGCTTCGGCCAGCCGGCCGTGCCGGTCCAGCAACTTCCCCAGCTCGGCCGAGAAAGTGAACTCGTGGGGCATGCGGGCGGCCGCCTGCTCCAGCAGCGCGCGCGCGCCGTCGAGATCACCGTCCGCCTCGCGCTGGCGCGCCCAGTCCACCGTCAAGGACGGCAGATCCGGCCGCAGCATGGCCGCGCGGCCAAGCTCGCGCGACGCCTCGGCCCGATCTCCGCGGTCCCAGGCGAAGGTGGCCAGCTCGCGCCACAGCTCGACGTCGTCGCGGGACGACGCCAGCACCGCCTCCAGCTCGCGTGCCGCCTCGACCGGCCTCTCCACGGCGGCCAGCAAGCGGGCGTGGGCCCGGCGCACGGCCGGCAGCGCGCGTGCGGGCGGCGACAGCGCCTCCAGCCGCGTCAGCGCCGCCGCCGGCAGCCCCGCCGTCTGTTCCTGGGAGGCCAGCGCCAGCGCCGCCGGCCAGAAGGTCGGGGACGCGGCCAGGGCCGCGCGCCAGTCCTCGACCGCCGCCGACTCGCGATGCTGATCGCGCGCCACGTCGCCGAGCGCGGTCAGCACGCGCGCCCGCTCGCCCGGCGTCGCGGCGACCGGCAAGGCGCGCTCGAGCGCCCGCCGGCGCTCGTCATCCTCGCGCGCGGAGGCGGCCAGGCCCATCAGCGCGGCGACCCCGGGTCGCTCGCCGGCCGAAGCCTCGAACGCCTGCGCCGCCGCGCGGGCGTCGCGATCGGCCGGGTCCACGGACAGCAGGTAGCGGCCCAGGTCCAGCCACGCCTGCGCCCGGGCCTCGGCTGTGCCCGCAAGTTTCGCCGCAGCCCGCAAGCTGCCCTCCATGTCCCGGACAGCGATCGCGCGCGCCGCCGCGCGCCCGGGCGGCGCGCCCTGCGGGGACAGGTCGCTCTCGAACGCCAGCGGCCGCCCGTCGGGCCGGGTCAGCCGCGCGTACACCTGCCACGAGCCCTGCGTGACGACCGTCTTGACGAGGATCCGGTTCCAACCAGCGTGCAGGCGCACCCCCACGGCATCCTGATCGAAGCGCGCGGTGCGCGCGCGATCGGCGGCGTGCGCCAGAGCGCCGTTGCACCAGACCTTCACCGGGCCGGGCGTGCCCAGGCGCAGCGCCGCGTCCGTCGGGCTGGGGACGCGCACGAACGTCAGCAGGTACGCGGCGGCGTCGCTGTCCGGCCGCAACAGAGCATCCAGGTGCATCCGGCCCCGGTAGCTGCCATCGTCTGCCCTGCGCCAGGCGACGTCGCGTTCCTTGCCCGGATAGACGTGCGTCGGATCGGGCGCGCCGGTCTCGTTCTCGGGCGGAAAGGCGACGCCGTAGCTGGCGCGCCCATCACCGAAGGGACCGACCACCCAGAACCGGGAGAGCAGGCCCAAGGGCCGGCGCAGCTCCTCCGCGGCCTGGTCGTCGCCTTGCGCCTCCGCCCGCCGGGCCAGCCAGCCTCGGGCGCGGGCGGCGACCAGAGGGTCGGCGTTCGGATCCGCGAGGACCGCCCGGAAGTCGTCGTCCAGCGCGCCAGGCGGCACCAGGTCGGCGAACTCCTCCAGCGCCAGCAGCGGGCCCATCTGCTGGGGCCGCCCCGACAGGGACTTCAACCGCGCCCGCTCGATGGGCAGCGACGCTGCCGTCGCCTCGTCGAATGATCCTCGATCAGGGGCCGCGGGGGCGGATGCGCCGTGCGCGCCAGCCGGAAGCAGGACAGTCCCGCCCGCGACGGCGAAGACCAGCGTCGTGAGGCGCGCAGCGACTCGCGCCCCGGCGGCGCGACGAAAAAACATCGCGGTCATTATACGCGATGAATCCAACCAAACTTTTCGTCCGCGGCCACGATCACGGCGCCCGCGGCGCTACGGGAACTCGATCCCGCCGTGCCGGGACAGCAGGATCAGATCCCGCCCCACGCCCGCCGCGCGATAGTCGTGCATGGTCCCCGGCTCGGCCTGGACGATCGACCCCGGTCCGTACAGCCGGTCCTGATCGTTCATCAGGCCGTCGATGACGAAAGTCACCTCGCCGGCACGGTGCCGGTGGCGGGGAAACACCACGCCGGGGGCCATCCGGACCACGCCCGCCTCTTGCGTCGCCATTCGCGGCCCGGGGGTGAAGTGAAAGAACCGCGCCTCGCCGTGCAGCGACCAGCCTGCTGCCTCGTCCGCGCGGGCCAGCACCTTTCTCAGTGCGGCCTCGGACAGATCGAACAGGTCCTGCAGCGCCGCGAAGAACGGGCGGTACCGATCGGGGCCCTCCAGCGTGCGCAGCAGCCGCTGCAACACCGCCGCCGGCGGCCGCTCGGGCTTGACACCATGGCCGGCCCACGCCCCCACCGCCTCCTGGGTCTCGACGGTCTGTGCCGGCTCCATCGCGTCGGCCAGCGCGTCCGTCCGCACGCCTTCGCGGCTCACGGCGCGCCCCTCTCGCGCGATCCCATCGCCTCGCGCAGCAGCGCCAGCGCCCGCGCCATCCGCGACTTCACCGTCCCCATGGGCATGTGCAGGCGCGCCGCGATCTCGGACGAGGACAGCCCCTCGAAGTAAGCCAGCTCCAGCACCGCCACCAGCTCTTCCGGCAACGCCTGCGCGGCCTGGCGGACGCGCGCGCCGTCGACCGAGGCGGGGGCCACGGCCGCGGTGGACTCGGGCCGTTCGTTGCCGGCCCGCTCGACCGCGCGCGCATCCCGGGAGGACTTCCCCAGCCGGTCGAGCGCCCGTGAGCGCGTCCGCACCGTCAGCCAGGCCGGGACGCTCCCGCGCTCGGGCGCGTACTCGGCCGCGTGCAACCAGACCTCGAGGAAGACGTCGTGGATCAGATCTTCCGCCGCCGCGACGTTGCCCAGCATCCGCTTGGCCAGCCCGAACAGCAGCGGCGAGTAGGTGTCGTAAAGCCGCGCCAGAGCGTCGCGATCGCCCGCCGCGATCGCCGCGACCAGCGCGGCGTCGCCGGCCACCGCTGGCGCGACGTCGCGTGGAGAGGACAGGCGCTCGATCATGCGAGGAGCGAAAATATCAGCGAAGGCGCGTCCGATACAAACCGCACCCGATGCCCCGTCGCTGGCGCTCAGGTCTTGTCGAAGTACTTCGCGATCGCCTCGCGCAGGGCGATGCGGGCCCGGTGCAGCCTCGTCTTCACCGTGGGCACCGAGATGTCCAGCGCCTCGGCCGTCTCCTCGGTCGAGAAGCCGTCCACGTCGCGGATCAGGAAGACGGTCCGATAGATCTCGGGCAGCTCGTCGATGGCCTGCTGCAGCTGGGTGCGCAGCTCCTCCGACTGCAGCTCGTCGTCCGGCCGCCGTGCCCAGTTCTCGCCCGGAGAGGTCACCTGACCATAGGCCGGTCCCCCACGATCCATGAAGCTGGGGTCCAGCTCCTCGGTCGACACCTCGGGGTGGCGTCGCTGGGTGCGCAAGCGCATCAAGGCGGCGTTCGCGGTCACCCGGTACAGCCAGCTCGAAAACTGCGAGTCGCCCTTGAAGCCGTCCAGCTTGCGCCAGACGGACAGCAGCGTCTCCTGGACGATCTCCTTGGCCTCCGTCTCGTTGCGCATGAAGCGGAAGGCCAGGCGATAGACCTTGTCCTGGTAGCGCTCGACCAGAGCCTCGAAAGCTTCGAAGTCTTTCTGCTTGGCGCGCGCCACCAGCGCGTCGTCGGACAATCCACCGAGCCCGGCGTTTTCCGTCTGGGGTGTGAGGGCGTTCTCGGACATCTTCTGACCCAACCGGATTGTCCCAGATTCTTTCGTTCTTCGATAGAGAGGGACGTCAGAGGGCGACCCGAGCGGGTGTCGTCTGACGGCGCCTCCTCGTCGCGTCCTCGTCGCCTCCCGTGGCCTCCTGGTCACCTCCTGGTCGCCTGGCTGAACTCGCCCGACGCCCGGCGGCGGGGGACGTGCTACAAACCGTCGCATGCCGTCGAACCGGAACCGACGCCGCCCCGTCCCCCTCGCGTGGACGGCGCTGGGCGCGGGGTTGACGATCGCGCCGGCGATCGTGTTGGCGATCTCGCCGCCGCTCTGGGGCGCGCCGGCCGCGCGCGTCCCCGCCGCCGCTGCCGTCCCCGAGTTGCGCTTCGAAAAGTACGTGCTGCCCAACGGGCTGGAGGTGATCCTTCACGAAGATCATCACGTCCCCCAGGTGGTGGTGGACGTCTGGTACAAGGTCGGCTCGAAGGACGAAGAGCCAGGCCGCACCGGCTTCGCGCACCTGTTCGAACACGTGATGTTCCAGGGCTCGAAGCACGTGGGCGAGGACAAGCACTTCGCCTATCTGCAGAAGGCCGGCATGTCGAACGCGAACGGTTCCACGTCGGAGGACCGCACGAACTACTTCGAGGTCCTGCCCTCGAACCAGCTCGAGCTGGCGCTGTGGTTGGAGAGCGACCGCATGGGGTTCTTGCTGGAGCGGAATGGCCTGCAAGAGACGTTCGACGGCCAGCGCGACGTCGTGAAGAACGAGCGCCGCCAGCGGATCGAGAACCGGCCCATGGGCCTGGTGAACCGGGTCATGCTGGAGGCGCTGTACCCGCCGTCGCACCCTTACCACCATGAGGTGATTGGTTCGATGGAGGACCTGTCGCGCGCCTCGCTGGAGGACGTGAAGGCCTTCTTCCACCGGTATTACGCGCCCAGCAACGCCAGCCTGGTGCTGGCCGGTGACTTCGATCCGGCGCGCGCCAGGACCCTGATCGAGCAGTACTTCGGCCCCATCCCGTCGGGCCTTCCGGTCACCTCGGGCGCCGCGGGCGCTCCGGCCGCTGCCCCGCCGATCAGCCGCCCTGCCCCGGCCCCCGTGAACTTGCGCGCGGAGACGCGCATCGCGCTCGAGGCCAAGGTTCAGCAGCCGCAGGTCTTCATCGAGTACCCCACCCCGCGCAGCCTGTCGGAAGGCGACCACGCGCTGGACGTGGCGGCGCAGATCCTGGCCGGCGGCAAGGCCTCCCGCCTGTACAAGCGCCTGGTCTACGAGCTGCAAATCGCGCAGAGCGTGACGGCCCACCAGCAAAGCCAGCTGCTGCAGAGCGTGTTCGAGATCTCGGCCACGCCGATCGCCGGCCACACGCTGGACGAGCTGGTGCGCGTGATCGACGAGGAGGTCGAGGCCCTGCGGGCGAAGCCCGTCGACGGACACGAGCTGGAACGGGCCAAGAACCAGATCGAGTTCGACACGTTTCGCAGCCTGGAGGCGCCGCTGGCCCAGGCCGAGCGCCTGCAGACGTACAACCTGCAGGTGGGCGACCCCGGTTACCTGGGGCGCGACATCGAGATGTACCAAGCGGTCGACGCCGCGGCGGTGCAGGCGGCCGCCAGCCAGTATCTGCGCAAGGACGGCCGCGTGGTGGTGACCGTGACCCCCAATCCCGACGCCCCCATCATGGGAAGGGTGAAGCCGCAATGACACGCGCCGCAACGATCTGTCTCCGCTCGGTGGCCCGCGGCGCCGCCCTCGCCATCGCGTTCGGACTGGCAAGCGGCGCTTGCGCGGGGACGCCCGCGCCGCCTGCGGCGGTCCCCGTGGCCCCGGTCGCGGCCACGCCCCCCTCGCCGCCCCCGCCGGCGGCGCCCCGGCCCGCCCCGCCCCCGGCGCCCGTGCTGGTCACGCCGGACGCTCCCTTTCGTGCCCAGCCCCCCGCCGCCGCCGCGGAGCCTTTCTTCCAGATCCCGGCCTACAAGCGGTTCAAGCTGAAAAACGGCACCAGCGTCATCCTGGCCGAGTTTCACGATCTGCCGCTGATCGAGATGCACCTGGTCGTCAACGCGGGCGGCGGCGCGAACCCTCCCAGCGAGGCTGGACTGGCCGATCTGACGGCCAACCTGCTGGACGAGGGCACCACCACCCGCTCGGCCCTGCAGATCGCTGAACAGATCGGTGATCTGGGGGCCGCCCTGACGACGTCGTCCAGCTGGGACGCGTCCGTGGTGACCCTGTCGACGATCACGCGCAGCTTCGATGCGGCGCTGGCGATCTGGGCCGACGTGATCGCGCATCCGGCGTTTGCCGAGAAAGAGCTGGCGCGGGTGCGCGAGAACCTGCTCACCGCGGTCACCCGCCGGAAGGACAGTCCCCCCACGCTGGCGAACCTGCTGGTGTCACGACTGCTGTTCGGCGAGCGCCACCCTTACGGCTGGCCCATCCAGGGCGTCGAGGAGACGTTGAAGAAGCTGACCGTCGCCGACGTGCGCCGCTTCTACGCCGCTGAATACAAGCCTTCGAACGCCACCATCATCGTGGCGGGCGACATCACCGAGGCCGCGCTACGCCCCAAGCTGGAGCACGCCCTGGCCGACTGGAAGGCCGGCAAGGCGGCGCCCGTCAAGCTGCCCGTCCCGACGGGCGTCAGCGCCAAGCGCATCTATCTGATCGACAAGCCGGGCGCGCCGCAGTCCTCGATCCGCGTGGCGTTCATCGGCGCCAAGCGCAACGATCCGGATTTCTTCCCCGTCGTCCTGATGAACCAGATCCTGGGAGGCAGCTTCTATCGGCTGGACATGAACCTGCGCGAGCGACGGCAGTGGACCTACGGGGCGCGCTCGTCGTTCGAGATGAGGCGGACGCCGGGGCCGGCCGCCGCGGGTGGCGAGTTCGTGGCCGCCCACACCGCGGACGCCGTCGGCGAGATCTTGAAAGAGATGCGCACCATGGCCAGCACCGAGGTCACGGACGAGGAGCTGGCCCGCGCCAAGGACAATTTCATCCGCGCCTTCCCGGCGCGCTTCGCGACGCGTGCCTCGACGGCGGGCTTGCTGAGCGAGCTGTCGATCTACGGACTTCCGGACAGCTTCCTCACCGACTACACGAAGAAGCTGCAGGCGGTCACCAAGGCCGACGTGCTGCGGGTGGCGAAACGGTTCCTGAGCGACAAGGTCGCCATCGTCGTGGTGGGCGATCGGGCTTCTGAGGAGGCCTCGCTGCGCAAGCTGGCGCCGCTGGAGCTACGCGATCTCGACGGCGCGCCGGCCGGTCCCGTCACTGCCAACGCGCACGACGTCGGCCCCCGCGAAGCCCGGCCCGAGGCGAAGGCCGGCGCCGCGGGCAAGTCCGAGGGCAAAGCGGGCGAGTGACGCGCCCCGCGAAGCAGCCGCGATGAGCCACGCCGGACACCACCACGCCCCGCCCGCCCAGCCGGCGCTGAGCGCACGGGCCGTACAGCGGGTGTTCATCATCACCCTGATCCTGAACGTGGTCGTCGCGGCGTCGAAGGCCGGGTACGGCTACTTCTCGGGGTCGATCGCGCTGGGGACCGACGCCATCCACGCGGTGCTCGACGGCTCGTCCAACGTGCTGGCGCTGTTCAGCCTGCACTGGGCGCGCATGCCGGCCGACGACCGCCACCCCTATGGCCGGCGCAAGATCGAGATCCTGGCCGCCATGGGGATCGGCGTGCTGATCGTGATCGGCCTGGCCGAGTTCGCGAGCGCCGCCGTTCACGAACTGCTGGGCGAAGGGACCCCGCCTCGCGTCGGGTGGGGAGGCTTCGTGGTCGTGGCCGGCACGATGGTGATCAACTTCTTCGTCACGCGCTACGAGGAGCGCCGCGGGCACGACCTGGGCAGCCCGCTCCTGTGCGCGGACGCCCAGCACACACGCTCGGATCTGTACGCGTCGATCGCGGTCTTGCTGTCGTTCGTCGGCGTCCGCCTGGGATGGCGCGCGGCGGACGCGGTGGGCGCCATCGCCGTGGTGGTGCTGGTGGGACGGGCGGCCTGGCTGGTATTTCGCGAGAACGTCCCGACCTTGCTGGACGCCGCGGTGCTGGACCCGCAGCGGGTGGCCCGCCTGGCGGCGGGACACGAGGCCGTCCGGAACGTGGCGCGCGTCCGCTCGCGGGGCCTCCGGAACGCCGTTCAACTGGACCTGCGCATCAAGGTCGACCCCGACATGAAGGTCGCCGACGCGCAGGCGCTGACGGACCGGATCGAAGGGGCGCTGCGCGAAGAGTTTCCGGAACTGGCCGACGTGAGCATCCATTGCGCGCCGGCCGGGGGTGACCCGCTCGCCCCCCCGATGACCACGGCCGCCACCCCTGACGAAGATCAGGCGGAGGCGCGAGCGCGGGACCACGACCATGCCGATCCGCACCACCAACACGAGCAGAAGAAAGACGAGACGACGGACAAGAAAGAGTAGAGAAGTCGCTCTCAAGAACTGGCTGGCTCCCGTCGAATGACGACGGCTGTCAACGCGATCCGAGCCTCGTGTCTCTCGATTTGTTGCGTGATTACGGAAGTCGAGCGGGAAAACCGATCCCACCCGCGTTCCGACTAAGCCCGACCATTTCGTAAGCGCCAATCCGGCGCCAACTTCTTGACACCCTTTTCGGGCCCGATAACATACGAGGCGCGGAGTCTACATTCGCTGCCGCAGTAGCAACCCCGGGTCCTTCGAAGTCGTTCCGTCCCCGTCCCCAGCCAGCCAACCTTAGACGAAACCAACCGTTCGAGCGGTGCCCCGGAGGCCCCGGCCTGCGCGTCGGGCACCCGCAAGAAACTCAAAGAGAGGAACAGATGCAAGGACTCGCCCAGTTCCTGGAGCAAGGCGGCACGTTGATGTACGTCAACCTTGTCGTCTCCATCATCGCGCTGGCGATGATCGTCGACAGGGCCATCTTCTTCCTCGGTAAGGGATCCGTGAACGCGCGCGCCTTCCTGGAGCAGATCCGGAAGCTGGTCCTGGCGAACAACATCGACCGCGCCGTCAAGCTGTGCTCCGCGACCGAGGCGCCCGTCGCCCGTGTCGCCCGGGCCGGTCTGCAGCGCGTCCACCGCGGCGAGATCGCGATCGCCCAGGCGATCGAGGAGACGCTGGTCGATGTGACGCCGCTTTTGAAGAAGCGCGTCCAGATCCTGTGGTCGATCGCCAACATCGCCACCCTGGTCGGTCTGCTGGGTACCGTCGTCGGTCTGATCCGCGCGTTCGGCGCGGTGGCCGCGGCCAAGCCGGAAGAGCGCTCGGCCCTGCTGGCGAAAGGCATCTCGGAGGCCTTGAACAACACCGCCATGGGGCTCGGCATCGCCGTCACCTGCATCATCGCCCACGCCATCCTGTCGTCGGCCTCGAAGAAGCAGGTCAGCGATCTGGAGACGTTCTCCCTGAAGCTGGAGAACCTGCTGGCCGAGTCGGCCCAGGGCTCGGCGAAGGCCTAAGCGCCAGATGCTCACGGCGGGACCCGCGAGGAGAGCGACCCGATGACGAGGAGCCAGGTCCGCGCGGCGATGCGCCGCATGCGCGATCACAACGAGGAGTTGGAGGAAGAGACGGGCGAGATCAACCTCGTTCCGTACATGGACATCGTCACGAACATCATCATCTTCCTGCTGGCCTCGGTGGTTAACCAGGTCGCGCTCGGAAACGTGAACGTGTCCGTCCCTACCCTGGCCAGCGCCGGCTCCGGGTCCGTCGACGAGCCGCCGCTCAAGCCCCCGCTGAACCTGACCGTCACCGTGGGCGCCACCGGATTCACCATCGCCGCGTCGGGCGGCGTGCTGCCCACCATCCCCAAGCTGCCGAACGGCCAGTACGACTACAAGCAGCTCACGAAGAAGCTGCTCGAGATCAAGTCCTCGCCCGACAACAAGGACGAGACGAAGGTCAACTTCAACGCGGACTCGAACACGTCTTACGACATCGTCGTCGCCACGCTGGATGCCATGCGCCAGGACGACGAAGGCCGGGCGCTGTTCCCTGATGTCGCCTTCTCTGCGGGGATCCTCTGATGGAACAGAACATGTCCCGTCTGGCGGGGAAGAAGGCCATCCGGTCGTACGCCCGGAAGCTGTCGGAGCCGGACGTCGTCAAAGACCTGAACATCACCCCGATGATGGACATGATGACCATCATCCTGGTCTTCTTGTTGAAGACCTTCTCGGGCAGCACGTCCACCATCACGTTCGATCAGAACCTGAAGGTGCCGCAGTCGACCACGCAGTTGAAGCCGAAGGAGGCGGTGACCGTCACCGTCACCAAGAAGGTCATCCTGGTCGAGGGTGACGGCGTCGCCCCGATCACCGGCGGCCGGGTCGATCCCGCGGTGAAGCGCGATGGCGAGAACGGCTACTACATCACGCCGCTGGTCGACATCCTCGAGAAGCACGCCCGCAAGGAGAAGAAGGTCGCCGAGTTGACGGGCAACCCGTGGGAGGCGCAACTGATGCTGGTCGCGGACCAGACCACGCCCTATCGCCTCCTGACGGAAGTCCTGTATTCGTGCGGCCAGGCCGGCTACGGCAATTACCGCCTGCTGGTCCTGAAGTCTCGCGACTGAAACGGCGCCCGCGCGCGCCCCTGATCGTTCGGGGCCTTTCCCTCATTCGTCACGCGCGCGCCTGCGGTGACAAAACGCGATTGCGTCGAGTGGTGTCGTTTAGCGCAGCCTGCATCGCGGGACCATTGAACCCTTTGAGGGTTCCCGTTTGATTGGCCTTGCCGCTGTCCGCGCGCGCCCCAAATTGAGGCACTTCGTGTGGGGTGCGTTACGGGGAGCCGGGCCCGATTCTCTCGGGGACCATGTTATAAGGGCGCACGCTCTCACCAACCCAAGCCGGAGTGTCGTTCATGCGCGAACGTTCCCTGTCCGTTGTGCTGGTCGGTGTATTCGTGGTCGTCCTGTCGTTAGTTGGGGTGTCGGTGCCAGTCCACGCGGAGGAGGCCGGCGGGGGCGGTGAAGCCACGTTGGTGCTCCCCGATCTGGGGAGCGTTTCATTCCTGGGCGGCGTGGCCGGCAACCGCCTGCTGGTGGGCGGCATCGTCGTCTGCCTGCTGGGCCTGGCGTTCGGCCTGGCCATGTCGGCGCACCTGAAGAACCTGCCCGTCCACAAGTCGATGCGCGAGATCTCGGAGCTGATCTACGAGACGTGCAAGACGTACCTGATCACGCAAGGGAAGTTCATCCTGCTGCTGGAGGTGCTGATCGGCATCGTCATGGTGATCTACTTCGGGGTGCTGCGGCACTTCGAACCCGCCAAGGTCGTCATCATCCTGCTGTTCAGCCTGGTCGGCATCGCCGGTAGCTACGGCGTGGCCTGGTTCGGCATCCGCATCAACACCTACGCGAACTCGCGCACCGCCTTCGCCAGCTTGCGGGGGAAGCCCTACCCTTGCTACGCGATCCCGCTCAAGGCCGGCATGAGCATCGGCATGCTGCTGATCAGCACCGAGCTGGTGCTGATGCTGGCCATCCTGCTGTTCTTGCCCGCCGACTACGCGGGGGCCTGCTTCATCGGCTTCGCCATCGGCGAGTCGCTGGGCGCGTCGGCGCTGCGCATCGCGGGCGGCATCTTCACCAAGATCGCGGACATCGGCTCGGACCTGATGAAGATCGTCTTCAACATCAAGGAGGACGATGCCCGCAATCCGGGCGTCATCGCCGACTGCACCGGCGACAACGCCGGCGATTCGGTCGGCCCCAGCGCCGACGGCTTCGAGACCTACGGGGTCACCGGCGTCGCCCTGATCACCTTCATCCTGCTGGCCGTCGGCGATCCCACCATCCAGGTGCAGCTGCTGGTCTGGATCTTCGCGATGCGCATCATGATGATCATCGCCAGCGGGCTGTCGTTCGTCATCAACGAGGCCATCGTCAAGGGCCGCTACGGCAACGCCGACAAGATGAACTTCGAGAAGCCGCTCACCCAGCTGGTGTGGGTCACCTCGATCGTCTCGGTGGCCATGACCTATCTGGTGTCGTACCTGCTGATCCCATCGCTCGGCCCCGGCGGCGACACCACGCTGTGGTGGAAGCTGTCCACCATCATCAGCTGCGGCACGCTGGCCGGCGCCATCATCCCCGAGGTCATCAAGGTGTTCACGTCGACCGAGTCGGCGCACGTCCGCGAGGTGGTGACGGCCTCGCAGGAGGGTGGCCCCTCGCTGAACATCCTGGCCGGCCTGACGGCGGGCAACTTCAGCGCCTACTGGATGGGCATCATCATCGTGGCGCTGATGGGCATCGCCTACGGCGTCAGCACGCAGGGGCTGGATAGTCTGATGAAGGCCGAGTCGGTGTTCGCGTTCGGCCTGGTGGCGTTCGGCTTTCTGGGGATGGGTCCGGTCACCATCGCCGTCGACTCCTACGGGCCGGTGACCGACAACGCGCAGTCGGTGTACGAGCTGTCGGTGATCGAGAGCATCCCCGACATCGCCGGAGAGCTGAAGAAGGACTTCGCGATCGACGTGAACTTCGAGCGGGCCAAGTACCTGCTGGAGGAGAACGACGGGGCCGGCAACACGTTCAAGGCCACGGCCAAGCCGGTGCTGATCGGCACGGCGGTGGTGGGCGCCACCACCATGATCTTCTCGATCATCATGGCGCTGACCCATGGGTTGACCTCGGGCCTGGCCAACCTGTCCATGCTCCACCCGCCCTTCCTGCTGGGCTTGATCACCGGCGGCGCCGTCATCTACTGGTTCACGGGCGCCTCGACGCAGGCGGTGTCGACCGGCGCCTACCGCGCCGTCGAGTTCATCAAGGCGAACATCAAGCTGGACGGCACCGCCGAGAAGGCCAGCATCGCGGACAGCAAGAAGGTGGTCGAGATCTGCACGAAGTACGCGCAGAAGGGGATGATCAACATCTTCCTGACGGTCTTCTTCAGCACGCTGGGATTCGCCTGCGTCGAGCCGTTCTTCTTCATCGGCTACCTGATCTCGATCGCGCTGTTCGGCCTGTTCCAGGCCATCTTCATGGCCAACGCGGGCGGCGCCTGGGACAACGCCAAGAAGGTGGTCGAAGTCGAGCTGAAGCAGAAAGGCACGGCGCTACACGCGGCGACGGTCGTGGGCGACACGGTCGGCGACCCCTTCAAGGACACGTCGTCGGTGGCCATGAACCCGGTCATCAAGTTCACGACGCTGTTCGGCCTGCTGGCGGTCGAGCTGTCCGTGGATCTGAACCGCACCACCAGCTTCGTGCTGGCGGGCCTGTTCCTGCTGATCTCGTTCGTCTTCGTCCACCGTTCGTTCTACGGCATGCGGATCGGCGTGGAAGGGGCTCCGCCCCTCCACCGGGCCCTCCCGGACTCCGGACCGAAGTAGCGGGCCGGAGCTGCTGGGCCCAGAGGGTCTCGGGCGGGCAAAGCCCGCCTGCGATCCCCGGGGAGGGCTTCGTCCTCCCTGGGACCCTCCTGTCGGCTACCGACGACGGAGGAAGGCGACCGTGGGACGGGCCAGCGGCAGGAGGCTGGCGGCCAGCAGCAGACCGGGGACCAGGGTGCCGAGGACGGCCGGCAGCACCACCGCCGCCGGATAGAGGCCCAGGACACGCGCGAACAGCGGCGCTTGTAGCCACGCCAGATCGGAGGCTCCGCAGTGCAGGAGGCCGTGTGCGATCAGCGCCACGGCCGACGTTCCGAGGGCCAGGATGCTCCAGCCGCGCAGGCGGATGAGGCCGGTCAGGCCGGCGATGCCCGCGATGGCGGCGCCGATCAGCAGCGTCCCGTGCAGCATCCCCTGCCCCGGCTCCTTCGGGCCCAGTGCCCACAGCACCAGGCTGGGCAGCGAGGCCGCCGCGCGCGTCACCGTCTTGCGCAGCCGCGCGACACCGTAGTCGTCCATGCCCAGCTTCTGCTTCCAGCCGTCCTGCTGCTCGTAGAGGGCCGCCACGCGCTTGCCCAGCAGCATCACCACGATCAGGCCGTGCAGCCCGCCGTAGATCCCCAGCGCGGGATTCCAGCCCACCAGCACCATCGACAGCACCGCGACCATCACCCCCGACCAGCCGAGTCCGCTCGCGAACCAGCCGCCCCAGAACCACTCGGCCGCCACGCCGACGAAGGCCACCAGATAACAGAGCGCCAGCGCCAGAAACGCCGGCGTCCACTCGGGACCGGCGGGGGCATTCAGCGCCAGCAGCAGGTACAACGTCACGAAGAAGCTCAACGACAGGGCCGCGATCGCCCGTCGGGTCTTCGCGAAGCCCAGGTCGTTGATCCGCTCCAGCGGCTTCGCGAGGTGCTTGTCGAAGTGCTTCTGGAGGTAAGCCTTGAAGAACGACGCGACGAAAGACGGCGGCTTCATAGTCGTAAATTGTAGCGCCCGCCTTCCATTTGTCGCGCTCGGAAGCCACGCCTCCGCCGCGACCGGACGACCGTAACCCGCGCGTTACGGCCAGCGGCTACTTGAGCCGCAGTTCGACGCGCCTGTTCTTCAGCCGGCTGGCGGGGGTGGTGATCGGCACCAGCGGCTGGGAGGCCCCCGCCCCGTGCGCCGTCAGCCGATCACCGGCGACGCCCCGGGCCAGCAAGTAGCCGCGTACCGCTTCGGCCTGCTGCTGCGTCAGGGTCTCCACGGCCGGGCTAGCCAGCCCGTCGTCCCAGTGGGCGATCACCTGTACCTGGTGAACCTCGGGGTGGCTGCTCAGGAGATCGGCGACGCCGTCCAGCAGCCGCTGCGCGTCCGGCGCCAGCTTGGCCGAGACGCCGACGAACCGGATGGGCTGTCCCAGCCGGATGATCCCCTCGCCCAGCGCCACGCTGGCGTTCGGCGGGCCGGCCCGCCAGACGAAGTCCAGGGTCTTGTCCTGGTTCGCCGTGAGCTCGAACTGCGCCTCCTGGGCGGGCAAGCCCGCGGCCTCGGCGCGCGCCCGATAGGTGCCGGGGGGCAGCGAGACGGCGTAGGCGCCACCGGCGTCAGCATGAAGCTCGAATATGCCCTCGGTCTTGCCCTGGCCCGCCACCTTGACCGTGGCCGGCAAGCCCTTGCCGTCCCGGCCGATCGCCCGCCCGTGCACGCTGGCGCTAGGCGGCCTGGCCAGCAGGGCCACCGTGACGGGCTCGACCCGTCCGGCGGTGACGTGCACCTGGACCAGCGCCGACTCGAAGCCCGGCGCGCTGACCTGCAGATCGACGGGGCCCGGATCCAGGGGGACGGTCGTGAAGATGCCTTCGCCGTCCGAGGCCGCGTTCGCGTGAGGATGCCGGCCGATGATGACGACGGCGCCCTGGATCGGCGCCGCCCCCTCGCTGGCGCGGATCTGCCCGCGGATCGAGCCCTGACGCGCCGGCGCCTGTACTTCGACCGTCTTCGTTACCACGCGGGGGTGGGTGATCGACGCGAGATCGACAGGCAGCGACAGCCCGAACACGACGTTGTAGGGGGGCACGGGCGCTCCGTAGGGAAAACCGGCGGAGCGCAGGCGCAGATCGACCCCGGCGTCAGCGGTCAACCCGCGAAAGATCACCGCGCGCACGCCCAGCGTGATCCAGTGGCTGTCCCGGTTATCGACGCAGGCCTGGCTGGTGCCGCCATTCCCGCACGCGGGCGGCGCATAGGCGGCGAACGTCGAGTCCGCGCTGCCGGTGGCGTACTCGAAGTGATATTCGACGAAAGGGTCCAGTGGGATGGGCACCGTCTCCTTGCCCAGCGGCACGTCGGCGGCCAGCGCCACGCGCAGCCGACTGGGCGCGATGCCGTAGCCAAACAGGGTGGCCTCCTTCGTGTTCGCCGCCAGGCCGGACAGGTCGCGCAGATTGGACGAATTGTCGAGGTAGTAGTTCACGCCGGCATGCACGCGCACCGGCACATTCTCCTGCGTGTTCGCCGCCAGGCCGGACAGGTCGCGCAGATTGGACGAATTGTCGAGGTAGTAGTTCACGCCGGCATGCACGCGCACCGGCACATTCTCCTGCGTGTGGCGCAGATCGTAGGTCAGGACCGGCCCCACCCACAGCGACGTCGAACTGGGCGAGAAGGCCAGGTTCGACACCCCCGCCAGGAACTTCAGCCCCAGCTCGAAGCCCAGCGTCGCCGCCGGGGACAGCGGGTAGATCCCCTTCGCCCCCAGGACCAGATCGCCATACGACTTCAAGAACTCGGGATCGCGGTCGGCCGCCGTGCGGGTCCTCTCATTGCGGTTGCTCGAGTTCAGCAGCGCGCCGAACAGTTCGAGGTGGCGATGGGGCGTGTACCCGACCGCCAGCTCGGCCCGCAGGCGCTGATCCGAGTCTCCGAGGACCAGGAAGTCGGACGCGGAGAAGTACTCGCCGTGCAGCCCCACTCGGAGCTGGTGGACCGGCCCCACCTCGGCGGTCGACGCACCGAACAGACCGATCGGCCCGACCAGCGACGGGAGCGCGAACGGATTCGGAACAATCGGGGCAGGCGGCAGGAGGGCCTCCTGTGGTTCGCCGGGACGCGGGGGCTGTTCCGCCGGGGTCTGAACAGGCGGCGCGGCCGCCGGCGCCACGGTGTCTGGAGACGTCGCGGGGGCCGCGGCCTGCGCCGCCCCCAGCCACCCACCGATCAGAAGACCCAGGACCACCCGGAAGGACTTCGCCATCTGAGCTTTGCCTCGCTTGAGAGTGTGCGCCGCCAACCTGAAGCAGGTCACATTACTCCGGCGCGCTCGACGGGAAAACCGTCCCCGGACCGGCCGCGTGAATCGTGGCGCAGTCCGACCACAACGGCATGACGGCGCGGGCAATCAGTTGCGCTCGGGCACCGGTCGTGAAAAATTCAGGGCCCGTGGACACAGCGACCCCGAACCTCGACCAAGTCAGCCAAGAAACCCGAGACGTCACCCTGCAGATTCACGCTGCCCAAGAGCGTCTCGAAGACCGCGATTTCATCGCCTCCGTCCACCAGGCAGTCACCGCGCTGGGACAGCACTTCAACGAGCTGCTGAGCCACCTCGGCCCGGCCGAGCGCATGTCGGCCGAGCGCGTGCTCGGCCGGCGCGTGGCCGACGCCCGCCGGATGGCGTCGTTGCTGCCGAAGGTGCCGGCGGCGGTGTCGCCGAACACCCCGGACCGGCAGGTGTCGGGGGCTTCGGTCGTCGGCGAGCGCCGTATCACCGGCGTGTCGTGGACCCACGACCGCAGCGCCCCCAGCACGGGGCTGCGCGTGGGCGGCGAGGTCGACGCCTGGTGCGGCAAGTGCGACGGCCTCAAGACCCACAACATCGTCGCCATGGTGGGCGACGAGCCCAAGCAGGTGCTCTGTCAGGCTTGCAACTCGCGCCACACGTTCCGCACCGGCCCGGCCCGCAAGAAGGGCGAAGCCGCGGAGGGGACGGCGGCTTCCACGTCGCGCCGCCTGCCCGTGGATCCCGAGGCCGCGAAGCGCGCCGAGGCGCAGCGCGCCCTGGCCGAGGAGCTGGCGACCGCTGAAGCGATCCGCGCTTTCAATCCGAAGGAGCGCTACAAGGCCGGCGAGATCATCTCGCACCCCGAGTATGGCCGGGGGAAGATCGAGAACGTCCTTCGCTCCAGCCTGCTGGTCCGTTTCTCGCGGTCGGGCCTGAAGCCGCTGATGCTGGTGTGAGCCGGGGCGGCGCGACCCAGCAGCCTGCTAGGCCGCGTCGACCTCGTCCAGAAACCGCCGCAGCAGCCCGTCGACCATCAGGTTGCGGGCAGCGGCGTCGTAGCGCCCACCCCGAAAGCCGCCCTGGACCTCCTCGAACTTCGTGCGGGTCGACTCGACCAGCGCCCGATAGGTGGTGACCTTGGTGCCGATCTCTTTCTGGTTCTTCACCAGATAGGTCACGGCCGAGACCGCGGCCGCGCCGGTCAGCACGATGCCCAGCGGCCCCGACAGCGCGTAACGAAGGCCCACGCGCAAGGCGACCACGCCCGCGGCGCCCAGCGCCGCCTTCTTCAGCCCCGTGCCGTCCTTCACCGAATCAGTGGCCAGCGACATGGCCTGGCCGGACGCGATCAGCAGCGCGATGAAGTTGCCGCGCCGGTTCTTCCAGCCGAGCTCGTAATACTCGCGCACGGCCTCCTTCACGAAGGACTTGTAGTCATCGAAGACCTCGGGCCGCAATTCGGTGTCGTTGGTGCGTGGCGCGTGCGTGCTCATGTGCCCTCCGGCGCAACTCTGGCGTTGGAAGATCCTAGCACGAGCGATCTCGCGTCCTGATGGGGGTCCTCATTTGCCGTCGGTTCGCGCCCCGGCGCGTCCGACCGCCCCGTCATCGTCCCCGACCGCGCGGGGAGCACCATACGGAACGTGGTGCCCTGCCCCTCCGTGCTCTCGACCTCCGCCCGCCCTCCGTGCTCGGCGGCGATCTGCTGCACCAGCGCCAGACCCAGGCCGGTCCCTTTCGCCTTCGTCGAGAAGAACGGATCGAACACCTTCGGCAGGTTGTCCGCCGAGATCCCGGGGCCGCTGTCGGTGACCGTGATGGCGGCGCTGTCATCGCCTCGTCGCTCGACGCCGATCTGCAGGCGCCCGCCCTCGGCCATGGCCTCGCGCGCGTTGCGGATCAGGTTCAGCAGCGCCTGGCGGATCTGGTTCTCGTCGACGGCCACGTCGACCGGTTCGGACGGCAACGCCGTGGCCAGGGCGATGCGCGACTGCGCCAGCTCGGCCCGGGCGAACTCCGCCACCGAGGCGACCAGCACCGACAGGTCTTCGCGCTCCAGCTTGGGTTGAGGAAGCTTCGCGAAGCGCAGGTAATTCTCGGTGATCTCGGTCAGCCGATCGACCTCGCTGGAGATGGAGTCGACCAGCCGCCGCGCCTCGCCGCTGGCGCCCGCTTCGTCGCCCAGCAGCTCGGCGTACAGCCCGATCGAGGCCAGCGGGTTGCGCACCTCGTGCGTGACCTGGGCGGCCATGCGACCGACCGTCGCCAGGCGCTCGGACCTGATCAGCCGGTGCTCGCGCTCCTCGACCGCGTCGGCCATCGCGTCCAGCTCGCGCGCCAGGTCGCCGATCTCGTCGTGCGACCGGACACCGGTGCGCTGGCCGTAATCACCGCCCGCGATCTGGCGTGCGCGCGCCCGCAGCACGTGCAGCGGCCGCAGCGTCCGCCACATCATGAACACGGCCCCCACGGCGCTGACCAGGCCCAGCACGCCCACGGCCAGCGCCACCTGCAGGGCGTTGTCGCCGTCGTCCGCCAGGCGCTGCGCGATCTGGGCGCTCTCGCCGCGCAGCGGGCGCCGCATGCGGTTCAGGCCGCGGGTCAGATTGGCGAACTGGCTGTCGAACTCGGGGTAAGCGCGACCGTCGGCGGTCACCCGCGCACTGCCCAGTTGCGTGCTCAGCCCGTCCAGCGTCGCTTTGAACGTCTCGATCTGGCGGCGGTCAGCGTCGAAGCCCGCACGGTGCGAGCTGGTGGGCTCGCGCGCGACGTAGCGGTCGATGACGGCCAGCGCGTCGTCCAGGTTCTTGCGCGCCGTCCGGAAGGCCAGCGCCAGGTTCGGCTCCTTGCGCAGATCGCGGCCCAGCGCGCCGGCGAAGTCGTTCAGCGAGCGCCACGCCCCCTCGACCGAGCTCTGCAGGTCCAGGTACGCCTCGTTCGCCACCACGCCCTGGCGGGCGCGGTGAAGGGTCACGACCGTGAAAGACGTGCTCCCCGCGAACGCGATCAAGAGGACGGTGTAGGCGAGGAAGATCTTCGCCGATACTCCGAAGCGCACCTGTCCACGCTAGCACGCGACCGCGAAAAACGCGGGAAACGCGTTGGTGCCGCGAGGTGTCATTTGCGCCGCCGGGATCCGGCGCGGGGCAGCGGTGGAGGTCGAGGAGGCCACACTCAATTGACACGGGACGGGACCTAAGAAAACATTCGTAGACTTATGCGCCCGCGTTGGCTTGGCCTGATTCTGCTGGCGTTGTGCGCTTCTTCGCCCCTTCTCGCACCCGCGAGCGCGCGCGCCGCCGGGGATGGCCCCGCCACCGCCGTTCTGGGGCTGGAGTCGACCGATGTTCCCCCCGCCGTCGTGGACGCCATCTCCGAAGAGCTGCGCCAGCGCGTCTCCGCCGCCCGAGACATGCGGCTGGTCTCGGGGAAAGATCTGGTCGAGCTGAAGCTGGTCTTCTCGTGCGCGGACGAGGGGCACGCCTGCATGGCCCAGGCGGGCAAGAGCCTGGACGCGGACCGCTTGATCTACGGCAGCGTCAAGAAGGTCGGCAACGACGTGGCCGTATGGCTACGGTCGTTCGACGTCCACCACGAGAAGATCGACAATTACGTGACTGACACCCTGCCCGCCAGTCAGACCGACGCCGAAGGAATCCGCGCGGCCGTGGCCCGCTGGTTCGCCAAGTTGACGGGGCACCCGACGAACGCTGGCACCATCCTGGTCTCGGCGAACGCGATGGGCGCCGTGGTGACCCTGGACGGCGTCCCGGCCGGCGTCACCGCCGACAAGCCGCTGGCGATCGCCGATGTGAAGCCCGGGAAGCACGAGCTGGTGCTGACGAAGGGGGGCAACGCGCCGGCCCGTCAGGAGCTGACGGTCGCGGCGGGCCAGACCCTGACCGTCAACCTGGCGCTGCACGCCGAAGGGACGGCCGTCGTGGCGGGCGCGCCGTCCGCGCCGGCCTCGGCCGCCCATGAATCCTCCGCCGGGACGCCCGCCAACGGAGCGCCGGGGAGCGACGACGGCCGGAGCGTCTATCGCACCGGTTTCTGGGTGACGTTGGGCGCCGGTCTGGCCAGCGCGGGCGCCGCCATCAAATTCGGCCTGGACGTGTCCAAGATCAATAAGGATCTGGATCAGTTCCGTCGTTATCCTTGTTCGGCCGATCCGATGGGCTGTGATTCCACGGGTAAGGTCGCGCCCCTCAGCGACCAGGACCGCAAGACCCGCGACAGCAAGCTGTCCGAAGGCCAGCGCGATCGCAACCTGCAGTGGGTCTTCATCGGCGTGGGTTCGGCGCTGGGGATCACCAGCGCCTACTTGCTGTACAAGGGGTACCTGGACTCCGACGACGCCCCCACCCGCCGCGAGGCGATGAGCGGCCTTCGCATCTTCCCCACCGCGGGCATGTCCAGCGGCGGGGTGCAAGCCGAGTTCGACTTCTGATGCCCACCCCAGGCCCGACGGAGAACAGCCAGGTCGGCAAGACGATCGGCAACTACAAGGTGGTGCAGCAGATCGGCGAGGGCGGCATGGGTGTCGTCTACCTGGCCGAGCACCCCGTCATCGGTCGCAAGGTCGCCATCAAGCTGCTGCACGCCAGCTTCGCGCGCGACTCCGAGACGGTGGCCCGCTTCTTCAACGAGGCGCGCGCCATTCACCTGATCGCGCATCCGAACATCGTCGAGATCCTGGACTTCGGTCAGACCGCCGACGGGCAGCCCTACTTCATCATGGAGTTCTTGCAGGGGCAGTCGCTCGCCGACCGCATCGCCCGCGGCCCCGTGCCCGTCACCGAATCGGTCGCCATCGTGACCCAGATCTGCGACGCCCTGCAGGCGGCGCACGACAAGAACATCATTCACCGCGATCTGAAGCCCCACAACGTCTACCTGATCGGCGCCGACGCGAAGCCGACGGTGAAGATCCTGGACTTCGGCGTGGCCAAGATGACGACCGGCTGGAACAACTCGGACTCGGGGGGGCAGTCCGTCAAGACGCGCACCGGTTCGCTGATGGGGACGCCCCTCTACATGTCGCCCGAGCAGTGCCGCGGATCGGGCAAGCTGGACCATCGCACCGACATCTACTCGCTGGCGGTGATCCTGTTCGAGATGATCTCGGGTCAGCCCCCGTTCATGGCCGAAGGCGTGGGCGAGCTGTTCGCGAAGCACATGCTCGAGCCGGCGCCATCGCTGGCCGAGGTGGCGCCGCGCACGCCGCCGCACGTGGTGCGCGCCGTGATGCGGGCGCTGGCGAAGAACCTGGAGGATCGCCCCCCGACCATGAAGGCGTTCGCCGAGGCGCTGAACGGCCGGGGCGACGTCACGGCGCCGGGGGTGCCCCGGGCGGCGTCCCAGATCAGCAGCATGGCGGGGGCCCACCCCACCATGGTGGGCCGTCCTTCCGAGGAGGCGACGACGCTGTCGTCGGCCGCTGCGGCGATGGGCGTGGACACGCTGGCGGTGCCGAAGCGCAGCCGCAAGGGGCTGTTCGTCGTGCTCGCGGTGGCGGTCGTGGCGGCCGGCGGCGGCATCTTCGCCATGCAGCAGCGCCAGCAGCACGCGGCGGCACCCCAGCCGCCGCCGCCGGTCGTCGAGGCCCCTGCCCCGCCCGAGCCCGCCAAACCGGCCGAGCCCGAGCAGGTCGACATTCGCTTCGAGTCCGAGCCCGATGGCGCCCACGTCCTGCGCAAGATCGAGGGCAAGGACGAGCCCGAGGATCTGGGGACCGCGCCCCTGGACCTGAAGCTGGACAAGAGCGAGCAGAGCACGCAGTACGTCCTGCACGCCGACGGCTTCCAGGACCGGGGATTGAAGATCGACGCCTCCCGCGACCGGGTGCTTCACCTGGCGCTCGATCGCCTGCCGCCACAGCCCGACAAGAAGGCCCCCAAGGCCGCGCCCGCGCGGCCCGCCCGCCCCAGGAAGCCCGTCATTCACGACGCCGACGGCCTGGCAATTCCGTCGTTCTAATGGGAACCCTGGGAGGGTTCCCAAACCCTCCCGCGATGAGGTTCGCCGGGCTAAGCCCGTCGACCCTCGACGCGGGTCGTTCTAATGGGAATCCTGGGAGGGTTCCCAAACCC
>Ga0207652_10000816_pt1 | contig 29752 bp, 27 predicted proteins | sample KBSC63BmetaG_FD_184334 | JGI IMG/M metagenome (GOLD analysis project Ga0207652, IMG submission 184334) | Corn rhizosphere microbial communities from Kellogg Biological Station, Michigan, USA - KBS C6-3B metaG (SPAdes) (version 2) | ecosystem: Host-associated > Plants > Roots > Rhizosphere ...
CGATTGAGAGGATTTTCATGCCCCTGCCCCTTCTGCCCACCTCGCTCGTTGGTTCGTACGCCCAGCCGGACTGGCTGATCGACCGCGAGAAGCTCGCCGGCCGCTTTCCGCCGCGCACGCGGATGACCGAGCTGTGGCGGGTGCCGGCGGATTACCTCGAGCAGGCGTGGGACGATGCGACGGTCTACGCCATCGCCGAGCAGGAGCGCGCCGGCCTCGACATCATCACCGACGGCGAGATGCGCCGCGAGAGCTACTCCAACCGCTTCGCCACCGCCCTCGACGGCGTCGATATCGACAACGCCGGCAGCTGCCTCGACCGCAGCGGCGAGCCGGTGCCCGCGCCGCGCGTGGTCGGCCCGATCAAGCGCCGCCACGCGGTGCAAGTGCGCGACGTGCAGTTCCTCAAGGAGCACGTCAGCCCCGGCAAGGCGATCAAGATTACGGTGCCCGGCCCGTTCACGATGAGCCAGCAGGCTCAGGACGATTACTACGGCGACGGTGAGGCCCTGGCGGTGGCCTATGCCGGCGCCGTCAACGAGGAGATCAAGGACCTGTTCGCGGCTGGCGCCGACGTGGTCCAGCTCGACGAGCCGTACATGCAGGCGCGGCCGGACAAGGCGCGCGCCTATGGGCTGAAGGCGCTGGAGCGCGCGCTCGAAGGCGTGCAGGGCACCACCGCGCTGCACATCTGCTTCGGCTATGCGCACCTGATCCATGAACGGCCGGAAGGCTACAGCTTCCTGCCCGAGCTGGCATCGAGCGACGTCGCGCAAATCTCGATCGAGACCGCCCAGTCGGACCTCGACACCGCGGTGCTGGAAACCCTGCCGGGCAAGACGATCATCCTCGGCGTGCTCGACCTTTCGACCCACGCTGTTGAGGAGCCGGAAACGGTCGCCTCGCGCATCCGCAAGGCGCTGCCGCATGTCGATGCCAAACGCATCATCGTCGCGCCGGACTGCGGCCTCAAATACCTCCCGCGCGAGGTCGCGTTCGGCAAGATGAAGGCGATGGCCGAAGGGGCGAAGATCGTGCGGGCGGAGCTGGCGTAAGGTGCAAACCCTCTCCTCTTCCGTTCGTGTCGAGCGAAGTCGAGACACCTGGCGCCGCGTGTCTCGACTTCGCTCGACACGAACGGGTTGGGAGGGGAGTCTCGCATGAGCTTCAAAACGACCCACACCGGCAGCCTGCCGCGGCCGGACTACCTGCTCGAGCTGATGTTCGCGCGCGAGGGCGGCGAGGCGATCGACGAGGGCAAGCTCGACGAGGCGATCGACCGCGCGACCGCTTACGTGATCGAGCGGCAGACCCGCGCTGGCGTCACCGTCGTCAACGACGGCGAGATGTCGAAGCCGAGCTACGCGACTTACATCAAGCATCGCCTCTCCGGCTTCGGCGGGGAGGCCGGGCAGTACGAATTCGCCGATCTCGAAGCGTTTCCCGGGGCCAAGGCGCAAGTGTTCGGCAACAAGGGGCGCGCCAAGCGCAGCGCGCCGGCGTGTACCGCGCCGATCGAGGTGATCGACATGGACGCCCCGCGCAAGGATGCGGAGCGGCTGGTCCGGCTCGCGGGCGGGCACGAGACGTTCATGTCGGCCGCATCGCCGGGCGTGACCGCACTGTTCTTTCCCAACCGGTACTACGCGAGCGACGAGGAATACATCTTCGCCCTCGCCGAAGGCTTGCGCCACGAATACGAGACGATCGCCGCGGCCGGCATCGCGCTGCAGGTCGATTGCCCGGACCTGGCGATGGGCCGCCACGTGCAGTTCACCGACCTGTCGACCGAGGACTTCCGCAAGCGCATCGGCATGAACGTCGCCGCGCTCAATCATGCGCTGCGCAACATCCCCGCCGAGCAGCTGCGGATGCATTTGTGCTGGGGCAACTACCCCGGCCCGCACACTTGCGACGTGGCGCTGGAAGACATCGCCGACATCGTCTGGAGCGCCAAGCCGCAGACGGTGCTCATCGAAGGCGCCAACCCGCGCCACGCGCACGAGTTCGCCTTCTTCGAAGAGCACAAGCTCCCCGAAGGCAAGATCCTGTGCCCCGGCATGATCGAGCCGCAATCGCCTTACGTTGAGCACCCGGACCTGATCGCCCAGCGCATCGGCCGCTACGCCGACCTGCTCGGGCGCGAGCGGGTCATGGCCGGGGTCGATTGCGGTTTCTCTGTCCACGCGGGGAGCAACAACCTCGATCCCGAGGTCGTCTGGGCCAAGCTCGCCGCGCTCAGCGAAGGGGCGGCAATCGCCAGTGCGCGCCACTTCTGACGCGCCGCGGGCTGCGGCTTAAACCGCTTCGGAATCGCGCCCGATTATGGCAAAATCGGCGGGTCCACCGTCGGAGTCTTTTTTGGGAGGGACCATGCGGAACTTGCTTATCGCCTCGGCTGCGCTGGCGGCTGTCGTTTCCACTTCTGCGCTCGCGGATGATGGCGCCTGCCCGCAGAAGCTGACGCCCGAACTGGTCACCGCGCTCGGCGCCCCCGCGGCGTGGCTCGCCGCCGGGCAAACCGTCCACAATCCCGCCGGCCTCACGATCATGGGCCAACCGGTGGCATACGTCGTCGCCAGGCACGCGGGCGGCACCGACGCCGGGGCGATCACCGAGCTGGATTACCGCATCCAGGGCGCAACCAAGCCCTTCGGCCAGCGCTACCCGACCGAGCTGCGCAAGGCGTTCGACAAGGGCTATTCGGGCTCGGACTGCGGTTCGCAGAACAGTTCGTGCTCGATCTCGATCAAGGGCAGCGGGGAGGGCTCCCTGAGCGACGCCGAATTGAGCGAAGGCGACCTGGCGCTGGCGAAGGACGCGCACGGCGATGCGCTCGCGCTGGTCAAGGCCGACCGCGACCTGAGCAGCGCCGATCCGGTCTTCCTCGACTGCATCTACAACGCGGCGAAGTAGCCGGGCCGTCGCGAAGCTGGCAAGCGCGCCGCCGAGCCGCTAGGCCTGCGGGCAAGCGGGCGTGGCGGAATGGTAGACGCCGGGGACTTAAAATCCCCTGAGCTTTGCTCGTGCCGGTTCGAGTCCGGCCGCCCGCACCAGTTTCGACAGCGAAGGGCGGACTAGGACCCGCCCCCTGCCGCAAAAGTATCCGCCCCGAGCGCCCGGTACAATTCGACAAGGTTCTGCAGCTCCGCCGCGGTAACCGCCGCTTCCTGCCGCCGGGCGGCGTAGAGGCTGCGCTGCGCGTCGAGGCTGGCGAGGAAGTTCTCGATGCCCTCGCGATAGCGCGCATCGGTCAGCCGCGCGGTGTCGGCTGCGGCGGCCGTGTTGGCCCGCGCCGCCGCCAGCCGGTCGCCGATCGTCCCGCGCACCGCGAGCACGTCGGACACTTCGCGGAAGGCGGACTGGATCGCCTTCTCGTAACTCGCCAGCGCCGCGTTACGCTGCGCCTCGCTGATCCTGACGTTGGCGCGCCGCCCACCCGCGTCGAAGAGAGTGTAGCCCGCGTTGGCCCCGGCCGTCGCCGTGAACGCGCCTCCGGTGAAGAGGGAGCCGAGCGCGCTGCTGGCAAGACCGAGCAGCCCGGTCAGCGAGATGTTCGGGAACAGCTCCGCCCGGGCCACGCCGATGTCCGCGTTGGCCGCCTTCAGCTGGTGCTCGGCCTGCTCGACGTCGGGCCGCAGCAGGAGAACTTCGGAGCTGGTGCCCGGAGCCAGCGCGGCGAACTTGCCGTCGATCTCGGCGAGGCTGCCGGGCAGCAGCGAGGGATCGACGTCGGTGCCCACGAGCAGGCGGATCAGGTTGACGTCCTGCGCCAACGCGGCCTTCTGCTGGGCGACATCCCCTTGCGCGGTGTCGAGCACTTGCTGCGCCTGGCTCAGGTCGGTGCGCGGCGCGATGCCGCCGCGCAGGCGCAACTGGGTGAGCTGCACGGCCTTGGTCGCATTGGCCGCGGTTTGCTCGGCGATCGTCAGCAGGTCGCGGTCCTGCGCGTAAGTGACCCACGCTTCGGTCAGGTAGGCGACGAGGCCGATGCGGACGGTGCGCGCATCGGCCTCGCTGGCGAGCGCCCGCTCGCGCTGGGCAGCGCTGGCGTTCGCCAGGCGGCCGAAGAGGTCGAGCTCGAACGACGAGACCCCGCCCTGGAGCGCATAGTTCATGCCCGAGCCGCGGCGGTAAGTCGCCGAGCCGTTCGCGCCGACTTCGGGGAACTGCGCCGAGCGGGTTACTGTCACTTGTGCCCGCGCCGCTGCGAGGTTGGCCGCGGCGATGCGCAAGTCGCGGTTGTTGGCCAGCGCCTCGTAGATCAGCGTCTGCAACCGCGGATCGCGGAACAAGTCGCGGTACGAAACCGACGGCAGCACGCCTTGCGTCGGCGAGGCATAGGCCTGGCCTTGCGGGAACGCCGGCGGGATCGGTGCTGCCGGCCGCTCGTACGCCGGCGCGAGCGAGCAACCGGCAAGCGTCCCTATCAGGAGCGCGGTGATCCCGCGCCTCATGCCGCTTCCTCGCTCTGGGAGCGGCGGCGCATCCGTTCGCGCACGGTCTTGATCGCGTCGCGCGTCGTGCGGCGGACCAGGACGAAGAACAGCGGGATGTAGAAGATGGCCAGCAGCGTCGCGGTGAGCATGCCGCCGATCACCGAGGTGCCGATCGCGATACGGCTGTTTGCCCCTGGTCCGGTGGCGATCGCCAGCGGCAGGACGCCGAAGATGAAGGCGAAGCTGGTCATCAGGATCGGCCGCAAGCGGATGCGCGCGGCGCGGATCGCCGCGTCGATCACCCGCGCGCCCTTTTTCTCTTCCTGCTCGGCGAACTCGATCATCAGGATCGAGTTCTTCGCGGCGAGACCCATGGTAGTCAGCAGGCCGATCTGCAGAAACACGTCGTTCTCGAGCCCCCGCAAGGTGACCGCGAACACCGCGCCTACGAGGCCGAGCGGGATCACCAGCAAGACCGCCACCGGGATCGACCAGCTTTCGTACAGCGCTGCGAGACACAGGAACACGACCAGCAGCGACAGCGCATAGAGCAGCGGCGCGCGGCCAGAGGACAGGCGTTCTTCGTAGGACGAGCCCGACCACGCGACGCTGGTCCCGGGAATCTGCGCGGCGAGCGTTTCCATCTCCTGCATCGCCTGCCCGGAACTGACGCCGGGCGCCGCCTGGCCGGAGAACGAATACGCCGGGAAACCGCCGAAGCGGCTGCTGGTTGCCGGCGTGGTCGCCCACCCGATGGTCGAGAAGGCCGAGAACGGCGCCATCTCGCCGCCCTTGGTGCGGACGTACCATTGCGACAGGTCCTCCGGCCGCGCGCGGAATTGCGCATCGCCCTGGACGTACACCCGTTTCACGCGGCCCTTGTCGATGAAGTCGTTGACGTAGCGCCCGCCCCAGGCGGCCGACAGCGTCGAGTTCACGTCCTGCGTCGTCAGGCCGTACGCACTGAGGCGCTGGGTATCGATATCGACCTTCAACGTCGGCGCGTCGGGCAAGTCGCCGAGGCGGACCTGCGCCAGCTTGGGATCGGCATTGGCTTTGGCCAGCAACGCCTCACGGGCAGCGACGAATCTGTCGCGGCTCATCCCGCTGGTGTTCTGCAACTGCATGCTGAAGCCCGACGTGTCGCCGAGGCCGCGCACCGCGCCGGGCACCAGCGTGAACACTTGCGCATCGCGCAAGCCGCGGAACGCCGCCGTCGCGCGCTGAGCGATCTGGTCGGCTGTGTCCTTGCGCTCGTCCCACGGCTTCAGGTTGACAAACCCCTGGCCGGTATTCTGCCCCGATGCCCCACCGCCGCCGCCGCCGGCGACGAGGAACACGGTGCCCGCGTTCTTCTTCTCGTTCTGCATCAGGTACTTTTCGACCATGTCGCGCACTTGCAGGGTGCGCGTCTGCGTCGCGCCGGCGGGCAGGCGCCACTGAACCGAAACGCGGCCCTGGTCCTCCGTCGGAAGAAAGCCGCCGGGCAGGCGCAGCAACAGCGCTATCAGGATCACCAGGACGAGGGCGTAGATGGCGAGGAACAACCATTTGCGGTCGACGACCTTGCTGACGTTGTTCGAGTAGCGCTGAACGAGACTGTCGAACGAGTGATTGAACCAGGTGCGGGCCCGCTCGAGCCGCGCCCAGCCCGCGGGGAAACGCCGCTCCCAGTATCCCGCCGGCGGCTCGACCCCGTGCGCCACCCGCGCCTTCATCACGGTGGCCGTGATCGCCGGGCTGAGGATCAGCGCCACCAGCACCGACAGGGTCATCGCCGAGATCATCGTCAGCGAGAACTGGCGGTAGATGACGCCGGTCGAGCCGCCGAAGAACGCCATCGGCAGGAATACCGCGATCAGCACCAGGGCAATCGCGACCAGCGCGACCTGCAGCTCGCCCATCGAGATGATCGTCGCGTCGCGCGAACTCATCCCGGGGTTCTCGTGCATCAGCCGTTCGACGTTCTCCACCACGACGATCGCGTCGTCGACGAGCAAGCCGATCGCCAGCACCAGGCCGAACAGGGTCAGCGTGTTGATGGTGTAGCCGAAAATATAGAACACCCCGAAGGTGCCGAGCAGCACCACCGGAACGGCGACTGCGGGAACCAGCAAGGCGCGCCAGTTCTGCAAGAACACGAACATCACGATGACGACGAGGACGATGGCCTCGAGCAGCGACTTCTCGACGTCATGCACGGAGAGGCGGATGAAGTCGCTGGAGTCGTTGGCATAGGCGTAGGCAAGGCCGTCGGGCATGCTGCGCGCGAGCTGCGCCATCTTGGCCTTGACCGCATCCGAAACCCGCAGCGCGTCAGCCCCGGGCGACAGCGAGATCTGGATGCCCGCGCCGGGGTGGCCGTTCATCCTGAGAATGATGTTGTAGCTCTCGGCGCCGATCTCGACTCGGGCGACGTCCTTCACTCGCACGCTCGACCCGTCGGTCTGGGTTTTCAGCACGATGTTGCCGAACTGCTCCGCCGTCTGCAGTTTCGACTGCGCGGTGACCGTCGCATTGAGCAGCTGGCCCGGCGGGGCCGGCAAGCCGCCGACGTCACCGGCCGCTACTTCGGCGTTCTGGCTCTGCACGGCCGAGATGACGTCGCTCGGCATCAGCTGGTATGCCGCCAGCCGCTGCGGCTGCAGCCAAATGCGCATCGCGTGGGGCGAGCCGAACACGTTGACGTCGCCGACGCCATCGACCCGCGACAGCGGGTCCTGGATGTTCGACGACAAGTAGTCCGAGACGTCCTGATAACTGCGGGTGTCCGTCGTATCGTAAACCGCCACCAGCAGCAGCGCGTCGGAGTTCGATTTCCTTACCCGGACGCCTTGCGCCTGCACTTCGGCCGGCAGCCGGGAGACCGCTCCCTGGATCGCATTCTGCACTTGCACCTGGGCGATGTCCGGGTCGGTGCCCTTGGCAAAGGTGGCGCTGATGTTCGCCTGCCCGCGCGAGCTCGATTGCGAGCTAAAATAGAGCAAGCCGTCGAGTCCGGTGAGTTGCTGTTCCAGAATCTGGGTGACGCTGTTCTCGATCGTCTGCGCCGAAGCGCCGGGATAGCTGGCCGAGATGTTCACGTTGACCGGCGCGATGTCCGGATATTGCTCGATCGGCAGCGACAACAGTGCGCCGATCCCGCCGAGCATCACGATGATCGCCAGCACCCAGGCAAAGATCGGCCGATCGATGAAAATGCGGGACATTGCCGATCAGCCCGGCCGCTTGCCCGCGAACTTGCCCCCGAACTGGCCCCCCTTGGGCGCACCGACACGCTGGGGCGCATCCTGCGGCACCGGCCGCACCTTGTCGCCCTGCTTGAGATTGTTGAGGCCCTGGGTGATCACCTTGTCTCCGGCCTTCAGGCCCGAAGTGACAATCCAGTTGGTACCCAAGGTGCGGTCGGCGGCAACCTTGCGGCGCATGGCCTTATTGCCCGGGCCCACGAGATAGACGAACGCCGAACCATCGAAATCGCGCTGGACCGCCGGCTGCGGAATGAGGAAGGCGCCTGGCTGCACCGCTTGGTCGAACACCGCTTTCACGAACATGCCCGGCAGCAGCAGGCCCTGCGGATTGGGAAAGCTGGCGCGCAAGGTGACGGTCCCGGTGTTCTGGTCGACCGAGATCTCCGAGAATTGCACGTGGCCGACGAAGCCGTAGTCGCTGCCGTCTTCCATCTTGAGCTTCACGCTCGTGCTGCCGGGCTCGACGCTGCCGCTTTGCAACGCGCGGCGCAGCGCGGTGAGGTCTGCCGCCGACTGCTGCATGTCGACGTAAATCGGGTCGAGCTTCTGGATCACGGCAAGGGGATCGGTCTGGTTGGAGCTGACCAGCGCGCCGACGGTGAACAGCGAACGCCCGATGCGCCCGCTGATCGGTGCGGGCACGGTGGTGTGCCGCAAGTTGATGCGCGCAGTCTCGAGCGCAGCGGCGTTCTGCGCGATCGAGGCGCGGGCCACGCGCGCTTGCGCGGCGGCGTCGGTGTAGTCCTGCTTGGAAACAGCCTCCATTTCGGCCAGCGGCTTGTAGCGCGCGGCCTTGGCCACGGCGGCATCGGCGCTCGCGCGGGCGCTGCTGAGATTGGCCGAGGCCTGGTTCGCGGCGGCGCGATAGAGGCTGGGGTCGATCTGATAGAGCGGTTGCCCGGCTCGAACGAACGCGCCTTCGGCGAACAGGCGCCGCTGGATCAGCCCGGTCACTTGCGGGCGAACTTCGCTGGTTTCGTAAGCCACCGTACGGCCGCCGAGCGTGACCGAGAGGGGAACCGTCGACATTTGCGCGACGTAATACCCGACCTGGGCGGGCGGACGGCTACGGCCCGCGTCCTTGCCGCCTGAGCAGGCCGCGATCAGCGCGAGGAGGATCAGGAGACCACCCCGGCGGGTGGCCGACCGCCACGAGACCATTGAGCCGAAACCCTTCACGCCTGACGAAAAACCATAGCGCCTTTCCGGGACCACGGCCGGTTGCGCAAGGTCTGGGGAATGCCGTGCGACAATATGCGACAAATTGACTGGGTCCGAGGCAAGGTGTGCGCGAGGGGTAATCTGGCGCACCCGACAGGATTCGAACCTGTGACCTCTGCCTTCGGAGGGCAGCGCTCTATCCAGCTGAGCTACGGGTGCGAGAGGCGAGCGCCTAGCAACCCACGCCCCGGCCGCCAAGGCAAAAGCGCCGGGCCCGCGGACCACGCGCTTTCCCGGGACCGGTCGGCCGGGCTATTTGCCTTGCGCCTGGGCCTGGGCCGTGCGCGAGCCGGCGTCGCCGAACTGCTTGAGAACCTGCCCGCCCGTCTTGGTGATGGTCACGTTGAAACCGCCCTTGCGGCCGTCGCGAAGCGGGTAATAGGTAAGGTCGACCTCGTCACCGGGCTCCACCGACCGCTTCGACCAGCCGAAGCGTACCAGGTGATTCGGGCTCATGCCTTCGAACGCCCACTTCGTGCCGCTCGCGTCGTGGACGTACAAATAGGTGTGCGGGTTGGTCCACTCCCACCGGTCCACGGTGACGTGCTTCATCGGCAATTCCTTGCCCCATTCGAACATCGCGGTCGAATGGTGGGCCACGACGGGAACTGCGAACAGCGCGGTTGCCGCGATGGCGGCGCCGGCAATGGCCTTGCGGCGGGAAATGCTCTTTTTCATGCTCTCTCCATGGACCGCACTCCCTGAACCGGGAATTGATCTCGGCCATTATTGTGACAGTCAAATCGGACATGATCAACCCGCTGCTTGACTTGCGGCCCCCTGTCGCCCCACCATCTGACAAAATCAAAAAGCTCATGACGGAGAGAGGGAAATGAACGGATCGATCTCACTGGCGCGGACGCTGGCCGGTGCGGCGGCGCTGGCGCTGGCGCTGGCCGCGCCCGCGCTAGCGCAGGGTGGACCGCCTCCGGCCGGAGCGGCTCGTCCCGACGTCACTAAGGCGATGACCAACATCAAGCGCGCGACGGAGTACGCCGCCCTTGCCAAGCTGCCGGACCTGACCGGCATCTGGTATCCCGATTGGGGCGCGCTGTTCGGGGCCCGCGGCAACAAGCCGGTGCTCACCCCGGCGGCGCAGGCCAAGCTCGACGCGTACAATGCGAAGTACAAGGAGCACGGGCCGCCGCTCTACGCCCAGGCCGCCTGCCTGCCGCCGGGCATGCCCGGCATCATGAGCCAGCCCTACCCGATCGACATCAGCTACCAGCCGGGGCGGATCACGATCTACGCCGAGGCCTATGAGCAGCCGCGGTGGATCTACACGGACGGGCGCAAGCTGCCCGGCGATCCCGACGAATTCTTCAACGGCACTTCGGTCGGCCATTGGGAGGGCGACACGCTGGTGGTCGAAACCGTAGGCTTCAGCCCGGAGACGATGATCGCTCCGGGTATCGGCCACAGCGACAAGATGAAGATCGTCGAGCGGTTCTACATGGTGAACCCGAAGCTGATGATCGACGAGATGACGATCACCGATCCCGAGGTCCTCGCCGCGCCTTACGTGACCCGTCAGCCGTACAAGCCCGACGACCAGCCGCTACGCGAATACGTTTGCGCCGAGAACAATCACCTCAAGGCGAGCGAGAACGGCGCGAACATCGATTTCGAGGACGATCCGTTCGCCGACCAGAAGGGCAAGTGAGCGACGGCGGCGCCCGCCGCTAACGAATTGGCAAGCGCGCGCGGTCTAGCCTCGCGGCATGGCCGCCTCTCGTCTTTCCGATGCTGCGCCGATGCGCCCGCCCGCCCGGCAGGCGGTCGCCGACCGCAAATGGGCCGCGCTGCACGATTCCGCTGACATCCTTGCGGCCCTGGCCGGTGTCGAGCCCGGACCCGAGACGGTCGTGCTGAATCTGAGGGCGATGATGCGCGGCGCCGCTCCGTGGCAGCACGAGATGGCCGAACGCGGAATCGACGACGTGGCGGCAGCGCTTCAGCCGGGCCTTTACGCTCTTAGGAGCATCGAGGCTCGCGGCGCCGATACGACTGCCGCCGCGCGCGGCCTCTGGCGCGAATTCACCGAAGCCCGCGCCGCCATACTGGCGCTATCGTCGCCCGCCGCGGCGTAATTCGCACGCTTTCGCCGCTTGACGGAGTTCCCGGTCTGTTCCAGTTTGCGGCATGGCTGATTCCCTTGCCCGCGCCGTCGCCGCCGAATCGTTCGATCGCCGTTCGCTCGCGGTGGTCCGCGGCATTTGCCGCCTTTTTGCGCGCAACGATATCTGGGCGCTGGCCGAGATGCCGCTGCGCAACGGCCGCCGCGCGGACTTGATGGGCATCGATGCCAGGGGCCACATCGTCATCGTCGAGATCAAGACCGCGCGCGGCGATCTGCTCGGCGACGGGAAGTGGCCCGACTATCTCGACTTCTGCGACCGCTTCTACTGGGGCTTGCCGCCCGAGCTGGATCGCGGCTGCCTCGAAGGGGCGGATTTCCGCCCCGATTGCTGCGGGGTGATCGTGGCCGACGAATACGATGCCGAGATTGTCCGCCCCGCGCCGACCCACGCCCTGGCGGCAGCCCGGCGCAAGGCCGAGACCGAGCGCCTCGCGCGCACCGCGCTGCGTCGCCTCGTCACCGGCGCGGACCCCGAGTGCGGCGGCTGGGGACGCGTGACCGGCTGACGGCTCCATCGTCCGCTTACGGGGCGTCGCCTTCGGCGAATATCGCTTCGATCGGTTGGCCGAAGACCCCGGCGATACGAAACGCCAGCGGTAGCGAAGGATCGTATTTTCCCGTCTCAATGGCGTTCACGCTTTGGCGCGAGACCTCGAGCCGCACGGCGAGGTCCTGCTGGCTCCATCCGCGCTCGGCCCGCAGCACCCGGAGCCGATTTCTCACGGGCAGGTTCCCGCCACGCCAAGGGTGAGGCGATTGATCCACCCGCCGAGGGCAAAGCCGGCGAACCAGACGACCGCCCAGTAGAAGGCTGGCAGATGTGCGACCAGTTCGAAGTTCTCCAGAAAACCCCATACAGTCGCCAGCGCGATGGCCAGAGCGCTGGCGTAAAGCACCTTGCGGACCAGCAGCATGCGGAGAAACTCGTCCTTTGTTTCGACGATCAGCATACCGATCGCATAGAACGCGCCGACTAACGCGAGACCGGGCAGCCCCGCGGCAACCCACAGCGCGAGGCCGTGGATCGCCTTGTGCTGAAAAAGGTAGGTGCCGCCGATCAGAGCCACGACGTAGACCGTCAGGGAAATTGCGAGGCGGGCGAAGTAGCGCCTGCTCGGCGTAGCGCCACCCACGCTCACGCCTTCCGCCAGATGGGGCAGCAGCCACGGCCGCTGAGCGCCATCCACGCGATTACCGGCAAAACGATCAACAGCGTCGTCGCTGAACCCTCGTCTATCAGGCCGAAGCGCCCGGCTGCCCCCACTACGAGGATCACCGTAGCCCAGCAGATTGCTTTTCTAATGCCCGCCATCGTCAAGTCTCCTTGTAATTCTGTAAAGGAAGCTAGATATCACGCTGCTCGGTGTCAAGCACCTTGGACATTATATACTTGACGTACTGGACCTGATCGGCTAGAAGCGATGGCACAGGGAAACAAAGCCATGAACCTCACCGATCCCATCTATCAGAACGCTGAAAAGGCCCGCGAATACATCGAAGCGCTGCACTGGCCGGAAGGTCCGGTGTGCCCGCACTGCGGTTCGGGCGATGACCGCGTGACTAAGCTTCAGGGCAAGTCCACGCGCCCCGGCGTCTACAAGTGCAAGGACTGCGAAAAGCCGTTCACCGTCACCGTTGGCACCGTGATGGAGGACAGCAAAATCCCGCTGAACAAGTGGCTCATGGCCTTTGCGCTCGTGAACGGGTCGAAGAAGGGCATTTCCGCCCACCAGCTCCACCGTTCGCTTGGGATTACCTACAAGTCGGCGTGGTTCATGCACCACCGTATCCGCGAAGCCATGACGTCAACGGATGATAGTCCGCTAGGCGGACCCGGCCATGATATCGAGGCCGACGAAACTTATTTCGGCAAGAACCCCGATAATCACGACAACCGCATGGCGATTCGCCGGATGAACCGGATCGTCTCGCTAATTGATCGCAAGACTGGGCGCGCCACCAGCATCGTGTTCAACGGCGTGTTCAATGCCGAGACGATCAGCGCCTACCTGTTCACCAACGTTCACCGCGAAAGCCGCCTGATCACCGACGAATATCAGGGTTACAAGCGGCCCGGTCTCGAATTTGCCGCTCACCGCCACGTGAACCACACCCAGGACGAATATGTCAGCCGCCTCGATCGCACCGTGCACACCAACACGGTCGAAGGCTTTTTCGGCATCTTCAAGCGCGGCATGAAAGGCATCTACCAGCATTGTGGGCAGAACCACCTGCACCGCTATCTGGCCGAGTTTGACTTCCGCTACACCTATCGTTCGGCCAACGGCTTCAACGATACGGAGCGCACTGCAGAGGCATTGAAAGGTGCGCGCGGGAAACGCCTCACCTATCGTCAACCTGCTTCGCTCGCAGCCTGAACCGCTCAAACTGCCCCGGTTCATCGGGGAGCGGCGAAAACGGTGGACACGGGGATAAAGAACAAATCGAGATTCGACTCTCGTTTCGTCGCGCGCTAAATCAATGAATGACGGCCGTTCGCCGTCCTTTCCTAACGGGCCCCATCGTCCTTTGGACGCGGGGCGCATGGGGCGTCCCCGGAGCCCGGGGCTTCAACCCCGGACCCCAAAGGAACTGGACTATGCGAATAGCTTGCAGTTGGCCGAAGGGTGTGTCGGTTACAGCCTACACCCGCATTCGGTTTGGCAAAGTGGAGCACGTTTGCTCTCACTGCCGGTCACTCCCTAGCCGCTAACGCGGTTAGTTGACTAACTCGCGGCGGACGGTCGTCACCCTACTCGGATTTGCGATCTTCGCAAGAGTCCCGCCCCGGGCGTTTACGCGGTTGCTTCTTTGACCGCCTTAAGATTTCCTCATTGCTGATCGGGGGCGTAGCCAAGGCACGGCGAAGCAATTCATCGCGTGGTCGTACCGTTTGGGATGAGTCAGGGGCCGAAATGGAAGCCTCCAATGGTTGTGCCGGGCTCGTGTATCACAAGAAGTTTGGCCTTTTCGGCTTGGATTTTGGGATCTGCCGCAACTGACCTTTCCCACGCTTCAGTCGCTCCAAACACTGTCTCTGCAAACTGATCCACTCGTAGCTGGAGGAAATTTGGCTGCGGCACTCCATTCAAAATGTTCCCCTGCGACAGAAACAGATGAGACCCGCTCGAGAAAAATTCGAACCGGTCCAGTCCCGAGCGTTTGCCGGGCTCTATCTCTGCGCTTCCTGAGTGTATCACACTGCATCGCGCCTGATAGCAGTCCTCTGCGCTGAGGAAGACTATCGTTTCAGACTGAATGGTTGAAGTGAATAATGGCTCCAACCAGCGTCTGCTCCAACTGATATAGCGCTTGGCTGACTTGCCCGGCCCAGGGTCTTCAAGCGAAGCGCAAATTTCCGGCAGCATCAGCGCCAATGTAAGCGCCGCGTACCAATTCTTGTTCTCGATGGCCTGCCGCCCAGCCTCGGTAAAACGTTTCATCGCCGCCTCCGTGTAGGAGGCTATGTCATCTTATCAATCGGAGTCCAGCAACGCGCGAAGAAAGCCGCGCCAGACTTGCTTCCCATACGAATGGGCTTCCAAATCATTACGGAAGAAGTGCTCGACGCCCCCCGAAAAAATTAGGTCTCCATCGTCATCAGTAACGCGCGCCAACTCAGGCCCGATCTCCACGGGCACTATCGCGTAGCCCGCATCACAAAGGCGGGCGCAAAGCTTTGGCGTCACGCCAATTTCAGAGATTGCCGGCCTGTCACGCAGCGACTCTGTATCAGGTTCTGGACAGTACGTCATGTATATAATGTCCAGCACCTTTGACACGACGGTTTTCGCTTTGGGACCGTCGCGAAGCCAGGGTGCCGGGTAAGCGCTCGTGTCGGACGGCGATGGCATGACGCCATCCGAGCGGGCGTCGCGCATTTTGCAAACGCATTTAACGGTTAATTTACCACGCGAGCCGACAAGGGCGCGGGTTATTGGAAACCGGGGGCATGCCCAATGGACACGCTGAGGGGCAATTTCGAGGCACTGGACGATTCGCCCGAGCAAGAGCCGGGCGATGACGAGTCTGGCCGTGAAGCGCCCCCGCTCGGCATCGGGCAGGACGAGCGCCGCATGCAAGTGCGCGCCTACAACCATTGGGCCGGGCTACTCGAAGACCGCAACTTCCCCTCGATCGACGATCTCGAACCCGGCAACCTGCCGGACTTCGGGCCCTTTTCCGTGCTCCTCGATTTCACCGCGGGGATTGAAAACCCCGGCGTAGTCTATCTCGGCGACCAGCTGGCGCAGGAATGCGACATCTCGGTGCCCGACCTCAGAACGCTGTCCGATGTGCCGAGCCGCTCGTTGCTCAGCCGCATCACCGACCACTATATGCAGATCCTCGCCAACCAGGCGCCGATCGGATTCGAGGCGGAGTTCGTTAACCAGCGCGGCTCGACGATACTCTATCGCGGCATCCTGCTGCCGTACTCGAGCAACGACGAGACGATCGATTTCATCTACGGCGTGATCAACTGGAAAGAGCTCGCCGACCAGCGGACTTCCGACGAGCTACTGCTGCAGGTCGATCAGGCGCTGGAGGCCAAACCGGAAAGCTCGCCCAAGCGCGCCGACGACACGCCGCTGACCGACTGGGCCGATGGCCCGGGTACGACGGTGGCCAACGACACCGGCGATGAACCCCTTGAACTTTCGCTGGTCGAAGACCAGCCTGAGGCGTTCGCCGAGCCGGCAGAAATCGAGGAACCGATGGACGATGAGGACCTGGCCGCAGGCTTTGCGGAAGGATTGCCCGCGTTTTCCGGCCGCGCCGAGGATTACCTCGATGACGACGAGGAATACGAGGAAGAGGACGAGGAGGAAGCCGCCGACGGGCTGCCGAAGCCCAAGTTCGGCTCGCTCATGTCGATCGGCGGCGGCCGCGGCGTCCCGACGGAAATCGCGGACGAAAGCGACAACCTCGACGACGTCGAGGTGGCACCGTATGGGCTTGGCTCCGGCGCCGACGACGACGTCGAAGCGTCCGACTTCGAATATGCCGACGATGCCGTCATGTCGCTCGATGGGTTCGAGCTCGCGGGATCGGACGACGACGAGGATGTCGAGGACGTCGAGGACGTCGCCACTTCTTCGGTCCCCGAGGACGAGAGCTTCACGCTTCGCGATGACACCGTGCCCGCTGGGGGCGAGATTCGTCTCACGCCAATCGAGCCGGCCGAGATGGAGCTGGGAGATTGGCTCGCTTCGGCGCGCGAGATGGCCGCGCAAGCGCGGAACAGCGAGGACCGTACCCGTCACGCGCTGTACGACGCCATTGGCCGCGCCTACGACTTCTCGCTCGCGGCGGAGCAGAACCCGACGGATTTCGAGGAGCTGGTAAGCGACTCCGGCCTCTCGGTGCAGGACCGCGCGCCGATGACTCCGGTGGTCAAGCTCGTCTTCGGCGCGGATTACGACAAGACCCGCCTCACGGAATACGCCGCGGCCCTGAACCACGCGCACCGGCTCGAACTGCCACGCGGCACGCTCGGCGATTTTCTCCGCGGTGCCGAAGGCGGTCTCAAGGCCGTGGTTCGGGCCGAGCGCCAGTTGCGCCGGGCCGAGAGCGGCAAGGCCGATCCGGCGGCGGAGGGACGCGAACTGCTCGCCGCCAAGCTGCGCGATATGCCGGCGGTCTCGCTGGCCGATCTCGAGCCCTACGGCAGCGAGTTTGCCCTGGTCATGATCCGCCGCAGCGAGGACGGCGAGCTGGTCATCCTCGGCGAAGTGCCGGAAGACGCCGGTCTGATCGAGAAAGCCGCCAAGAAGCTGGTCGGCTAAGGCCGGCGGAGCCTGTCAAAGTCGCCGGCGCCGGTGTAGCCCCGGCTCATGCACGTCCCGGCTCTCTGTACAGGCGCCACCGCTTCTTCAGCCGTGGTTCAGGGCCTGGGCGACTAGAAGCCGGTCGCATGCGCTTTCTCGCCCGCTCGCTCGCATTCCTCGCGGCGCTCGCCTTGTGCGCGCAGCAAGCGGCCGCGCAAGATGTCAGCGTCTTGCGCGATGCCGAGACCGAGCGGGTCCTCAAGGACATGGTCAACCCTTTGGCAATTGCCGCGGGCTTGCCGAAGGACGCTGTCGACGTCGTCGTCCTCAACGATCCCTCGATCAACGCGATGACCGCCGGCGGCCAGGTGATTTACGTTAATTCCGGCCTGCTCAATAGCGCGGACAATGCCAATCAGGTGCAAGGCGTGCTCGCTCACGAGCTGGGACACATCATCGCCGGCCACGCCATCACGTTCGGGAACGGCATCAACAAGGCCACGAAGATCTCGATCCTCTCGCTGCTGCTCGGCGTTGCCGCCGCCGCGGCCGGCGCTGGCGACGCGGCGATGGGCGCGCTCTCGCTCGGCCAGCAAGCCGCTTACGGTTCGCTGCTGGCCTACAGCCGCGGGCAGGAAGCCAGCGCCGACGCGGCCGGCGCCACATACCTTTCGAAGGCGGGGATCTCGGGGCGCGGCAGCCTCGCATTCTTCGGCAAGCTGCAGAACTACGCGATGCGCTACGGCTATCCGCGCGGCGACGACATTGCCTACGCCGTCGACCACCCGATGACCGATGACCGGATCGCCACGCTGCGCGAGGTCTATCAGAAGGATCCGGCCTGGGACGCGAAGACCGACCCCAAGCTCGAAGCCCGCTTCCAGCGAGTGAAGGCCAAGCTCTACGGCTATCTCGCCAAGCCCGGCGACACGCTGCGGCATTATCCGGAATACATGACCGGCGAGCCTGCGACGTATGCCCGGGTGTACGCTTATCACAAGGATGCCAAGCTGGCCGACGCGGTGCGCGAAGCAGACGAATTGTTGAAGGCCGAGCCCAACGATCCGTACTTCCTGGAGATCAAGGGACAGGTGCTGCTCGAATCCGGCCAACCCGTCGCGGCCCTAGAACCGCTGCGCCGCGCGACCGAGCTGACCCACAACGAACCCCTGATCGCGACGACTTTCGCCCTGGCGCTGATCAATACCGAGGACAAAGCGCATCTCGCGGAGGCAGAGTCCGTGCTGCGCGCCGCCGTCGCGCGCGATCGCGAGAACCCGTTCGCGTGGTACGAGCTCGGCATGGTCTATGGCGGCAAGGGCGACGTGCCCCGCGCGCAGCTGGCGAGCGCCGAACAGCAGATCCTCAGCGGCAGCCCGGCGCAAGCGTTGCGCAGCGCGAATGGGGCGCTCGGCGGCCTGCCCAAGGGTTCGCCCGACTGGATCCGCGCGCAGGACATTTCGATGGAAGCGCGCGCGCAGCTTGAACGCAAGAAGGACCACAAGTAAGCGGGCCGGATGCGCTGGCTCGTGACCATCGTGCTCGCCGTGATCGGCGGATTTGCCGGCGCGGCCGCGTGGAACCTCTCGGGTTGGGGCGGCGGTGCGACGCGCGCTTACCTGCTGGCCCATCCCGAAGTGCTTCCCGAAGCGATCGACCGCTACCAGTCGCGCCAGCGCGAGGCGCGCCTGGCCCCGGTTCGCGACCAGTTGCAGACGCCGTTTCCCGGCGCCGTTCTCGGCAATCCCAACGGCAAGGTGACCCTGGTCGAGTTCAGCGATTATGCGTGCAGCTATTGCCGCGCGAGCGTCGCCGACGTGCAGCAGCTGATCGCGGCCAATCCCGACTTGCGCGTGGTCGTGCGCGAATATCCCATCCTGCGCCCCGAAAGCGTCGATGCCGCGCGCATGGGCCTGGCAGCGGCGCAGCAAGGCAAGTTCGCCGCTTTCCATGACGCGATGTATACCCTCGGCCCCCCGAGCAAGCAGACGATCGAACACGCAGCGAGGCAGGCAGGCGTCGATCTCGACCAAGCGAACCGGGCGATTGGCAGCGGGATGTACGATGCCTTCCTCAAGGCGAACATCGCGCTCGCCGGCCAGCTCGGCATGACCGGCACGCCCGGCTGGGTGGTGGGCAATCGCATCATCGACGGCGCCGTGGGGTCGGCCAAACTCGGCGGAGCAATCGAGGAGGCACGGCGATCCTGAAGGCGCTGACCTCCGTCTTCCGGCGACAGCCCGGAGCTGCCCCCGCCGCCGACCGTCCCGCGGCCCGCGCCGGCAGCATGGTCATGCTGCCCTTCCGTCCGACGCCCTTCTTCGCCGACAAGAACCGCGCGTTCTGGAACCTGCAGTTCATCGGCTGGGGCGGCTCGATGCTGCTGCGTTCGATCACCAACGTCGCCAACGGCAAGCCACCGTCCTTCCTGATCCTGACGCTGATCGCGACGATCACCGGCTTTTCGATCAGCCTGATCCTGTCGGTCGTCTACGCCAGGTTGATCAAGCAGCGCCCGCTGGTCACTTGGGGGGCCACGGCGCTTGCGCTGGCCGCCGCGGTTGTCGTCTCGGCGTTCATCAACGGCTGGACGATCAGCCTGTACCAGTCGGGCAGCGAGGGCAGTTTCGCCAATCTGGTGCTCGGCGTGTTCTACATGGACATGACGCTGCTCGGCGCCTGGTCGGCGCTGTACTACGCGATCAACTACTACCTGCAGGTCGAGCAGCAGGCCGACCGGCTCGAACGGCTGGAGGCCCAGGCAACCAGCGCGCAGCTGGCGATGCTGCGCTATCAGCTGAACCCGCACTTCCTGTTCAACACGCTCAATTCGATCAGCACGCTGGTGCTGCTCAAGCAAACAGAGCCGGCGAATGCCATGCTCACCCGGCTTTCGGGGTTTTTGCGTCATACGCTCGTCAGCCAGCCGGGTGGCAAAGTGACCGTCGCCCAGGAAGTCGAGACTTTGAAGCTCTACCTCGACATCGAGCGAATGCGCTTCGAGGAGCGCTTGCGCACCGTATTCAGCATCGATCCCGCCGCCGCCGAAGCGGTGATCCCCTCGTTCCTGCTCCAGCCCCTGGTCGAAAACGCGATCAAGTACGCGGTCTCGCCGCAGGAAGAAGGCGCGCGGATCAGCCTTTCGGCGCAACTCGTCGGTCAACGGCTTCGCTTGACCGTATCCGACACCGGCCCGGGATTGCGCGCCAAGGCCCAGCGGGCAACGTTGCCGGCCGCGATGCTTGGCGCTGGCAACACGGTTTCGACGGGCGTCGGTCTCGCCAACATTCGCGACCGCCTGGCGCAAGCTTACGGCGATGATCACCTGTTCGATATCCGCACCCCGCCCGAAGGGGGATTCACGGTGGTGATCGAAGTTCCCTACGAGCATCTGGGCACTGGCGACGATTCAGCGGCCGAGCCTCAGAAACTCTCTCCCCAGCCAACCGTTACAGCCGCGCCCGATCAGCGGCCCATGGGACTTGACGCATGACCATACGCACCATCCTCGTCGATGATGAAAAGCTTGCCATCCAGGGGCTTCAGCTCCGGCTGGATAAATTCTCCGATGTCGAAGTGATCGACACTTGCGCCAACGGGCGCGAGGCGATCCGCAAGATCAAGACCGAAAAGCCCGACCTCGTGTTCCTCGACATTCAGATGCCCGGGTTCGACGGGTTCTCGGTGGTCAAAGGCGTGATGGAGATCGAACCGCCGCTGTTCGTGTTCGTCACGGCTTACGAAGAGCACGCCATCCGCGCGTTCGAGGCCAACGCCGTGAACTACCTGATGAAGCCGGTCGACGAGGACAAGCTGGCCGATACCATCGACCGCGTCCGCTCGCGCATCGCCGAGAAGCGCTCGGCCGAGGAAGCGGAGAAGCTGAAGGACGTCCTCGCCGAAGTCGCGCCGGACGCGATGGAGCAGATGCCGGCGGAAGAAGAAGCCGCCGGGCGCTACGAGAAGCTCATCAACGTCAAGGATCGCGGGCAGATCTTCCGCGTGGACGTCGACACCATCGAGCACATCGAGGCAGCCGGCGACTATATGTGCATTTACACTGGCGACAACTCGCTGATCCTGCGCGAAACGATGAAGGACCTCGAGCGGCGGCTCGATCCGCGGGTGTTCCAGCGCGTGCACCGCTCGACGATCGTCAACCTCGACCAGGTGCGCCAGGTCCGCCCGCACACCAACGGCGAATGCTTCCTCGTGCTCGATTCCGGCGCCGAGGTGAAGGTGAGCCGCTCCTACCGGGATGTCGTCGCGCGGTTCGTCCACTAATCTCGCGCTCCCTTTCCCGTTCGTGTCGAGCGAAGTCGAGACACCGCGCGCAGCGTGTCTCGACTTCGCTCGACACGAACGGTTAGGGTTGGGGATGACCGATCTCTCGCTTCCCAGCTTCGATCTCGACCTTTTCGTCCGTGCAACGCTTGATGAGGACCTCGGCGTCGGTGTGCCCGGCGGCGGGCATGACGTCACCGCCGAGAGCGTCATTCCGGCCGATGCGCGCTTTTCGGGGGTCATGGACAGCCGCGACGCCATCGTCGTCGCCGGGCTGCCGATCGCGGCGGCCTTTTTCAGAACGCTCGATCCGTCCGTCGATATCGAAATCCTCGCTGAGGAGGGCGACGAGGTGCCCCCGGGCACGAACCTGATGCGGCTAGCCGGCGCGGCGCGGGCGATGCTGACGGCGGAGCGCAGCGCGCTCAACGTCGTGCAGCACCTGTCGGGCATCGCCACGCTGACCCGCAGCTATGTTCGGGCGATGGGCGAAACCCGTTGCACGCTCCTCGACACGCGCAAGACCCTGCCGGGGCTGCGCGCGCTGGAGAAATACGCCACCCGCATCGGCGGGGCGCAGAACCACCGCATGGGCTTGTGGGACGCAGCGATGATCAAGGACAACCATGTCATGGTCGTCGGCAGCATCGGGCAGGCGGTGGGCCGCGTGCGGAATGCCGGGATCGAGCGAATCATCTGCGAAGTCGACCGGATCGAGCAGATCGAGCCGGCCATTGCCGCCGGGGCGACCCACTTGCTGCTCGACAACATGAGCCCGGCAACGCTGCGCGAAGCGGTGGCGCTGGTGGCGGGGCGCGTTCCGACCGAGGCGTCTGGCGGAGTGGCCCTGGAAACGATCGGCGCCATTGCCGCCACCGGAGTCGACTTCGTCTCGGTCGGACGCCTCACGCAAAGCGCGCCGGCGGCGGACATCGGGCTCGATTTCACGCCGGAGTAGCGGCATTGCCAAGGCCGCGAGCATCGGCCACAACAAGGGCCATCCACCGGGGGGCACTACCATGAAACCGATGTCGATCCGCCGTTTCGACCTTTTCTACCTCGCTTCGATCGCGCTTTCCGTCGTGACGTATGTCCTTTCGTACGGCCCGATGGTCGCAAGCGTGCAAGCACGGACGGTGGTCGCCGGCATGCAGCTGGGCGCCGGCACCGTGATCGCCACGATGGTGCTGTCTGTCGGCCTGAGCCTGCTGCTGTGGTTCTTCGCCTCGCAACGCCGCGCAGTGGTCGCCAAGTGGATAATCGTGGCGTTTTTCGTTCTCGGGCTGACCGGGATACCCGGGCTGATCGCTGGCGAATGGACTCTCCTTAAAACGTTGTCGGCGTTGAACCTGCTGCTGGAGGCGGTAGCGATCTTTTATCTGTTTCAGCCCGACGCCAAGGCCTGGTTCGCCGAACGCAACGTGGCGGCCGCCCCGGGTCAGTCTGAGACGGACCTGCCGACCGGCTAGCGCCGCGCGGCGAAGAACTGGCGCAGCTGGGCGGCAGCTTCGCCTTCGCCGATACCGGGATAGACTTCGGGACGATGGAGGCACTGGGCCGGTTCGAACACGCGCGCACCATGCTCGACGCCGCCGCCCTTCGCATCCGCCGCCGCGTAATAGAGCCGGGCGATCCGGGCATGCGCGATCGCCCCGGCGCACATCGCGCAGGGCTCCAGCGTGACCCACAAGTCGCAGCCTTCGAGCCGCTCGCTCCCAAGGAAGGCCGCCGCCGCGCGAATGGCCAAGACTTCGGCATGCGCAGTCGGATCATGCAGCGCGCGGGGCCGGTTGAAGCCCTCGCCCACGATCGCGCCATCGCGGGTCACGACGGCGCCGATCGGGACTTCGCCCGCCGCCTCGCCCTCGCGCGCGAGCTCGAGCGCCCGGGCCATCGGCGGGGGGAGCGGCCATTGAGACATCGCAATTGCGCTAGCTGGGCGGCCAAGGCGCCGCAATGCCGCGCAATTGCTTGACCGAATCCCTCCCCGCCGCTATGCGCGCCGCTTTCCCGGACACCATCCGAATTGAGACGAGACGAATCATGTCGCGCATCTGCGAATTGACCGGCAAGGGCCGCCAGGTCGGCCACAATGTCAGCCACGCCAACAACAAGACCAAGCGCGTGTTCCTGCCCAACCTGCAGAACGTGACGCTGATGAGCGAGCGGCTCGAGAAAAGCTTCAAGTTCCGCGTGTCGACGCATGGCTTGCGCTCGGTGGAGCACAACGGCGGCCTCGACAACTGGCTGCTCAAGACGTCCGACGAGAAGCTCAGCGCGCGCGCGCTCAAGGTCAAGCGCGACCTCAAGAAAGCTTCGGCCGCGGCCTGATCGCCGCGTTCACAAGCGTTCGATAAGGCCGACGGAATTGCCGGCGGTCACGCGCGTTGCCTGCGCGCTTGACGCCACCGGCTGAAGCGGTTGAATCCGCGCGGTGAACGATGCTTCCAAACCTTATTTCGTCCAGGCGCTCGATGCTCTGAAGAAGGGTGACCGGCGGGCCGGCGCGCGGCTTCTCGCGCGCCAGCTCCACGAGGGCAACACCTCGGCCAGGAACTTGCCGAGCGTGGCCCAACTCGCCGAACACATCGGCGAAGTGGCGCTGGCGATCGAGGCCCGGCGCCTGGCCATCCAGCCAGGGGTAGTCGACAGCCTGCTCGCTTACTGGGCTGCGCTGGCCATGCACGGGCGGCCGGCGGAAGCCCTGGCGGAGATTGAGAGGCAAGGGTCGGAAGTCGGCGATCTCCCCGTCGTCCTTCATTTCCGCGGCAACCTTGCGACGCAACTGGGGCGCCTGGAGGAAGCGCAAGCGCTGTTCCGGCGCGCGGTTGCCAAGGCGCCCGCGATGCAGGCGAGCTGGTTCTCGCTGGCAATGATCAAGACTTTCGCCGCGGGTGACGCCGACCTTTCCGCGATGGAGCGGCTGCACGCCCAGCCCGGAGGGCCGCCGGAAGCGCGGGCCACCCTTTGCTATGCGCTGGGCAAGGCGATGGAGGATCTCGGCGATGCCGATCGCGCATTCGCCTTCTACGCTGAGGGTGCGGCCCTGCGACGCCCGCAACGCCCGTTCGATGCGGCTCGGTACCTCGGGGCCGCGCAGTCCGCGGTGGCGGACTTTACGGCGCAAAACCTCGCCAGGCTTTCGCCCTCCGGGATGGCGAAGCAGCGCTCGCTGTTCGTGACCGGACTGCCGCGGTCCGGGACCACTCTGACCGAGCAGATAATCCTGGGCCATTCATCCATCGCCGATGGAGCGGAAGTGGGGCTGTTTCAGGCCGCCCTCATTCCTTTGCTGGGCAGCGGCCTCTCCGCCGCGCTGGATTACCAGCGACGCTCCGAGGCAAGCGATCCCTGGGGCGACATCGGCCGCGATTACGCTTCGCTGATCGATGGGCGGTTCCGCGCGACAGGCGCGATCGTCGACAAGACGCTCGGCCAGTCGCTCATGACCGGCCTTCAACTCCACGCCTTGCCCGAAGCGCGCATCGCCTGGCTGCGCCGATCGCCCGAGGATGTCGCCCTGTCGTGTTTCCGCACGTACTTTTCCATGGGTCTGAACTGGACCGACTCGCTCACCGATATCGCGGATTACATGCGCGCCGACGACCTCCTGTTCGAGCATTGGCGCGCGCTGTTCGGCGAGCGGATCCTTGCCGTGCCTTATGAGGAGCTCGTGGCCGCGCCGGCGGAGTGGTCCGAACGCCTGCAGCGCCACTTCGGCTTGCCGTTGGAGAGCGGCGCCGAAAGCACCGCGACTGAGGCGCGAGCTGTCAGCACTGCCAGCGTGGCTCAGGTGCGACAGCCCATCTCGACCGCGCGAATAGGGCGTTCAGCGGATTTCGAACGCCATCTGCGGCCGTTCCGGGAACGCTACTACCGCTGACCCCCTCCGGCGCCGTTGATCGATCCGTCCCGCGCCCCATAAGGAAAGGGCCGCTCCGACGGATCGGAGCGGCCCAGTTCCTTACAGCTCGGCCGTCAGGCCGGCCTTGCGTTACCCACGTTCGCCGGTCGGCGCGACGGCCGGGGCGGGCGGGGCAACCGGAGCCGGAGCCGGCGGCGGCGGAGGCGGCGCCGCCTCTTCCACAGGAGCCGGCAGCGGCGCCGCGACGGGCGGCGGAGGCGGCGACGACGTGCCACCCCAGCTCAGGTCGAGGCCGACGCGCACGGTACGCGGCGTCTGGTAATGCAGCGCCGTCAGGTACAGCGGGTCCTTCAGGTAACCGACACCGCCGAAGTCGAGTTCGTTCTCGGCGTAACGCTGGATGATCGCCTTCGAGTTGAAAACGTTGAACACATCCACGCGGAAGGTCAGCTTGCGCAGGTCGTTGTCGCCCAACGGCAGGTTCATACGGGCCGAAAGATCGATCTGCTTGAGCCACTGCGACTTCCAGCCGGTACCCCGCGGCGACGGAATATTGCTCCCGTAGCTCGAAGTGGCGTCGTCGTAAGTCGACGGATCACCGCAATAGAAGCTGTTCGAGAGATAGCCCTGAGCATAGGGATCGGTTGGGTGGATGCCCTCGCACGAACCATGCATGGGCGACTGCACGAAGATGTTGGTGCCCAACGAGAACATCTCGTTGAAGTGGTAGGCGCCATACAGCTTGAACGCCCAGCGATGGTCGTTCGGCAGCAGCCCGTACGAGTAGTCCTCCAGACCCGGATAGTCGAAGTCGGTCGTCGAACCGGCGTCGTCCTGAGCGGTGTTACCCGCGTCGGACTTCACCGTGCCTTCGGTGTTACCCTTCGACTTCGACCAGGTGATCGAGCCGCCACCCATCCAGTGACCGTCGTCGGCCTTGTTGAAGTCGAAGATGATTGCCTTGTAAGTCCGCTTCGGCTTCGGGAATGTGAGCCCCGTCAGCTGCACAGGCACCTTGTCCCCGCTGAGCGCGTGATACCAGTCATTGACCGTAATCGACGACTTCCCCGGGTTCCAGATCATGTAGGTGCTGTTCGCACTGTAGAACGTGCATTCGGCCCCCTTCGGGTCTTGGCCACACCAGTAATCGGCGAGCTGAGGCGCGAAGTCGGTGTCTTCGGACGACTTCGAGAGCTTCCGGTAGATACCATGCAACCCGACCGTCATCAGAGGCGCCACGCGGTATTCGGTGCCGAGAACAAATTCGTCCTCGTGAGTCGCCTTCGTGCCGGGAACGATCTTGGCGATCGCCGGATTCTGGATGCCGGCACCAAAGACGATGCAGGTCGGATTGCCGGCGTTGGACACTCCGCCAGGAGCAGAGCCCATGTCACTTGCCGGACACGGAGTACGAACCTTCACGTCGGAATACGACGCGCCCAGCGGAATCTTGGGCAGGCCCGTGGCCGGATCGATGCCGCTAGCCACGAACTGATCCGCGGTCATGCCGTTCGGATAGTGGACGTAATCGTAGAAGTAGAGGTCCTTGCCGCGGAAGCCGAGGTTCATCGCCGGCGGAATGAAATAACGGCCATAGCTGCCATAAAACTTCCAACGGTCGAGGCTCGGCGGCGTATAATTGAACGCGAAGCGCGGGCCCCAATTGTTCTTGAAGTTCATGTACTGCTCGCCCGCGAGATTGGTCTGCTTGAAGATATCGTCGCGGATTCCGAAGTTCAGGGTGAGGCCGTCAAGCGGCGTGTTCCACGAATCTTCGATGTAATAAGCGCTATCGCGCGCCGACACCTTGCCACCGAGATGCTCATAACGAAGACGGGCATAGTCATCGAAGTAGTAGTAGATGATCGGGTAGGTACCGTTGTTGTCGAGCGTCTTGTTCATGCTCAGGTCTTCGTTGTCGAAGCCCGCGCGAATGTGGTGCTCACCGGCGAAAGAAGCGCGAATGTCCGCGTCTCCGCGGTAGAAACGGCGGCGCGTTTCGTCGACGGACGATTGCGCAAACGGCTGGCTCTTGGAAAGAACGACATTGCAACCGCCGCAACCGTTGTCTGTCCGGTTATCGAGGACGTAGTTCGCGTCAGTGTTGGCGGCGAGCAAATCGTCGCGATCTTTGCTGACGCCGTAAGCCGCCGATAACGTCAGCCAATCGGTCACACTGCCAGTGTAACGGCCAACCCAGTTCAGGCCGCCCTGCAGTTCGTGCTGGACACCTTTGACCTTACCGATGGTACCGCCGTCGAGCGCGCTGTTCGGCGTGAATTCATACCCTGTCGTCGTCTGCTTGCTGCGAGTGTCGAAGATCGTGAACTCGAGATGCTGGGTCGGGTTGATGTAAGCGTCGACCTTGCCGCCCCAGAACGGGTCGTTGTTGACGTTCTTGTACCACGTGCCCGACGCAGCAGAGGCCGAGTTGAACGTGTAACGATTGCCCTGGATCAAGCCGTAGACGAACAAGTGATCGGGAATGATCGCGCCGCCCGCTTCGAGAGTCGCCTGCTTCTGCTCGTAGTCGGCCTCCTTGCCGATCGAGGTCGGCAACGCCGGATCGCCGATGTTGGGGTGGTGGCCCTGCAGGCTGCGCGGATCCCAGTCGAGATGCAGCGCGATGAACGGGTCGTTGGTGCCCGACTTGGTGGTGGCGTTGAGCACACCGCCGGTCGCGCGGCCGAACTCGGCTTGGTAGCCGGAAGTCTGCACGTCCACATTCTTGTAGAAGTAGAACGGCACTCGCGCCGAACCGACGTAAGTGTCCGGATTCGTGATGTTCAAGCCGTTGATGTAGTAGGCGTTTTCGGCCACGGATCCGCCACCGATCGACGGCACGGCCTCGCCGCTCGATGAAACGAAGCTGGCAACGCCGCGCTGCGTCGTCGGCGCCAGCAGGGTGATGCCGGTGATTGTGTGCGGCAGCGGCGCGTTCTGGTTGAGCGCGGCCACGTCGATGTTGAGGCCGGTCGCCGCCTGCGTCGTCACCTGGCGCGTATGGCCGGTAACGACGATCTCGCTCGTCTGCGTGGTGCTGATCAGGCCCACAGTCACCTGACTGCGCTGCGCTGCGGTGACGGTGATCGTGTCCTGAGTGCGGGCATAGCCGGGCGCGGTCACAGTTATGGTGTACTGGCCCGGGCTGAGCGCCGAGGCGGTGAACGTGCCGCCCGAGTTGGTCGTGAAGGTCTGCGTCTGGCCTTGGCCAAGCGAGGTCAGCGACACATTGGCACCGGCAACCGGCGCGCCGTCGGCGTTGGTGACGGTGCCGTTGATGGCGCCCGAAGTGTAGTCTTGCGCAGCGGCCGGGGCCGAGATGGCGATGGCGCCGACGGCAAGGCCGGTCACCGAGAGAACCTGCAGGCAGCTAGCGCCGCGCAGGGCGGATTTCTTGAGGAATGATTTCACGTTCCAGTCCCTTTTTTCCCGAGGCCGCCGCCGGAACTGCGACGATACCTAAGCCAATTCCCGCTGAGCTGTTGGAACTGCCCCCGTGCGCCGGACGCACGAGTCCCCAGCAGGAAAAGATGGCGTGCATTGGATGAAAACGCGGGCGCCGGTAAAGCGGTAGTAGGCTAACTTTCGGACATTAGTTTTCATCTGTAACCGAATTGCCACACAGGCGCCGGACTCGACCAATGGCCGCCCTAACTCGATGAAATCCATGGTCGCGGTAACAATGTTTCAAACGAAACCGGTACATTGTTGCAAAATTACGACGTCTCGTAACACGACACAATTTTGCTGTTTCGAGCCGCTGTCGGTCAGCTCATTGGGCCTGCCAAAAGCAGCGGATCGAGCCGCGCGCCGCGCCAGGTGACGCTCCAGTGCAGGTGGGGTCCGGTCGCCCGCCCGGTCATCCCCACCGTCCCGACGAATTGGCCCTGCCGCACTTGATCGCCGACCTTGACCGCGAGCGTGTCGCAATGGAGGAAGGCGCTGTCGAGCCCGCCGCCGTGATCGATGATCAGGAGATGGCCTTCGAGGGAAAACGCTTGCTCGGCCGCCAGCACCACCACGCCGTCCGCGGGCGCAGCGATCGGCGATCCCGCGCGAGGCGCGATGTCGATCCCGGAGTGATACGCGCCTGCCTCGCCGCCCTTGTAGACCCGCTGGGAACCGAAGCGGCCCGAGATGCGGCCCTTCACCGGCCAGATGAAGCTTTGCCTCCAGCCGCCGATGGCCGATTCGACAGCCCGGGCCGCGGCGATCTGTGCCAGCTCGGGCTTGCGGATCGCCAGGAATTCCTCCTCGGTCTTGCCTTGCGTGCGGGCGACGTCGACGTGCTCGATTTGCCACGCACGCGGCGCAACAGTGAGTTGGGTGCGCACAACTCGGCCATCTGAGAGCTGCGCCGTCAGGGTGGCGGCCGCGCCGGCGTCGCGATCGAAGGCAGCAAAGAACCGTCGCTCGCCGTCGAGGGTCAGCGAACGGTCGTCGAGTCGCGCCGAAACCGTCCCCACGGGCGCCTGGCCGCGGATCCAGCCGCCTTGTGTCAGCTCGCCCGCGTAAGTGAACGCGCTCGCCGAGGCGACCGGCGACACGGGATTGGCCTGAAGGTGCGGCGCGCCTGCCCAGGCGGCGGCGAGCAAGCCGGCCGCGGCGAGCCGCCAGCGGCTCACGCGCCCCCGGTCAGCCGCCGTGTGGCGATTTCCGGGCTGGCGTAGGCTTCCTGGCGTTCGGCGGACCAATAGCGCAGCGATTCGAGCGGAATCGCCTCTCCGGTGACCGCGCACAGGACGACATGCCCGGGGCGGATGACCCGAAAGCCGTTGGGG
>Ga0207652_10000819_pt1 | contig 29643 bp, 25 predicted proteins | sample KBSC63BmetaG_FD_184334 | JGI IMG/M metagenome (GOLD analysis project Ga0207652, IMG submission 184334) | Corn rhizosphere microbial communities from Kellogg Biological Station, Michigan, USA - KBS C6-3B metaG (SPAdes) (version 2) | ecosystem: Host-associated > Plants > Roots > Rhizosphere ...
AAACTGAAAAAAGAAAACTGAAATTTCTATATCACCAAAGTGCCATTGAAACACGATACTCGGTGTTGCCTGATTATAGTTTGAATGCAAATGAATGGCAATTTTACCCGGCTTCTGAAAACCTGGAACCGTTCCCCGGTCTCGAATTGCGAATGGTTTGGTATAATAAAACCGCTCCCGCTCTTTCTATAAATGCAATAGAAAAATGCATTGCAGAGAAAATAAAAAAAGAGGAAATAACGCATTTGATTACGGTAAGCTGCACTGGCATGAGTGCGCCCGGGCTTGATTTGCAAATCATGGAAATGATGGATTTGCCAAAAAATATTTTCAGAACTTCTGTCAATTTTATGGGCTGCTATGCAGCCATTCACGCGATGAAACTGGCGGATGCTTTCTGTAAAAATCAGGTGAATGCAAAAGTCATTGTAGTGTGTACAGAACTTTGTACGCTTCATTTTCAAAAGGAAACTACACCGGATAATATTGCGGCTTCACTTCTATTTGGCGATGGATCCGCGGCTGTTTTAATTACACATGACGATGATAATTTGCATGGATTGAGGATAAAAAACTTTTATAGCGAAGTTGGTTTCAATGGCAAAGAACACATGAGCTGGCAACTTTCTTCTTCAGGCTTTTTGATGAAACTTTCCGGCTATGTTCCTGAATTGATTGAGCAGGATTTTAACCGCTTTTTGCAAAATGGGTTGGAAAATGCGAACTTGAAGAAAGAAGAAATTTCGCAGTGGTGCATTCATCCCGGGGGAAAAAGAATTTTGTCTTCGATTGCAAAATGTACCTCTGTTTCCGATGATGATTTGCAATATTCTTATCAAGTTTTGAAAGATTATGGAAATATGTCCTCGGCCACTATTTTATTCGTGTTGAAAGAAATCGTCGATTCATTGGAAAATAAAAAAGAAAAGCACGGAAATATTTTTGGAGCTGCTTTTGGACCCGGACTTACGATGGAAACGTTCATTTTATCTGATGATTGATTATAAAAACCGGTCTTTAAAAAAAGAAATTCTGGATCAAAAGAATATTCCTTTTGAGGATATTGTTTTGAACATGAAAGAACTGGAATTTATCAATTCACATCTCGGCGGCCATTCAATCACGGTTCAGGGATTTAAGAGATTAATCAAAAATAATAAGCACGTTTCTGTTTGTGAAATCGGCTGTGGTGGTGGCGATAATCTAAAAGCGATTGACAAATTCTGCAAAAGAAATCGCGTTATTTGTTCGTTTACTGGTATCGATATCAACAAAGAATGTATTGCTTTTGCAAAAGAAAATATGAAGCCGTGGTTGGTGTCTTCATCGCAGCCATGGTTGGCTTCTTCACCAACCACGAATATCAAATTTATGGTCTCCGATTATAAAGACATCAAATTCACAAAAGAAAAGCCGGACGTCATTTTCTCCTCACTTTTTTGTCATCACTTTTCAGAAATTGAATTGGTACAAATGCTGCATTGGATGAAAATGAATTCAAGGCTTGGGTTTTTTATAAATGATCTCCATCGTCATCCTGTTGCTTATCATTTTATAAAAGTTGCTACCAAAATATTTTCTAAATCATATCTCGTTAAAAATGATGCGCCGCTTTCTGTTTTGAGAGGATTTAAAGAAAATGAATGGAAAACTATTTTTGAAAAGGCCGGGTTTAAAGATTATAGCATCCGGTGGAAATGGGCATTCAGATATTTAATCATTGTTTCAAATCAACAAAATCAATAAAGATATTTTTGTTAGAAAGAGAAAAGCATAGAACAGGAAAAGGCGATATTTCCTCGTTTGCTGTAGCCGTTATTGGCGGCGGACTTGCAGGACTTTCTTTATCGATTTTACTTTCAAAAGCCGGTTATAAAACCATTTTGTTTGAAAAAGAAAAATATCCTTTTCATAAAGTTTGTGGTGAATACCTCAGTCTGGAAAGCTTGAAATTTATTGAAAGTTTAGGCCTTAATATTTCTCAATTGAATCTGCCAATCATAAAAAAATTATTGATATCGTCGCCCGATGGAAATTTTATTAAAGCAAAGCTGGATTTAGGTGGATTTGGTATCAGTCGCTATTTTTTAGACAACAGGCTGAAAGAACTTGCAATTGAAAATGGTGTAACAGTATGTGAAGAAACGAAAGTAAATGAAGTAATTTTTAATGAAGAAGAATTTAAGGTACAATATAACAGGGGAGAAGTTTTTGCTTCCATTGTTGCCGGAAGTTTTGGCAAAAGAAGCAACCTGGACGTGAAATGGAAACGCGATTTTATCAAACAAAAAAATAGCAAACTCAGTAATTTTATTGGTGTAAAATATCATATTAAAACAGATTTTCCTGCTGATACAATTGCTTTGCACAATTTCAAAAATGGCTATTGCGGGATTTCAAAAGTGGAAGATGATCAATACTGTTTGTGTTATTTAACTACAGCCCAAAATTTAAAAGACAATCACAATTCAATAAAAGAAATGGAGAAAAATGTTTTGTATAAAAATCCATTTTTAAAGAAGATATTTTCCGAATCAGAATTTTTATTCAAAGAACCTGTTACCATTTCTCAAATTAGTTTTGACAAAAAATCACAAATTGAAAACCATGTTTTAATGCTGGGCGATGCAGCAGGAATGATTACGCCGCTTTGTGGAAATGGCATGAGCATGGCATTTCATGCAGCAAAGATTGCTTTTGGAAATATCGATTTGTTTTTACAACAAAAGACCATCAGAAAAGAAATGGAAAACAGGTATGCCAATGAATGGCAAAAACAATTTGGGAAACGATTAAGAAACGGAAGAGCCATTCAGGTATTATTTGGAAAAGAAAAACTCACTAATTTATTTATCAAAACAATAAAACCTTTTCCGTTTATTATTAATAAAATAATAAAAGCGACGCATGGAAATTCTTTTTAGGGATTGTCGCAGGAAAAATAATTGTATCAGGATCGAAACATAGAGCGTAAACACCATATAGACATTCTCGCGAATAAAAGAGGAAGTACTTTTCATAATTCAATGTGACGATTTCATTTCTGCCGATAAACAAATGCCTGTTACCTTTTTCCAACGGTCTTATCAACGAATTTTGCTAACATACTTCTACAGCATGCAAAAAAGCTCTCTTAAGCGGTTAATACACGAGTTTCTCAGGGATCAAGTCCAGGGTAAGTCCGGCATATGCCGGACTTACCCTGGACTTGATACAGCTATACCTCGGAGTATGGTGCCTTTAAACAGGCAGTATTCATACTTCTAACCGGCAGCAAAGATGCTTTATTTAGAAATAGCCAATATCGGATTTACATGATTAGAAGATAAAGACGCTAAAACCCTGGAAATCATTACTTAGTGGGATGTATCAATTGGTTGTGGAGATGAAATAATTGCCAGGAGTAGATAAATATTGGTGAAACGATGGCGTCCTGCTATTTTTTGATGGGTAAATAAAAACAAAAAGTAGAACCTTCGCCTTCTTCGCTTTTAAAATCCATTCTTCCTGAATGACGTTTAATGATCTCATTACAAATATAGAGGCCAAGCCCCAGGCCGGGGTATGTGTTTTTACTAACCCTGAAAAAACGGCTGAATAATTTTGGCTGTTGTGATAAGGGAATGCCTATTCCAAAATCACGAACACATAATTTTATTTCATCGGAATTGGTGGTAGTAGTAGTAATAATTATCTTATCGGACTGGGGTGAATATTTTGCCGCGTTTGAAATCAGGTTTGTGATAACCTGCCCCAGCCGGTTTTTATCCCCCTCAACAATTTTAGTTTCCGAAAGCTTTAGCTCAATTGTGTGTGTTTTGATGGTGAGTTGCATTACATTAATGACTTCCTTTATCAGCTGGTTAAAATCTATTTTTTCAATATCAAGATAAAGTTGTCCTGAATTAGATTTGGATACATCAAGCAAATCGCCGATTAAACTGGTTAATTTATTGATTTGTATATCCATTTTCTGAAGCATACTCTCTTGAGCAGGATTATCATGGCTTTCGGCATCCATTAGTAAAATTTCAGTATATGCTTTTAAAGTTGTAACCGGAGTCTTTAATTCGTGACTGGCCATGCTTATAAATTCATCCTTTCTTTCCATGTCTTTTTTCTGATCTTCTATATCCGCGCATACACCAAACCAATGAATGATATTTCCATTATCATCTTTTAATGGCGACGCACTCATAATATGCCACCGATAATCGCCATTTGCCGATTTTTTTCTTTCTTCAATTTTAAAAGGTTCTCCGGAAGCGAGTGATTTATTCCAAGCAAATAAAACTTCCTTGAGGTCATCCGGATGTTCGACGGATTGCCATCCTTTACCTGCAGATTGCTCAAAATTCAGCCCGGTGTAATTGTACCATTGCGTGTTAAAATAATCCAGGTCTCCATTTGGCAAAGCCGTCCACACAATGACGGGAATTGTATCTGCTAAAAATTTAAAATACTCCCTGCTTGTCAATAATTCTTTCGTCCGCTCAGTTACTCTTTGTTCTAATTCATTATTCAATTTCTCGGCAAATGCATTCGCTTTTTCCAGTAATTCATTTTTTTCTCTTAATTGTTTTTCAATCTTTTTTTGACTCGTAAGGTCGGTGAAGATCAGGCTCAAAACAGTTCCTTCATCCAGATTAAGTGTGGTAAGAGAAATAAGCACCGGAATTATTTGCCCTTCAGTAGAAACTAAAGTCACTTCATCTTTGCATTCCTGTTCCCAGGCTTTGGAGATAAGCTTATCAAATGTTTCTTTGGATTCCTCGGTTACGAAATTTTTAAAAAAAGAGCCGATCATGTTTTCCAAGGGCATATTCAACATGTGGGCAAACCGGGAGTTACAATATAGAATTATACCTTCTTTGTTAAGTGTAATAGCGCCTTCCGTCATCGTTTCAATAAAAAGACGATAAGTTTGATCTGCACTCTTTAAAGTGTAAAGCCGTGGCCCATTATTATCTTCTACTACAAAAGCATCCACCTGTCCTGATCGAATTGCTTCAATCGCAGCATTTGCTTCGTCAAGTTGTTGGCGCAAGCTTTCAATTTCATCCTTTTTATTTAGTATATTTATTATTTCCATCAAATTGAATTTACACCGAGGCCTTTAAGGACCATCTTTGAATTTGACATATCCCCGAATAATTTTTTTACAGGCAATGGAAAATATCTAATAAGCATAGGAAGCGCCACGACCTGTTCTCTTTTTGCAATTATAGGTTGCTGATATACGTCTATAATTTCCAGTTCATATTTTTTGCCAAGATATTTTTCGCAAATAGTTTTAAGATTTGCAATTGCTCTTGCAGAATTTGGAGAAGCGCCGGTTATAAACAATTTCAGTCTATAATGCAAACTGTCATCCAAATGTTCCCAATCGTCATTAGGTGATATATCCTTTGCTGTCATGATGTAGGTTTTACAGGCACAAGATTTAAGCCAACAAGTACTTTTTCTTCATTCGACAGATCTCCAATTATTTTGCGCATCGGAACCGGGACTTTTCTTACCAATGTCGGTACTGCAAAAATCTGGTCTCCTTCAGCAAGTTGGGGAGTTTTTAAAAGGTCAATTATTTCGATCTTGTATTGCCCCGCGAGATATTCCTCACAGTATTTCTGCAGATTTTTTAAAGCAGTCATGGACTTAGGGGTTTTTCCTGCCACATACAGTTTTAATTCCCACTTTTTACTTTGCATAAAGTGACTATTTATTTTTTTCTTTTTTAATATTTTGCTCTTTTTTTTCCCGCATTTTCATTAATTGCTTTCTGTTCTTTTCTGCAATTTCATTTCTCAATTCCTCTTCCACATAAATGCGGTCTAATTCTTCTTTTACTAATTCAAATTCTGATTTAAGCTTCGCCACTTTTGCATCAAGAATAGTTTTCCTGCTTTCAATTTGCCTGTTTTTCCTTTCAACAGCATTTTTACGCAATACTTCTCCGGTGTTTTTTTCCAGGTTAAACGCTTCTCTTGCCGATCCAACAAGCACTCCATTTGGCCCGAGTGTTACTTCCACTATTTCAATTCCATTATCGGTTATTAAAAATTCCCTGACCTGGTTGGAATTTTTCATTCCTCTTGATTTCATAATGTAAATGGCCCGATTCCTTTCGCCATTAAATTCAATATCCTGAACTGCCAACCAGGTGTCGACAAGAGATGCAACGTCTTCGTCAGCACTGCTTTGCATAAAATGCGGAAAGGTAAGCGCAGTAAACATTACCGTTATTTGTTCTTTTTGTAAAAAGTCAATGAGCCTGATTAAAATGGATTTTACCTGACTTGGATCACCTACTGTTACCAGATTCGTTATCGGATCAAGTATGACTGTTTTAGGTTTAAATTCCCGAATAAGTTTATAAAATACAACCAAATGCATTTCCAGTCCATATAAAGTTGGTCTGGATGCATAAAACTTTAATAATCCGCTTTTTACATGTTTCTGCAGGTCAAGATTGATAGATTTCATGTTCCGGATAATTTGCTCGGGAGATTCTTCAAATGCAAAAAAGAGGCATCGTTCTTTTCTATTGCAGCAAGCATTGGCGAAATTCGACGCTATACTGGTTTTGCCCGAACCGGCGGTTCCGGAAACAAGAACGCTGCTTCCTTTGAAAAAACCTTTTCCACCGAGCAATTCGTCCAATGAAGGAATACCTGATGAAACTCTCTCTGTTGAGACCTCATTAGATAATTTAAGTGAAGTAATTGGTAACACAGAAATTCCATCCTTATCTATCAGAAAAGGATATTCATTGGTTCCATGCACAGAACCGCGGTATTTTATAATTCTCAGTCTGCGTGTAGAAATCTGATTTTCAATGCGGTGATCTAATAAAATAACACAGTCGGAAACGTATTCTTCAAGACCCTGGCGGGTTAATTTTCCCTCTCCTTTTTCACCGGTAATGATGGCGGTAACTCCTTTATCTTTTAACCATGTAAACAGTCGTCTGAGTTCAGCTCTTAATATACCATGATTAGATAATCCGGCAAAAAGATTTTCAATCGTATCCAGTACAACTCTCTTAGCGCCAATACTGTCGATAGCATAACCGAGCCTGATAAACAAACCCTCGAGGTCATATTCTCCTGTTTCTTCTATTTCGCTTCTATCAATATGAACATGGTCTATTTTAATTTTTTTTTCTGCAATCAGTTTGTTGAGGTCAAATCCCAGTGAAGCAACATTTACGGCCAGTTCTTCACTTTTTTCTTCGAATGCTATAAAAACGCCCGGTTCGTTATAATTCATTGCGCCTTTTACTATAAATTCAATGGAAAAAATGGTTTTCCCACTTCCTGCATCGCCACAAATCAACGTTGGACGCCCTTTCGGCAATCCCCCTTCTGTAATTTCATCCAACCCATTTATGCCGGTTAATGTTTTGGGCATGCCCTTATTTTCCATGCCTTTCTTAGAAGAAGCTTTCATAAAATGATGTTACTAATTTTTTTGTCAATGATTGCAAAATAAAATAAAAATTAAAACACGCCAGCTATATTTGACAAGTTTACAACAAGGTAAACGAACCAACTTAAAAAAGCAAAAAAGTTATTTTCTTTAAACCCGGATTGGGAAAAATAATTGGTAATAAGATAAAAATTCATAAAACTGCAAGGCTTTTTCCGCCGACTTTGTGGCTTTATTATTGTTCCATAATATAAATGCGATCAGAATTATAAGCGGATGGTAAAACCATTATGAATTAGATTGAAAAAATGGAAGTTTGCATTTTGGAGCTTTTTGATAAAGCCGGGGTTTTTAAACGATTTAATATGAACAATAAAAAAACATTGGTATTGGGCGCATCTGCAAATCCTTCCCGTTATAGCTATCTTGCTATCAATATGCTGCGCGAAAAAGGACATGATGTAACAGCAATCGGAAGGCGCATCGGAAAAGTGCATGATGTTGAAATTAAAGCAGAAGAACAGCCGGTCGAAAACCTCGACACGGTAACACTTTACCTGAATGCCAATAATCAAAAACCTTATTACGATTATATTTTTTCACTGAAACCAAAACGGATCATTTTCAATCCAGGGGCAGAAAACCAGGAACTTGCTGCACTTGCTAAGGAAAAAAGCATTTTACCGCAACACGCCTGTACGTTGGTTTTACTAAGCACCGGCCAGTATTAGTACCTTTTTTTTGAGTACTTTTTCGCAACTTTCTGCTATTCCGCCTACTTTTTCCGAAAAGTAAAATATTTTCCAAGGATTGTCGTTTTATGCTCATCCAGGTTTATAAAACTAAAAAATCCATCTATGAAAATCGTGCATAAAATGCTGGCTTTATGCCTCATCCTGATCACTTCATATTCACTGCAGGCGCAGGTGCTGACATCCAACAGGAAAAACTATTTTAATAAATACTCAGAAAAATTACCGGCAGCTACAACCGAACTGGAAAAAGCATTTACCACTGCCGAAGGAGGAAAAGTGAAATTGGATTTTGGTGATTTTGCTTTTAACGGGGTTGTTACTTCTTCTATAAAAAGATATGACAATTTATCCAGTGTTATCATAAAAGCTCCGGGGCTGAATAATACCATGTTGTCTATTTCGAAAAGGATAAATGATGATAAAACGGTTTCTTATGTAGGCCGTATCATTAATGAAAATTATGCAGATGGATTCGAATTGAGAAAAGAAAACAGCGGTTATGCAATGAATAAAATAAGAACCGATGCACTTATAGAAGATTATTAGTCTTAAAAAAAGCTCTAACCGTTACCCTAAAAAACGGCAATAATTTCTAAAATCAATTACCATGAAAAAGATTCTACCTGTTTTTTTAGCCCTGACCATGCTGATGTCTTTAAAATCGTATTGTCTTCCTCAATTGAGCAGCCTTCCTTCTGCAAAAGCTACGATATTTTTTGATTTCGATGGACAGACAGTGAGTGGGACTTCCTGGAACGGAGGCGGCACATTTTATTGTGCTCCTGCAGTGTTGACTGATGCTCAGATTACCGAAATATTTAATCGGATATCAGAAGATTACCGCCCCTTCAATATAAATATCACTACCGATTCAACGGTCTTTTTAGCGGCGCCATTAACTCAAAGGATCCGCATAATCGTAACGCCCACCAGTAGCTGGTACCCTGGTGTAGGCGGTGTTTCTTTCACCGGTTCATTTATCTGGGGCGACGATACTCCAGGATTTGTATTCCCGGACAGACTGAATAACAGCCCGAAAATTATCGCTGAATGTTGTACACACGAAAGCGGCCATACGGTCGGACTTTCACACCAGGCAAAATATAACGGAACCTGCACTTTGGTTTCCACTTATAATGAAGGTACAGGAGCGGGAGAAACAAGCTGGGCACCGGTTATGGGCAACAGTTATTACCGCAATTTATCGGGATGGAACAATGGCCCAACCCCAAGCGGATGTACCGCAGACCAGGATAATCTTTCAATAATAACCAGCAGAAACGGGTTTACTTATCGTATGGACGATCACAGCGATGACCCAAATGTAAATCCTACGCCTCTTAAAATTGTAAACACTCAATTTGCAGCAGATGGAATCATTACGACCAATACCGATAAAGACGCTTTTAAGATAAACCTACCTAAAGATGGATTGCTAAAGTTGAATGCCGATCCGTTTTCTGTAGGGCCGAATAATGAAGGAGCTGATCTGGATATTCAACTGACGCTGCTGAATTCAAACCAGCAAGTTGTAAAAGTTTATAATCCGGATGACAAATTAAATGTAACGGTTGATACAACATTGATCGCCGGAGATTATTACGTCGTGGTAAACGGAACCGGAAATTCGAATACAACCAATTATGGCAGTCTGGGCTCCTATAGAATTGCGGGAGTATATTCTCCACTGACCGTTTTACCGATAAGCCAGGTGCTACTGTCAGGAGAAGTTTCAAAAGGAAAACATGATTTGAGCTGGAGTATTATTTCCGATGAGCCTTTAAAAAGTGTGTCAATTGAAAAGTCTGTTGATGGTTCCATTTTCAATACGCTTACAAACGTTTCCGTTACAGAGAAAAACTTTAATTATATACCATTAATCAAACAAAATATCTTTTACCGGTTAAAAGTAACTTCTATAACCGGACAAGTGTTTTATTCCAATATTATTCCATTAAAGCCGGTGGAAAATGTAGATAATTCATTGTCAATAAGCACTTTGGTAAGTTCTGAAATTACGGTTAAATCTTCTCAAAATTGTCAGTACCAATTGGCAGATATGAGCGGAAGAATCATCAAAACAGGAAATGCTGATGCGGGCCTAACAACTATAAATATCAATAATTCTCCCAACGGAATTTATATCATGCAAATCATTTGTAACTCCCAAAGAACAACCCAAAGAATTGTAAAACTGTAAGGTAGATTCATGTGTAAGTTAGGGGCTAGCGTTAGGGGCTGGCCCCTTTGTTTTTTTAGGAAGAGTATAAGCGCAACGCAAAATAAAAACAACAATCTGCAATATTTCTTTGTTTGCTCAAATACAATTGTAAATACCGCACAAGCTCATTAGCAAATTATCATATTTTCCCATTATCTTTCACTTTTCAATCGTCGATATTATTACACACAAGTTTACATTATCACCAAAAGAAAGATTAAAAAGCCGGAAAATTATTGAGCGGCTTTTCAAAGAAGGAAAATCATTTTCGCATTTCCCTTTCAGGGTTATTTATGTTAAAAATGAAAATGCTGAAACCGCCTTGCAGGCTGGATTTACTGTAAGCGCCCGTAATTTTAAAAAGGCTGTTGATCGGAACCGGATCAAACGGCTGATGCGCGAAGCATATCGTTTGCAAAAGAATCCGTTACGAGAACATTTGCAGGAAAGCCGCAAAAGCATTGCTGTGTTTTTTGTGTATACAGGAAATGAATTGCCGCAATATGATGTTGTTTTTGAGAAAATAAACACCGCTCTTCAAAAGCTTCAAAAATTGCTGACAGAATGAAATAAGGATTATTTGCTTCTGACAACTTGTTTGTTTAACTCGGAAAAGCCGAAAAAAAAAAGAAAAAAAATACCAGTTTTATGAGGATTTCATCTCATCCAGCTCTTTCTCCATTCTGAACATTTCATCTCTAAGCCTTGCTGCTTCCATAAAATCCATATCTTTTGCTGCTTTCTCCATCATTTTTTTGATTTGGGAAATAGCCTTTTGCATCTTCGGAATCGTTTTGTATTCCAGCTGGTCTTCAGCAGCAATCATATTTATTGAATCATCAATGGCATAAGGAGCGGCAGTTGTTCCTTTAATATCGAGAACAGAAGTTTGTCCCATAATCTGATCGATGGATTTAGAAACGGTTGTCGGTGTTATGTTATGCTCCATGTTGTATTGGATCTGTTTTTCCCGCCGACGATTGGTCTCATCAATCGTTTTTTGCATGCTTTCTGTCATCTTATCAGCGTAAAAAATCACCAGTCCCTCTACATTTCGGGCGGCCCTTCCTGCTGTTTGCGTAAGCGACCTTTCATTTCGTAAAAAGCCTTCTTTATCCGCATCCAGAATCGCAACCAGGGAAACCTCGGGAAGATCCAAACCTTCACGCAATAAGTTTACACCCACCAAAACATCAATTTCTCCAAGACGCAATTCACGCAAAATCTCTATACGGTCTAAAGTATGCACTTCGCTGTGAATATATTTTGATTTAATGTTGATGCGATGAAGATATTTATCCATTTCTTCTGCCATTCGTTTCGTTAGTGTAGTAACCAAAACCCGATCGCCTTTAGAAACTCTTTTATCAATTTCATCTAACAGATCATCAATTTGATTTATTGAAGGACGAATTTCTATCGGCGGATCTAATAAACCTGTCGGTCTTACAACCTGTTCTACCACGATGCCTCCGGTTTTTTCCAACTCAAAATCTCCTGGAGTAGCGCTAACAAATATTGTTTGATTCAGCATCGATTCAAATTCATTAAAATTCAACGGGCGATTGTCCAAAGCTGAAGGCAAACGAAATCCGTAATCAACCAATATCAGTTTACGGGAGCGATCGCCACCATACATTCCGCTAACCTGCGGTATGGTTTGGTGACTTTCATCAATAATGCACAAAAAGTCATTCGGGAAGTAATCAAGCAAACAAAACGGGCGCGTGCCTGGTTCTCTTCTGTCAAAAAATCTGGAATAATTTTCAACGCCATTGCAATAGCCCAATTCGCGAATCATTTCCACGTCATAATTCACCCTTTCAGAAATTCTTTGCGCTTCAATATATTTTCCCGTTTCTTTAAAATATTCTGTTTGCCGTGCTGCCTCGTCCTGAATTTCATACAGGATTTGTTGTAGTTTGTCTTTTGGTGCAATGTATAAATTGGCAGGAAAAATGGCGGCGTTTTCAACTTTAGAAATTCTTTTTCCGCTACTTAATTCAAGGGTCTCAATGCTTTCAATTTCATCGCCAAAAAAAGTGATCCGGTATCCATTATCCATGTAGGGGAGATTAATATCAACTGTATCTCCTTTTACACGGAACGTTCCTCTTGCAAAATCGCCTTGAGTTCTTGAATAAAGACTGTTTACCAATGAATGTAAAAATCCCTGGCGGCTCATCACTTGACCTTCTTCGATTCGTACGACGCCTTCAGCAAAGTCTTTTGGATTGCCGATTCCGTAAATACAACTCACGCTTGCCACAACAATAATATCTCTTCTGCCGGTAAGTAATTGGGAAGTAGCTGCCAGCCTTAATTTATCCAATTCTTCATTTATGCTCAAATCTTTTTCGATATAAGTATCGCTCACCGGCATGTAAGCTTCCGGTTGATAATAATCATAATACGAAACAAAATAACCAACGGAATTATCCGGAAAAAACTGACGAAATTCGCCATATAACTGCGCTACAAGCGTTTTGTTGTGGGTAAGCACCAATGTTGGCCGCTGCACATTTTGAATGACATTTGCCATTGTAAAAGTCTTTCCACTGCCTGTTACTCCCAGCAAAGTCTGGTATTTCTCGCCTTCCAGAACTCCTTGAGTCAGTTGTGCAATTGCCTGTGGCTGATCACCGGCCGGTTGATATGAAGAATTTAATTTGAAAGGCATAATTCGGGGGATGCAATTTACGAATTGAAAAAGCAAAAGAAAAGTAAAGAAAATGCGCCCTAAAGTCCCAGATGTATGTTCATCGCTATTTCTATTGCATACACAAATTCGGAAGAAAGATCTGCAATTTTGTTTGCAATCCGGGAAATATCAATTGTTCTCATCTGGTCACATTTTACTTTTGAATCTTTTGGCAGATTTACTTCGCCTGAAGGAATAGAAACTAAAAACATTTCTTTTTGTGATTAAACCTACTTTCACTTTGCCTTACATTTTCTTTTCTTAACTTTTCAGCCTAAAATTCTTAAGGTGTTTCGTAAATTTTCAATCTTTTTTTTCATTCTGTTTTTTTTCATTCAACAATCGTTTGCCCAATATGATGTGCCGCTGTACACATCTTATACTACTGAAGCGGCACGTACAAAAATGAATGAACGACTGATTAAAAACTCGATCACAAAAAATTTATCATTGCCTCTCACAGATTCGACCGAAGAAAACTGGCAGGATGCTTTTGATGCGATGGAAGTAATGAATTACCATTCGGCGTTTGTTGAAAGTAAGGTTCATAACGCATTCGACAGCATCGGAGTCAGAAGCATTTCTTTTCAAAGAGCTTTGATGGAGCTTGCTTATGCGAATTACCCGGGCAAATTTATAATGCAGACAGATGTTTTATTAGAAGAAACAACCGATCCAAAGATATTTGCGATATGCGGTGAATATTTAATGCAACACAAAAAATCCGATATCGAAAAAAAGATACTTGCAAAAAAATTACTCGAAAAATTTACTGATACAGCGTACAAAAATCCGGTACTTTTTATGTTGAGTACAAGGCTTGCACCGACAGAAGTAAATACGCAATCGGTTCATGAGGTCTTAAAAGAAGTTTTGAATAAAAATTTTCTTCCGCATCAAATCGTGATGTATAGTTTTCAGAGAAAAAACCGCGATTATCCGGGAATGGTTTTGATCAGAAATGCAGATGGAAATTTTGTAAAAGATTCATCCGGAAATCTTTTTCATATTCCTCAATTGGCACGCAGTATCAGCAATCTTCCCGGGTATTTGCGAAACGGAAATACCCCGCAAGGGATTTTTAAAATGTACGGTTTTGGCGTTTCAATGAGCAACTTTATTGGTCCGACAGCGAATGTGCAAATGGGAATGCCGGTAGAACTAAGCATTCAAAAGTTTTTTGATGATTCTACCATTTTAGATTCTACCTGGACAATTGATTGGTATCAAAAATTAATTCCGAAAAAACTTCAGAATTATTTGCCTTTGTACGGTTCCTACTATTCAGGTATTGCGGGTAGAAGTGAAATAATTGCTCATGGCACAACGATTGATCCAAATTATTATTCCGGAAAACCGTTTTATCCATTAACCCCAACACAAGGCTGTCTTTGCACAAAAGAAATATGGGATGGCAAAAGATTGGAAAGTGACCAGCAAAAATTGGTCAATGGCTTACTAAAAGCCGGCGGTGCAAATGGATATTGTGTCGTGTTCGAAATTGATGATAAACAGGTGCCCGTAACGATTAAAGATATTTTGCCTTATTTGACGAATTGAAGTTGGAATTCAGTGAACGAAGAAATAAATCAATTTTTTAATTTTCAATACGCAATTTTCAATATTTAATATTCAAGGAAGAACAATTCGAATAATTAAAATAATTCAATAATTGACTACAATTCCTTTGGCAGAAAGGCTTCGGCCAACCACTTTAAATGAACTGATCGGACAGGAGCACCTTACCGGCGAAGGAAGTATTTTGCGAAACGCCATCCAAAATAAAACGATTCCTTCGATGATTTTGTGGGGGCCGCCCGGTGTAGGAAAAACTACCATTGCAAATATTATTGCCCATACTTTACAAGTTCCCTTTTATACTTTGAGCGCTATTTCTTCCGGTGTGAAAGAAGTGAGGGAAGTGATTGAAAAAGCAAAACATGAGCAAAATGCGATTTTATTTATTGACGAAATTCACCGGTTCAATAAAGGCCAGCAGGACGCTTTACTCGGTGCGGTCGAAAAAGGAATTATTACTTTGATTGGTGCTACGACAGAAAATCCTTCGTTTGAAGTGAACAGCGCTTTGCTGAGCCGGTGCCAGGTTTATATTTTAAAACCTTTGGATAAAGAAGGGTTGATAAAGCTGATGAATGAAGCGATAAAAGAAGACGATTTTCTTTCTAATAGGAACATTCGAATTGAAGAAACGGAAGCGCTGATTAATTTATCAGGAGGGGATGCAAGACGATTATTAAATCTTCTTGAGTTGACCGTCAACCAACTTTCTTTAAATAAAAAATCCGATGATAATATTGTAATTACCGATGATGTCGTCATTCATGCAGCACAACAAAAAGTTGCGCTTTATGATAAAAAAGGCGAGCAGCATTATGATATCATTTCCGCTTTTATCAAATCCATTCGTGGCAGCGATCCAAATGCTGCTGTGTATTGGATGGCGCGCATGATTGAAGGTGGTGAGGATGTAAAATTTATTGCCAGGAGAATGGTAATTCTCGCGAGCGAAGACATTGGAAATGCAAATCCAACAGCGTTGGTTTTAGCAACCAATACTTTCCAGGCAGTGAATATGATTGGCTATCCGGAAGCAAGAATTATTTTGTCGCAATGCGCGACGTATCTCGCCTCTTCGCCAAAAAGTAATGCGAGCCTTGAAGCGATTGGAAAAGCACAGGCGCTGGTGAAACAATATGGTGATTTGCCGGTTCCTTTGGCAATCCGAAATGCTCCTACAAAATTGATGAAGAATTTAGATTATGGAAAAAATTACCAGTACGCGCATAGTTTCGAAAACAACTTTGCCGACATGGAATTTCTTCCCGATGAAATAAAAAATACGCTTTTATATAACCCTGGGAAAAATGCAAGAGAAGAGGAATTGCGAAAATTTTTGAAATTAAGATGGAAGGAGAAGTATGGATATTGAAATGATTCTTTGAACGGTTTATTTAGTTCGCTGCATCAGAATTCATTTACAAGGCTCTAGAATGGTTTAGAGTAGTTCAGAAGGGTTTAGAGTAGTTTTGCTGGAGCACTTTTTTGGGAAAAATTGACAATTCAATTCATTTTACAATTATATTTGCCTAAAATTTTTTCTGATGGATAATACTCAGCCTGTTGGTAAATATTGGATTGCATTTATAATTTCTGCTATCGTACAAATTGTGTTTTTAATCTGGTTTCGTCAATACTTCTGGCTGATACTCCCGTGGTGGCTTACATTCTTTTGTAAGGGAATGCGGCTTATTTAGCTTCAATGCTACAAAGCTAAAAGCAGGAATTCAACTTATTTATTCTTTTGCCGCATTTTTTTTGAAACCACCTTCATTTCAAGTAGCAGTGAAGCCATTTTCCGGTTGGTATGTGATTCTTTCTTTTTGAAAATTTCCAAAAAGAATTTCACGAGTTTGTCTTTTTACTGCTGCTATTTCAATACTTCCGCCAGTTTATTGTGAAGGTCATTTCCCCTTAATTCTGTAGCGATAATTTTTCCCTGCGGATCAATTAAAACATTGTAAGGAATTGCTTCTACATGATATAAAGTGGCAGCCGCGCTGTTCCAGAATTTGAGATCGCTTATTTGTTTCCAGGCCAGCCCGTCATCTTTTATCGCTTTGAGCCATGCTTTTTTATCCTGGTCGAGCGATACCCCGAGAACGGTAAAATTTTTATCCTTGAACTGGTTGTAATTGGCTACAACGTTCGGATTTTCCTGTCTACAAGGGCCGCACCAGCTTGCCCAAAAATCAACTAAAACATATTTGCCGCGCAGCGAACTTAATGAAAAAGGTTTTCCGTCTGTGTCAGGCAAAGTTATATCCGGCGCCGTTTGTCCAACTGCAATATCGCCGGAAGATTTATTTCCCTGGCCGGCAACATACTGATCAAACTGTTTCTGCATTTCAGCAACAGAAGAATTTTTTGGAAATTTTTTGGTGAGGTTCGCAATCAGGTTTTTAACAGTATCCATCGGTACATCCTGGGTGTAGCTTAATGCAAATAATGCTGTGATCGGGTTTGCTGCTGTATCTATATACCGAACTAAAAAGTTATTGTACCATGCATTGCTGATGTTGAAAGCATTGTCTGCAATAAACGCCATTGAATCATTTTTTTGCTGCTGATAATTTTTCCTTGTCTGGTCTTCATTAATAAGATTGGTATGAATGGAATCCAACTTCATAATGAAAGCTGTAAGTGACGCATTTGCGGGGGTATTAAATTTTGTTGTGTTTAAAACAGAATCATTTGCATTTGCAGCAAAATCAATGTCATCCTTATCATTAATGAAAATATAACCGGCGTTTTTTTCAAATTTCAACCGGTATAAACCCTCTTCTGCGGCATGCGCTTCCACCTCAAATTTTCCGTTTTTCATTTCCGCTGTATCTAATATCTGGGGCGGAGTTTGATTGAAAAATAATTGTTCCAGGTACACTTTTTGATCAGGTGCATTTTTTAAATCTCCCTTTACGGTAAACAAACCGTTGTTGTGTTTTGAAGTACACGAAAAGATGAAAAGCACACTTAAAAAAAGAATAATTTTTTTCATGTTATAATTGAATTATTAAATTATTGGTTCAGTTTTTTTGATAATATTTTCATTACCGCCTGCATATCTGCTTTGCCCTTGCTTTTCTTTTTTACTTCGCCGGCAAAGAATCCGGTTAAGTTCTTTTTTCCTTTTTTATATTCCGAAACTTTCTCGGGCATGGCAGCCAACACTTCATCTATCCACGAATGTAATGCATCGTCGTTTTTTTCCTGCAAAAGGTTCAGTTCTTTTGCAAGTTGGAATGCATCTTTATCAGAAGATTGAATTAATAAAGGAAATACTTTTGATGCTGCTATTCCAAAACTTACTTTTCCTTCTTCGACAGTTTGTATCAGTTCTGCAAGTTTTTTCGGCCTCAAAGGAAAATTTTCTATGTCACTATTATTTTCGTTCAGATAAGATTTTACAGGGCCGATCATCCAGTTTGCCGCTGCTTTTGAATGGTTTGTTAATTGAGCAATATTTTCAAAAAATGAAGCAGTTTCCCTGTCATCTGCAAGGATTTTTGCAGCTTCTGCTGAAATGGAATATTGGTTCATCAATCTTTTTTCCAATGCAATTGGAAGCTCGGGCAAAGAAGATTTGATAGCATTAATTTGTTCTTCTGTTACATAAAAAGGCGCGAGGTCCGGCTCAGGAAAATAACGATAATCGTTTGCTTCCTCTTTGGATCTCAATGAAAATGTCGTTCCGTTTGATGCATCAAAACTGCGTGTTTGCTGCATTATTGTTTCGCCGTTTTCCAGTAAACCAACTAATCTGTTTATTTCATAATCAATCGCTTTTTTTACATTGCGAATTGAATTCAGATTTTTCACTTCTACTTTCGTTCCCAGCTTTTTTTCTCCTTTTAATCTTACAGAAATATTTGCATCGCAACGCATGCTTCCTTCTTCCATATTGCCATCACAAATTGCCAAATGACGAACCATTTTGCGAATTTCCGTCACATAAGCAAACGCTTCTTCAGACGAATGCATATCAGGCTCAGAGACGATTTCAAGCAAAGGAACGCCGGCACGGTTTAAGTCAATACAAGTGAAATTTTCATCCGCATCATGAATGCTTTTTCCTGCATCTTCTTCCAAATGAATTCTGTTTAGAAGAATATTTCTTTCTTCGCCATTTACACGAATGGGAATCTTTCCGTTTTTACAAATCGGCGTGGTATGTTGGGTTACCTGGTAGCCTTTTGGAAGATCAGGATAAAAATAATTTTTTCTGGCAAAATAATTATTGCGGACAATGTCACAATTAAAAGCTAGCCCAAGTTTGATGGCAAGTTGCACAGCTTTTTCATTCATTACCGGTAACGTTCCGGGGTGAGCCAGGGAAATAGCGCTGACATTGCTATTTGGAGGATTTCCAAATTGTGTACTATCGCCACAAAATAATTTACTTTGGGTAAGTAATTGCGTGTGAACTTCAAGGCCAATGACCGCTTCATATTTTTCCAAATCCGGCATGGCAGCGAAGATATGAAAAGGCATTTCTTTTTCGATGGAATGAAAACTTAAATTCTTTCTTTATTACCGCCTTCCTTCATAATAATTGCATTGTTGAAGGGAACCCAATCTGATCCGGATCGGCAGTTTTGTGGCCTTTTCTATTTTTAATTCCTGTTTGCAAAAAAATCCATAATTGCAGGTGGAGAAATCACCGGGAATTGTTGAAAAATTAATTGATTTACTTAATTGATGAAGCGGAACAAGAGAAACAGAATCAGATGCACTTGTTTTATTTTTTGAAACAAAATGATGATTTAAAGAAACAACTGAAAGCGAATTTTGTGCACTGACAGATGTGGTGCAAACAAAAAAAACGGCGAAGAGTCCACAAAATTTGTTCCAAAAAAACATATCGTTACATTTGCCTGTAAATTTACATTTATAAAAAGAAAAAAGATACATGTCCTTAAGCCAGCGTTTACAACAAAAGCTATTACAGAAATTGTCGCCACAGCAAATTCAACTGATGAAATTGCTGCAGGTTCCAACGGCGCATCTTGAAGAAAGAATTAAAGAAGAACTCGAAGAGAATCCTGCACTTGAAGCGGGTGAAGACGGTTATAATGAAACAACTGAGGAAACAGCAGATGATTTTGAAACAGTTGACGATTTTGAAAGTGAGGGAAGTGAAAATGAATATGATAATATTGACATCAGCGAGTATGTGAATGAAGGAGACGATGAGCCGGGTGATTATAAATACCGTGATGATAATTATGGCGATCCTGAAGAAACGAAAGTGATGCCGCATAAAGTGGAAACTTCATTTTATGATACTTTGAAATCGCAATTGCTGATGCTCCATTTGGATGAGGAGCAAAGAAGAATTGCAGAGCAGATCATTGGTAGCATTGATGATGATGGCTACCTCCGCCGTGATGTTACTTCCATTTGTGATGACCTTGCTTTTCGTCAGAATATTAATACTTCTGAAAAAGAAATTGAAAAATTAATCGGATTAATTCAGCAGTTTGATCCGGCAGGAGTGGGTGCCAGAGATCTCCAGGAATGTCTTTTGTTGCAATTAAAAAGAAAAGAAAAAGAAGGATTACCGGTGGGAATCGCGATTGAAATTATTGAAAAATATTTTGATGAATTTACCAAGAAGCATTACGAAAAAATTCAGAAAAGCCTGAACCTGGATGACGATGAGATTAAAGAAGTCATCAATCAGATCATTAAGCTAAATCCAAAGCCGGGAGGAGAAGTAGGAGAAACGAATAAACTTCAGAGCTATGTAATCCCTGATTTTTTTGTATTGAATAATAACGGAAAATTAGAAGTAACTCTTAATTCTAAAAACGCACCCGATCTCCGCATCAGCGAGGGTTACAGGGACATGCTCAAAGATTATGACCGCGGCACAAAGAAGGATAAAAGACAAAAGGAAGCGGTACTTTTTATCAAGCAAAAAATAGATTCTGCGAAATGGTTTATTGATGCAATCAAACAAAGGCAGCATACTTTATTGAGTACAATGCAAACGATCGTTGATTATCAAAAACAGTTTTTCTTAACGGGAGAAGACATTGATTTGCGCCCGATGATCTTAAAAGATATTGCAGAAAGAACGATGCTGGATATTTCCACAGTAAGCCGTGTGGCAAATAGCAAATTTGTACAAACAGAATTTGGAACTTATCGTTTAAAATTCTTTTTTAGTGAAAGCCTGGTAACAGACAGTGGTGAAGAAGTCAGCACCCGGGAAGTGAAAAAAATTCTGAGCGATCTAATTGAAGAAGAAAGCAAACAAAAACCGTTGAGCGATGAAAAACTTACTGAATTATTGCAGGAAAAAGGATATAATATTGCACGGCGCACGGTAGCAAAATATCGGGAGCAATTGAACATTCCGGTGGCACGGTTACGAAAAGAGCTTTAATAATGAAACATGATTTTACTGTTGGAGGAAGTGCAATTGAATCAGCTGATTCTTTTGAGAAGGAAGTTCGTTTTCCGGAAATTTTAAAAGTGCTTGCTCACTTCTTTTCTTTTATTTTTCATCCGCTTTTTATCCCGGTAATTGCGACCTGGTTCCTCGCATTTATACAACCTGGATATTTTACAGGCATTACACCGCCGGAAAAAACATTGATCGTAATTCGCGTTGCAGTTAATACTGTTTTTTTTCCTGCTTTAACCGTATTATTATTAAAAGCGCTTGGGTTTATTAAAAGTATTTTTTTAAAAACACAGCGTGAAAGAATTGTTCCTTACATCGCTACAAACGTTTTTTATTTCTGGATGTACATGGTTTTTCACAACCAACCAGAAGTTCCGCTGATCCTTACCAGCTTTATTTTCGGCGTTTTTCTCGCTTCTTCAGCCGGATTACTTGCGAATATTTATTTTAAAATAAGCATGCATGCTTTAGGCGTTGGTTCGTTATGCGGATTGATGTTGATTATTGTTTTTTCCGGATTTTCCTACCCTGTTTTTTTAACCGTAATGCTGGTTTTAATTATTACGGGTTTGGTGTGCAGCTCTCGAATGATCGTCAGCGATCATTCTCCTTTTGAAATTTATTCGGGGATCATTATCGGTATTTTATGTCAACTGATATCCTATGCATTTATTGGTATAATGTCTTGAAGAAAATATTTCAGTAACCGAAGAAATAATACGAATTTACTTTAGGATATTCTTTGGAAGAATAACAAATCTGAACGCAACAAAAGAACAAATAATTGCGATTCCTTTTTATTAAAACAGGCTATTCTACTGTCAGTGAGAACGTCACCATTCTTGAATTGATCTTGTCAATAACATTTGAATATTTAAGATTTGGATCCCGCGCGTGGAGATTTCTTAAGCCATCGCTTAGTCTTATTTCTGGCGATAAAACAAAATAAGGGAAGTAAATATGAAAGCCCAAACCCAGTTCCACGCTTACGTCTCCGCGGTTTAGTTTTATCAGGTCTTCCGCCTGGTTTGCTCCTTTATTGCTGGCAAGGTCATAGTCGAATTTTGCTCCTGCAATCGTGTAAACTTTAAAATTATTAATGCGGTCGCTGCTGAAAGCAATATGCACAGGGAAACTTAAAGTAATGGATTGTACTTTTTTCGTAACAGTAGAATCAGGTTCATATTTCTGATTATAAATCATTGCTTTTTCAGAAAATGTAAGGTCCAGCGGATGAGTCCTCAAATCGAAATGATTGCTGATACGAACATTCACCAGCCATGCTAAATTAATCCCCGGATTGTTCACACTTTCTACATCCATAATGGAATCATATTGCAAAAAACGCGGGTCGTGTGTAAAATTAAAATGCGATTTGTTGTAGCCAATATTTATCCCAAAATGATACGGTTTATCATCGTGGCTTTCCTGGTTCAGTTCCCGCAATTGTGCCATCAGTTTTGTGGAACAAAAAAAGAAGGCAATCAGGATCAAAGCTATTTTTCGGCGCAATAAATGGTGCATATTCCTAAAGTCAATGTTTTGTAAAAACTGCTTCGATATCCTGATTGGTTTAAAATGTGAATGAATGATCCTTTCTCCGGAAACTGAAGAACCGAATCGTTTAAATATTGATATGCTGCATTATTTTTTGCAATAATCTTTCCAATTTTTGGTGTTATAAACTTCATGTAAAAATGATACAATTGTTTTATAACAGGTGCTGACGGTTTAGTACATTCCAAAACGATTAATTTCCCTCCGGGTTTTAAAACTCTTTTTATTTCTGACAAACCTTGTTCAAGATTTTCAAAATTCCTTACACCAAATGCCACTGTAACCGCATCAAATGAATCATCAGGAAATAAAATCGCTTCGCTATCTCCATGTAATAATTCAATTGAATTCTCTAAACCGGATTTCGCAATTTTTTTTCTTCCAATATCCAGCATTCCTTCGCTGATATCAATGCCGGTAATTTTTTCAGGCTTTAAAATTTGATAACTGGTGATTGCAAAATCACCGGTTCCCGTAGCTACGTCTAAAATATTTTTTGGATGCAATGAAATCAATTCACGGATGGCTTTTTTTCTCCAGCCAACGTCAATTCCGGCACTTAAGAAACGGTTTAAAAAATCATAACGGAAAGCGATTTTATCAAACATGTTTTCTACCTGCTTCTTCTTGCTTTCTGTAGAATTTTTAAAAGGAACAACTGTATCGTGCGGATAGATATTCATTGGTTCAAAGATACTTTTTTGTTTTTAGTTACTAGTTGCTGCGTCGTTGTTTTTACTTTTTAGGACAACTTTAGCAATATAAGCTGAAAAGGCTTTGAAAAAGCATTCGTTTTTATCAAGCATTTCATATGAGGTCATAATGGCTCCGCACATCAGCATCTTAGCGAATCAGCACATTAACTTAAATTGCGTCATGCACATTAAAAAAGCGCAGTATCTTATCAGTAGTCCTTCTTACGAAAAATGTCCCCAACCGGATAAGCCGGAATATGCATTTATTGGACGCAGCAATGTGGGAAAATCTTCTCTGATAAATATGTTAGCGGATAATGACAAACTGGCTAAAACATCGAATCAGCCAGGCAAAACACAAATGATCAATCACTTTGAAATGACGAGTGTGCCGAAGGCCGGGGATTTCAATGAATCCAAATGGTACCTGGTTGATTTACCCGGTTATGGCTTTGCAAAAATTTCTTTGAGTAGCCGCAGAAGATGGGAACAGATGATTGAAAATTATTTAAGAAAAAGGGAAAATTTAGCGATGGTTTTTGTGTTAATAGATGCAAGGCATTCTCCGCAAAAATTAGATTTGGATTTCATTGAAAACTTGGATCTGTGGCAAATTCCTTTTACATTAATCTTTACAAAATCAGATAAAGAAAAACAAGCGGTAGTAAGTAAAAACGTAAAATTATTTTTAGAAACGCTGCGTAAAAATCAGCAGTTTTTACCGCAACATTTCGTTTCCAGTTCTTTAAAAAAATCGGGGAAAAATAAAATTTTGGATTTGATCCAGGAGAAGAATGATCAGTTATATAGTTAGGTCGTTTCCTTTTTGTTGCTCAACACAGAGCAATGTTTGCTTTGGTTAAAATCTTTATGCAATACACGTTTAATCCAATTGACGATTTGCAGTAAACAAACAAATAACTTTTCTTTCGTTTCCTTAAATTTTCATTTATACCGCACTTTCAAATTGTTTTAAAAATCTTACGTCATTTTCACTAAAAATTCGCAAATCCTTGATTTGATATTTCAACATCGTAATACGTTCAATTCCCATTCCGAATGCAAATCCGGAATACTTTTTTGAATCAATTCCACAATTTTCCAACACATTAGGATGAACCATTCCGCAGCCCAGGATTTCTACCCAACCAGTGTGTTTACAAACGTTGCAACCAACGCCGCCACAAATAAGACAGGAGATATCCATTTCTGCGCTTGGCTCTGTGAAAGGAAAATAAGAAGGGCGAAAACGCACTTTAATTTCTTTACCAAACATCTCCTGTACAAAAAAATAAAGTGTTTGTTTAAGATCGGCAAATGAAACATTATCGGCAATGTATAAGCCCTCTACCTGGTTGAAAAAACAATGCGCTCTTGCGCTGATGGTTTCATTCCGGTAAACACGTCCCGGACAAATAATTCTGATCGGAAGTTTACCCTTTTCCATTTCACGTACCTGAACGCTGCTTGTATGTGTCCGTAGCATCCATGCCGGATTTTGAGAAACATAAAACGTGTCCTGCATGTCACGGGCCGGATGGTTTTCGGGCAAATTCAATGCAGTGAAATTATGCCAGTCGTCTTCAATTTCAGGACCTTCAGCAACAGCAAAGCCCAGCCGTTGAAAAATAGAAACGATTTTATTTCTTACAATACTAATCGGATGACGGCTTCCAATTGGTAACGTGTCGCCGGGCAATGAAAGATCGATGCTTTCGGTTGCCTGTGCTGTGTGGTCTGTCGTGTTCTTCAGCTCTTCCCATTTATTTTCAGCAAACAATTTGAATTCGTTCAGCACTTTTCCCATTTCTCTTTTATTTTCAGGAGGTACGTTTTTCATTTCTCCCATCAATGATTTTACAGAGCCATGAGAGCCAAGGAATTTGATGCGAAAAACCTCAGCGGGATTTTTATCATCGCTGTAAAAATTATTGATTTCTTCTTTTAAATTATTGATTTGTGAAAGCAGATTTTCCATACTTGCAAAAATACGTGAAAGCGGAGAAGAATTTTTTTGATCAAAGCTAAAATAATCGAAAACGTTATTTTATTTCTGCATTTTATTGTTAGGTTTGCCCGACAAAAAAATAAAAATTGATTTACGATTTACACCAATATCTATCTCCACTGAATGTAGCTGAAATCAGCGGTGATGCGGCTTACAACGACAGTCAGCTGGGAAGTGTTATTAAAATAAATGAAGAAGACATTCCTGATTTATCCAATGTCAATATTGTAATCGTTGGTGTAAATGAATTCAGGGGAAATGGTTTTATCTCAACGGACAATTCTGCCGACGCAATTCGTAAAAAATTTTATGAATTGCATTACTGGCATAAAGAAATTTCGATTGCTGACATTGGAAATATTAAAGCCGGGGCGTCATTGAATGATAGTTATTCTGCACTAACGATTGTGTTGAAGGAATTGTTTCAATTAAATAAAGCCGTTGTCATTATTGGAGGTTCACACGACAATACTTTAGCACAATATTTTGCTTATAAGGATTTAAACAAAATCATTGACGCAACTGTTGTGGATGCTACAATTGATTTGCGAAGCGAATCTACTTTGAGAAGTGAAAACTTTTTGATGGAAATGCTCACAAGCGAACCAAACATGGTAAGACATTATAATCACATTGCTTTTCAGAGTTACTTTGTCCATCCCGGAATGCTTGAAACGATGGACAAGCTTAGATTTGATTGTTTCAGGGTTGGCACCGTAAAAGAAGACCTGGATGAGATGGAGCCGGTGATTCGCAATTGCGATTTATTTAGTTTTGATATTGCCGCAATAAAGAACAGTGATGCTCCGGCCGCCACAGCCAGCCCGAATGGGCTTACCGGCGAAGAAGCTTGCACGCTTGCCCGTTTTGCAGGAATGAGCGCTTCGCTTTCTTCTTTTGGCGTTTACGGATATGACGCTTCTAAAGATCATCAGCGTCTCACAGCATTACAAATTGCACAAATGCTTTGGTATTTTATTGATGGAAGAAACCGGATCAGAAAGGAATCTTTATTGCATGAAGCGCAGGATTTCAACCAGTTTCACACAGCTTTTGCAGAAGTAGATACCGTTTTTTTGCAAAGCAAAAAAACAGGAAGATGGTGGATGCAATTGCCTGATAAAAAAGTAATTGCATGCAGTTATAAAGATTATTTGTTTGCCAGCAACAATGAAATCCCTGAAAGATGGCTGAGAGCACAAGAAAGAGATGTGTAAATTATTTTGACAGTAAGCAAAGAAATAAATTGAAATTATATTTTCAACATAACTTTTTTTACCTCCTGCTTGCAATCAATAAATTCAAATCCGTAAATTTCAAATCAAACCTTTGGCTCAAATGAAAATTGGTGAGCGCTCCTTTGAATAAATAGATGCCACTGCGGATATTAATTTTATACCATACCAGGTTCTCAAAGCCGCCATCATCCGCCATTTCGAGCATCAAAGGCATTAGAACATTGCTGATTGCCTGTGAAGCGGTGCGTGCAAATCCACTCGGAATATTGGGAACGCAATAATGAATGACATCATATTTTTTAAAAACCGGTGATGCATGTGAAGTGATTCTGGATGTTTCAAAACAACCGCCGTGGTCAATACTCACATCTACGATTACACTGCCCGGCCGCATTCTGCTTACCATTTCTTCCGTTACAACAAGCGGAGTTCTTCCACCGGAAGCTGCAAGAGCGCCAACTGCTACATCACATGTTTTTAATTGTTTGGATAAAATTCCAGGCTCTATAACGGAGGTGTATAAACGCAAACCAATATTATTTTGCAATCGCTTTAGACGATAAATACTGTTATCAAAGATCTTTATACTTGCGCCCATTGCAAGCGCCGTTCTTGCCGCTTGTTCGCCGACAATTCCTGCGCCAATGATAATGACTTTTGTCGGCGGAATACCAGAAATTCCACCGACCAAAACACCTTTGCCATGATTCGCATTGCTCAAATACTGTCCTGCTATCAGCATTACCGCGCTTCCTGCAATTTCACTCATGCTGCGTACGATGGGATTGTGCCCACTATCATCTTTCAGGTTTTCAAAACTAAGCGCCGTAATCTTTTTCTCCATCATTTTCTCGAGAATTTCACGCTTCATGGCGGTTACATGGATCGGGGAAATGATGAACTGATTTGGTTTTAATAGTTCAATTTCTGTTTCACAAACCGGCGCACTTTTTACAATCACGTCACATTCAAAAACGTCTTTTTTTGAATGGGCAATTTTTGCTCCTGCATCGCTATAGTCTTTGTCTGAATAACTGGCACCTTCACCGGCTTTGCTTTCCATGATTACCCGATGGTTGTTGGCAACTAAAACACTTACGGCATCCGGTGTAAGAGCCACCCGATTTTCCTGGAAAGAAGTTTCTCTCGGAATACCGATTAATAATTCTGCCCCTTTGGGTTTGATGTCAAGAGTTTCTTCTAACGTTTCATAAGAGAAGGATGGGGAAACAAAGGGTTTTGAAGATGCCATGTAGAAAATTTACAATGAATAGGATATAAATATAAAATTTTATGACGGAAGTTGTATGATCAATTTTCGCTCAATGTCTGAAATGATTTCGAAAGTAGAAAAAACGGTGTTATCCGGAAAAATATCAGTCACTTTTTCAGGCCATTCTACGAAGCACATTTCATTGCTGTTTAAACAATCTTCAATTCCTGCCTCCATCGCTTCATAGCTGCTTTTTATTCGGTACAGATCAATGTGATAAATAATTTTCCCTTCGAGAGTTTTATATTCCTGAATGATAGAATAAGTAGGACTGGTAACAGTTTCCACTACTTTTAATTCTTTGCAGAGAGCACTGATAAATGTGGTTTTTCCGGCTCCCAATTCCCCTGAAAAAGCAAAAACTTTAAAACGATTAAATGATTTTAAAAATTCAGAAGCTGTCTGCTCTATTGACTTCAGCTCAAAAAATATTTCCATAATTACCCGCTGGTTTCTGGTAAAATTAATTGAGGATCATAGAATAACAAAAAGTACCAACGGATAGAAAGAATTTGTCTTCTTATTTATGATGCATGCCAACTAATTTTTTTAATCGAAGACATTTCTTCTCCACAAGGTTCCAGCTGGATACAGCCATTGGAAAAACAATGACGATTGTGTATAGAAATAAAGCAAAAGGATTTTCTTTGACGATACCTGCTGCTATAAACATCTGTTGTACGGGAAAAGAAAAAACATAAATGCCATACGTGAAGTCGCCATATTTTCCCGCATGGTTTGTAATTCCTTTTATTTGCGCAACGCTGTTTACCAGCACAGGAATTGAAAAAAAATAAAGGAAATTTAATGATGGAAATAAAACAGCTGTTATAAACGCAACCAAACTGAATGAAACAAAGAAAAAGAGTGAATTAGAAAAGTTGATCTTTAAAAAATAAAGTGCTGCTGAATTTAAAAAAAGAAGTGCATAAAAAAATGGCAGGCTTGTAAAATAACGAACCATTTCACCATCGAAAAAGAACCGGTTAGCCAGGTAAAAAAAATTGAGAACTGCAATAAATAAAACAATGTAAGACTTGTATTTTTTTCTTAATAAAAAAATTATTGACATTAAAATATAAAGACGTTCTTCCAAAATTAATGTCCATAAAGAACCATTGACGCCGTGCTCAGCAATGTTATGAACAAAAACACCGGGCAATGTAAATTGCAGTCCGAAAACGGGCATAATATTTCTGAAATAACTCCAGGTGTTTCTATTTAAAAAATAAGTTTTGGCAGAAAGATTTGAAAAAAAAACACAAATAAAAACGGTTAAAATGCAGGTAACAATCAGCAATGGCTGAATGCGCAAAAATCTTTTCCATAAATAATTTATAACACCCGGCGATCTGGCTGTACTTTTTGCGATCAAAAAGCCACTGATGCAAAAAAAAATACTTAAACCGATGAATGAAAAATTCAGCCTTCCTTTTGTAAGCTGCATTAAAGGCTCACTACCTGCCTGGTGTAACAAAGAAAATGAATGGTAAAAAATAATTGAAAATGCAGCAAAAAGGCGTAGAAAATCATAGTTGTTTTGAAACCTTTCGTGGTGATGCATCGATATTTATTCAAGCTGGAAATTTAAAGAAGTTTACATCAAAGTGGTAGGATTTTTTTTTTAAAATTAAAGAAATTGTTAGTAAACTGGAGTTTCCCTATAAATCCTATTAGGGGAACAAACTTAGTTGAAAATCGTCTGCCGAACTGCCAGTTTTTCCTTTAAATTTTACAGATTCTATTCCAGTTCTTGCTTTATTTAAAAGTTCAGCAA
>Ga0207652_10000821_pt1 | contig 29620 bp, 21 predicted proteins | sample KBSC63BmetaG_FD_184334 | JGI IMG/M metagenome (GOLD analysis project Ga0207652, IMG submission 184334) | Corn rhizosphere microbial communities from Kellogg Biological Station, Michigan, USA - KBS C6-3B metaG (SPAdes) (version 2) | ecosystem: Host-associated > Plants > Roots > Rhizosphere ...
GTCGCATGGGGGTTTAAGGCAAGTGTATTTATAGAGTTATAATTTATTTCATAGGTTGGAGGCAATGCCCACCGACGCATCCACCATCTTGGATCATTTGGGGAACCACCTGTCAACTGAGCCTGTCCGGTAAACAAAGGACCTCTTTGATAGCCTGGATAAACAACACCGAAATTACCAATATCACCGGCACTGTAGTCAAAGCGGCGCATATCGTTATAGTTTTCAATGCTGCAACCCATGGCAATATATTTTTGCAGCATAATGTCTGCCATTGTCAAAGTTCCCGGGCCTTGGGCAACGGCACTGCTGGTCATGTATGCGGCAATATCAGCGGCATTCATTGGCTCCATATCCGGGATGATCACGCCTGCAGCGTTTTTGTCAAAACCACCAGCCTGCCATTCGGCAAGTTTAGCCTGCATCTTATCCATATTAGCCTGGATGCCTGCAATGTAAGCAGTATAAGCATCAGCAGGGTCGGCTTTTCTCATATAAACTTCCGCTTTAATAAAGCACATTTCCTCATAAGTGAGGATGTCCTGGTCAGAAACAGGGCGAACCTGGAAGGAGCCGGTCGAACCAATAACGCCAGCATTGTAGGCAGCAATTGATGGATACCAGTTTACATCGTTTGCCGGCTGAGCAGGATTGCCAGATGTGGCAAGGGCATTGCTTCGCATATTTACATAAGCAGTATCTCCGGCATAAATATAGTTGGTGCTGTTGATGTAAATGGAACCGGCGGGATAAGTGATAGACACCTGGTTTCCATTAACTGTGTAAGCACGTCCAACTCGTTGCTGGGCCGCAATAAAATTGGCAAGATCAGTTGCATTAGCAATGGTATAAATGATTGTTTTATTTGAAGCGGCATAAGTGGCGGTTTGAATGGAAGTAGCGCCTCCTTTCAGCAAGCGGGTTGCCGTATCATAAGAATCAACCCCTATTGAACGATTCCATGTGTAGGAGCTTACCTGGCCGGAGCCATTCAATTGAACATTAGCCATAGAAGCAGGTACAATTTTAGGCATCCGCGGATCAATTACTCCCGAACCGCGCAAATTGGTTAACAGGTTATAATAATATTTGGAAAGCCGAATAGAATTGCCATAAGCTGCGTAGTCGAAGTTACCATTGGTTACAACCGGGTCACCTTCGAGATAATCGGTTACGGTGCTGTTGTTGAAACCTGGTCCAACTGTATTATCGGCATTAGATTGAGGGCCTTGTGATAAACAGTACAAAATAGAATCCGCGTTGAACAAATCAGCTTTTTTCGATACTTTAAGCATATAACGCGCCTTTAATCCCCAGCACAGCTTTATCCACTTACTTACATCACCACCATTCCACAAATCTCCGCTGGAAAGAGGTGGAGCACCAACGTCCTGTGTTTTATTGAACAGACTGATGGCTTCATTCAGATGTGCCATACAACCGTTATAAATTGTTTTGCCATCGTCAGGTTTAGGACTTGGATTTCCGGTTCCTGCCTGCGTGTAAGGCATTTCACCATATAGGTCCAGCATTTCCATATAGCCCAGCGCATTGAAAACATCAGCGACGGCCATATAATGATAAGCACCTTTTTTCTGGGCAGAATTATACAAATCAACGACATTGGAAGAGACTTCGACAAACCAGGTTTGGTATGGAGTGGTTGAATTGGCATTTGAGCACTGCCATGTGGTGCTAAAGCTATTGCCGGCACCAGTGTTACTATAATATACTCCTGCCTGTAGCGCCGTACGATAATTGGTAACCCCGGCAGTGTATTGGTAGAAGTGTTCAATCCACGGTACACGATTCTGAACTAATACACTTTGATTGTTTGGATTATCCGGGTCTGTATTAACGTCCAGCCACTTTTTACAGGAGGCTAAACTCACTAAGAATACGCAACCCAGTATAATATATTTTGTTTTTTTCATGATTTTTGATTTTGAGTTTAAAACTTAATATTTACTCCGAAGGTGAAAGTTGCTACAGCAGGTACTCCGAGGTAATCAATACCCGTAGAACCAGAACCTCCGGTTCCTCCGGCGGCACTTACTTCAGGATCCATTCCTTTGTAGTTGGTCCATGTAAACAAGTTCGTTCCAATTGCAGTTGCAGTTAGTCCTTTGATAACTTTTTGATTCTTCAATATCCCGGAGAAGTCATAAGTTAATGAGACTGAACGAAGTTTTAACCAGTTTACTGAGGTTATAAAATTATAAGAATTGGCTGCATAGTTTTGCCAATACCGGTAGATCATATTTGTACCGGAATAAGTTGTAGTACCAATGGTATATGATTGATCGGCACTGTAGGTTATGGTAGTATCGGTTCCTGTCTTACTGTTAACTCCGCTTACAGTTACCGATTGCCGGTTGTTCAATAAAGTTTTTTTACTTAAACCGTTTACAACCATTGCATACTCAGTACCATTAAATACATCTCCTCCGATTCTGATATCCAGAAGGAAGGATAACGTTAATTTTTTATAGCGTAAAGTATTTTCAAAACCGCCAATGTAATCAGGTTCACGATTACCTACAACGGGATTAGTAGAATTGATTTTATATAATCCGGTAGTAGCATCTATGACGTAAGGTCCGTTTGGAATTTCTTTTCCGTTTGCGTCAGTCGCATGAAAATAATCCTGGCCGGTCATTCCAAGGAAATAGCCACCATTAGGAATAGATGCTGCTTTTATGGTTCCAAATTGAGCATCTGTCGGGTAAAAATAAGCTACGCCTGGAATGAAGGCGCCTAATCTGCCTCTGTTATAGGAGAAATTGAGCGTTGCATCCCATGTAAAATCTCTTTGCGATACAATTCTACCGTTGAGTGCTATTTCCATACCCTTGTTAATTACAGAGCCTGAATTTAGGGCACTGAAAATAAATCCGCCGGATTGAGCTAAACGTGGTTGGGCAATTTGATTTTGTGTTTCATTATGATAGTAGGTATAATCCAAACCGATACGATCGTTCAAAAATCTAAGTACTCCACCAACTTCCCATGAATTTTGAATTTCAGGAATCAAATTAGGATTTCCGGAATAGTACTGATTACCCACACCCATGTAAGAACCAATAGTAATCGGAGGATTTTCATAAGTATTTGTAGCATAGGGATTGGCATCTTTACCGACCCTTGCCCAGCTGGCGCGGAGTTTGCCGAAAGAAAGAATATTGTTGGCAGGCAGCAACTGTGTAAAAATAAAAGAACCACTTATTGAAGGATAAAAGTAAGACCAGTTCTTTACAGGTAAGGTGGATGACCAGTCATTGCGTCCTGTTGCTGTAAGATATACCAGGTCTTTATAAGATACCCCAACTTCTCCATAAGCTCCAACCAAACGTCTTCTTGTTGTCGCATCAGTAAAGAATTTATTGGTGTTCTCCATATTATTAAAACTAATAGTGCCCGGTGTACTAAAGGTATATCCCCAAAGATTTTGATTTTTTGTGTTAAAATCTTCTGAAGTCGTTCCCAACAGCAGGTGCGTATCAAAATCGCCGAAGCTCTTATGAAAATTAGTCATTACAGTTGTGGTGATATACGTATAGTTAACCATGTCTTTACTCAAGCGTCCGTTTTGATAAAGCGGGGCGAGGGCAGAACCGGGAGCTATGTAAGTATAGTCATTGGTGGTGTACTGGTCATAACCCACACGTCCTGTAATGTCCCACCAATTGGTTATCTTATAATTGGCATTGATGCCACCGGTAAAACGATCTGTTTTTGATGTCAGATTATCTTCGTTGATGATCCAGTAAGGATTGTCAATATCGTCTTCCAAATTAGGAAGCGCTCCGGGAAATATACGGTGTTGCGTTCCATCAGGATTGATATAATTTTTGATATTGTATGTTGTAGGCCAACTATACAATGACTGCATACTTCCTACTCCACTTCCATATAAACCTGCGGTAGTCAATGTTCTATCAGTGTTGGCAATGGAATAGGCAACATTCGCATTCAATGTCAAACCGCCGTATTTCTGTTCGCCATTAAAACGAAAAGTTGTTTTGTCATAACCTGTACCGGGAACGATGCCTGTTTGCTTAAAGTTAGATCCGGACAAATAAAAAGAACCGTTCTTGGACCCGCCCGATACATTTACGTTGTTATCATAAACCATCCCGTGTTGAAAGAAATTACCGATATTGTCATATATTGTACTATCCGCCGGAATCTTGGGTCCCCATGAACTATAAACACCATCAGTACTCAGAACGCCGTTGCTGGAATAGATACCATTGCCAAATTCCGTTTGAACCTCCGGTAATTTATCTGCCCAGGATGTGCTTATTTTACTATTGAAATCTACCTGCACCCGGCCTTCTGCTCCTTTCTTCGTGGTTATCAGAACAACACCGTCCGCCGCGCGCGACCCGTATAAAGCGGCAGCAGCAGCTCCTTTTAAAACAGACAAGCTTTCAATATCTTCCGGGTTGATATCCATGACACGGTCCGAGTAAGTGGTGTTACTACGGGACAAACCATCAGTACCTGTATTACCGGTAACAGTGGTGGAGTTATCATAGATGATTCCATCTACTACAAATAACGGCTGGTTCTGCCTCGTTTCTGATGTTGAAGTTCCACCACGAAGCGTGATCGAAGCTCCCGCACCCGGCGAGCCACTATATTGAGTGATATTTACACCCGGAACTTTACCTGCAAGGGAGTTGATAACATTGGTATTCTTATTTTTCATCAATTCCTTTGCGTCCAACTGTGTAACTGAATAGCCTAATGATTTTTGTTCCTTTTTGATACCCAGCGCCGTTACCACTACTGCCTGCAATTCTCCGTTTCCTCTCTCAAGGGTAACTGAAATCGTTGAAGAGCTTCCTACTTTGATATTCTGTGTTGTATATCCGACGGCGCTGATCACCAACACATCCGAGCGATTTGCCTCAATGCTGAACTTTCCATCCCCGTCTGTTTGTGTCCCTGCCTTTTTCCCTTTTATGATAACAGAAGCTCCTGGAATGGGAGCATTGTCTGGGGAAAGCACAGTGCCGGTTATGGTTCGTTCCTGTGCAGAAGTTGTTTGGCTTAATTGTAGGAACAGTAGTACAAGAAGAGCCGTTACTAGTTTTCTCATTGCGAAATTTTTATGTTTATAAAGATTTATTGAAAATTTGCTGATTGAATTTTGAAAATTGAATTTTGCTATAATTGTTTGTTTGCTGTTTTTTTTAGTTTAATAGTATTGGTTTTAAAGTTTAGTTTTAATATCTTTTTCTTTTATAAAACCTTTATTCCTGTTCGTATGTAAGGCTTCAATACTTCGTCATCCGGTGGTAGTTCTGTGATCAGTGTGTCTATCTTTTTGATGCTGCAAACCTGGAACGGTTGCCTCGAATTAATTTTTTCAGAGATGGTCAGGCAAACTAACTTTTGGGCAGATTCAAGCATCGCTTTTTTTATCTGAACTACTTCCCAATCGTTATCAGATACACCGTTTTCCAGATTGATGGCAGAAATTCCGAGGATGCACAGATCCACTTTTAATTCTTTAATTCTGGAGATCGCATCAGAACCGATCGTGATTTTAGAATCTTTTGAAATCTTATCTCCGATGGCTATTACTTCAATATTTGGATGAATGATATATTCTGATAGCGCGGGAATGCTTCCTGAAATAAAAGTAGCGTGCAGTGAAGGTGGTAATGCACGGGCAAGCTCGATAATTGTAGTTCCTCCGCCAGTTAGAATAAACATCCCATCTTTAATCAATGATGCTGCTTTTTTTGCAATAGCCTTTTTTTGACTATATGCATAGACTTCCTTCGAAGCTGAATTGCCGTTATGAAACGAAGGGGATAGTGCTCCGCCATGAACTTTAATTATTTTTCCGCTTTCTGCTAATTCCTGTAAATCTCTTCTGATTGTATCATCAGATACATTAATTTGAGTCGTCAGATCAGTTAGAAGGACTTTATTATGTAGATTTACCTGGTGAACAATGTACGCCTGCCGCTCGGTTTTAAGCATCTGTTAACAGAATTAGTTCTCAAATATATAAGAGAGAAATGTTAAAAAACGCGAATCAGGCACGAGAAAATTAAATTATTGCGTAAAAACCGCAAAATTTTACTCAATAATGGCAATTCTCCGCAAAATGAGGGACAATTTTTCCTTCTCATCATCACCGGCAGATAGGAGTTGAAGCAAAATCTGATAAATCCAATGAACATTATTGTTATTTGGTAAGAAATGATACCAATTTTCGGTGGTTTAAGTAATGAGTGCAAAAAATTAAACGTATTCCTTTTTAAAAAACCGCAGATTGAAGTGGACGTAAATAGGAAAAGAAAAACGGGTGGAAGCAAAAGTATGACCTCAAAGAGTAAGAAGCGAGGGGGCAACAGCAAAGAAATAAATAGGTTGGATTTGTATTTTAAAAAAAAGAGGCTGCCCATTTAGACAGCCTCTTTTTTTATTTTGTTGAAATGAGATTACCAGCCTTTTGTTTGAGTTAGGGTATAACCTTTATCCTTGTACTCATTGATTTGTTGTGCACCGACAGGTGACAGGTAATTCTTATCGTTAAATTGATTTCGGTTACTTGCATTTTCTACTACCCAGAAACCGACCATGTCACTTGCATTGTTCCCGTTATAAGTAACAACAGTTCCATCAGCTTTCTTTACTTTCACGTTTCCTTTTGTTGCTGCAGAAGTGGTTAATGCAGATGGGAATTCTGCCTGAAGATTTATCCAAGGTCCGAGGAAATAATCTGGATTGGTGCTGAAATCCATATAATTAAGTTTGTTCCATCTTTTTAAATCCAGTAGCCGGAAACCTTCAAATACAAATTCCATCCGTCTTTCCCTGCGAATTTCCCACATCAGCGGAGATACATCTGCATCTCTCGCCGGATCATCCGGCAGTGAAGTTAACATCAAAGGTGCGGTTTTCTGAACACCTTTAGCAAGCGCTGCTGCGTCTAAAGGACGTTTGCGGATAGCATTAATTGATTTGTCCAAATCGGATTGGCTTACCGCAGCGCCGCCCAAACTTTCTGACAAAACCGCTTTTGCTTCCAGCCAGTTTAGAACTACTTCAGCCAGGCGGATGACAGGGGCATCACTGGTATTTGTATTGCTGGCCCAGATTGGTGGAGGCGTTTTACCAATATATGTGATAGCATCGCGCGAAGCAAACTTATATCCATATAAAAGTGTAGTTGAAGATCCGTTTGGTTTATCGATAAAAGATGCTTCAAACCTTGGATCTCTTGTTTTATCAAGATTGGCAATAGAGAAATCATTTGCACCAGGTTCAGAAGAATTTTGCCAAACATTGCCATCGTTCATAATAAACGATTTCATCAACACAAGGTTTGGATCTACACCAACTGTTTCAATACCGTTTGAATAGGAACCAACAGCATGAGTGACCTGCAGTGCTGCATCATAAATCCGATACAAAATTACTTCAGGATTTCCCGCCAGATTTTCAGATGTAAAAAGAGATTTGAAATCGCTGCCAAAGGAGTATTTGCCACTGTTCATCACTACTTCTGCGGCCTGAACAGCCAATTCAAGGTATTTTTTTGCCCTTGCATCATCCAGCCCATGATAATGCTCGTAGGTTCCTTCAAACAGCATGAGCCTTGAAATAAATGCTGCAGCAATATTTTTATTCAGATTTTGGGTTCCGTCATTAGCGCGAATGTTTGCCAAAACGTATTGAAAATCGTCATAAACCTTGTCCATTACATAACCACGAGGGTCTCTGTCTTTGTATAAAGTATCCAGTTCATTTTCTTTAACGACTCTGCCAAAGTATGGCACATCCCCAAAAACGCTCACTAATCGTGAATATTCAAAGGCTCTGAAAAACCGGCCTACTGCAGTCCAATGACGGTAGGCTTCATCTGAAATTTTTGGTTTTGCAACGTTCTCCACACGGTCAATCAGAATGTTCGCTTTCCGTACCCATGCAAAATCCCAGGTTGGACCAGAATATTGTTGCAACCAGGCGGCTGATTCAGAAATTGAACCTCTTGAAGAAGGAACATTACTTTCAAAATTTGATTGAACGTTTTTACCGGTTACATCATCATTAAAAGTATAACCAACTACAGGCGCATAATCCCACGTCCAACCAAGCCCGTAACCATTGAAATAATTGGGGTAGAAGCCATTGGCAAACATGCGAATGTCGTCTTCGCCTCTCCAGAATTGACCGTCTGCATCGATATATGTTGTCAGAGGCGGCCGGTTAAGAAAATCTTTTTTGCAGGAGAAGAAAAGCACTGATGCAATTCCCAGTCCGCATAAATATTTAATTTGTTTCATTTTTTAATAAATTTTAAAAGTTTAGTTGAACACCTACAGAGATGCTTTTGAAAGCAGGAACACCCATACCGGTACGGCCCAAATTATAATTGGATGCGTTCCACATAGAATAGCCATTAATATACTCAGGATCTATCGGTAATCCTTTCAGATGATCCCAGGTAATGAAGTTTTCCAAAGCGGCATAAACTCTCAAAGAATTCACATGCACTTTCTTAAGAACATTCTGAGAAATAGAATAACCAATGGTAAGGTTTTTCAATCTCAGGTAAGCCATGTTCAATAAATACCTGTCTTGTACCTGCAGATTGTTCGCTGCATTGCTTCCGGCGTTGTTATAAGCAGCAGGGTAAAACGCATTGGTATGATCTGGTGTCCAGTAATTACCTGCAATAGCCTGCGGCATCGCTCCGTCTGAAGAGTTGTAGCCGGGAATTGCGAGGAATCCATCACCCCACAATTGCCGGCTGCCTACGCCCTGGAAGAAAGCGCTGATATCAAAACCTTTATAATCTGCGCCTAATCTGAATCCATATTCATATCTTGGGGTAGTGTTTCCGATTACTTCAAGATCTCCGTGATCTGCGAGCAATGCACTTCCGTTATCAATTACACCATCGCCATTCAAATCTTTAAATTTCACATCTCCCGGCCCGAAGAAGAAGTTAGAAGAATTCTGCAAAAATGTCTGGTAAACTGGTTTTTCTCCGTTCTTGCCTGGTTTTAATTTATAGGCTTTTTTACCCACATATTTTGCAGGAACGTCGGCAGCAGTAAGCGTGATTAATTGTGGTTTACCGTCATTGCCTAAATCGAAATCGGATGTTTGATACAACCTGTCAGTGCGATAGCCCCAGATTTCTCCAATGGTTTTTCCATTATAGTTAGAGTTTACTCCTGTAGATGTGCCATATTCCATAATGCGGGTTTTTGCATCGGAAATATTACCCCTGAAGTTAAGGCCTAGTCCATTTTGGAACCTATGGTTCAGCTCAAGTGTAAGTTCCCATCCGTCCGTCCTTAATGAACCAAAATTTCCCTGTGGGGCACCGGTTCCAAACGTAAGAGGAATACCTTCAGAAGGAACGATCATGTTGTTGGTATTTCTTTGAAACAAGTCGAATGTAACAGTAACTTTATTTTGGAACAAACCTAAATCAACTCCAAAATCTTTTGTTTCGATATCCTGCCACGTGATGTCATGTTTAATTGCTGGTGGTGTGCTTACAAAAACGGTTTTCGATCCGTTGCCGCCGATCCAACTGGAAAGGCCATACGGCATTACTGGTAAATACAAAGAATTGGGAACTGTTTGGTCACCAATCGTTCCCCATGATGCTCTCACCTTCATGAATTCAACAACTGGCCGTGCAAACTCCATAAATTTTTCTTCACTAATAACCCATCCGGCAGAAACTGACGGATACCATCTCCACCATAAGTTGGAAGGGAACTTGGAAGAGCCATCATATCTCAGGTTGCCTTCTAAAAGATATTTGTTCTTGAAAGCATAGTTGATACGTCCAAAATAACCGAGTTGTGATTCCCATGTATTATTAGCACTGATTATTGGTGGCGTTCCAATTGCAAAATTGAATTGAGGGTTATGAATGTCAGTTAACTGGTTTTGTTGTTGTGACTGCCAGCCTGTTGCCGCAGCATAGCTGTTCATACCCAGAATAAATTTGAAATTGTGATCTTCTCCGATTCCCAAATTATAAGTAGTGAAAGCATTGATGGTGCTGCTGTGGAAATTGGTGGCTGACCTAATAATATGGTCAGGATTTGCTCCCGGGCCTGTATAAGTATTCAATGATAAATCAAATGCTTGCATAGCGCCGGGTGCTGTGCTCGATACCACATTGCCGGTACTGTCCACATATATAGGATTGCCATTATCATCAAATCTGGCTTTCGGCGCTGACCATGAATCCCTGGCGGTATATCTTGTGCCGGGCCTGTTCCAGATCTCTTCCTGGTTGCTATAGGTATAATCAAAATCCAGCTTCCAGTTTTTACTAAAATTCAAAGTGGCGCCTGTGCTTACATTCATATAGTTCTGCAAAAGATTGGCAGTATTTGCCTGTGCAGCTTCACTTACCGGGCTGCGGATCGGATCTCCATTCTGGTCATTTCCAAAAGGATACAAAGGCCCCCATCTATATAAATAAAGCCATGGATCGGCTGTGGTTGAACTGGTTACATAAGCATAATCTTTATCTCTTCTTGAATACATCGCTCCGGCACGAACAGTAAGAAATTTGTTCACTTCGCTTGAAAGCCTTAATGAAGCGTTATAACGCGTAAAATCATCTTTTTTTGCCGGTTTCATCATACCGCTTTGATCCAAATATCCCAATCCAATGTTATAAGAAGTTTTACCGATCGTTTGTCCAACAGTAATGTCATGCTGTTGGGTAGGAGCCCATTCTTTGATCATATAATCATAAGGATCATAAGTTCTCATACCCATTTTGGAATTTTGAGAACCTTGCACATACCAGTCTCTTCCAAAAACAGTCGGATCATTTTTCCCAATTGTTCCACCATATTGCTTTTGCCATTGTACTGCTTTTTCATAACCGGCTCTGTCTACGTAATAGAATGCACCGGTTGGAGTGGTAACGCCAACACGTTCAGCCGCATCTACAGTATATTTCAAAGCATCTACGGTTCCCATTTCCAATTTTTTCCAAACATTTTGCCACGAGAAATTATCTGAGTAGGTTACCTGTGGTTTTGCCGTTCCTGAGCCTTTTTTAGTTGTGATTAAAATAACTCCATTAGATGCTTTTGCTCCATAAATAGAAGCAGAAGCTGCATCTTTTAAAACGGTGATGGATGCAATGTCATTCGGATTTACAATCTGAATACTCGGGATTTCCACGTTGTCCAAAAGGATCAGAGGTGTGCTGCTTCCCTGAAAAGAACTCATAACTCCCCGGATTTTTAGAATCGGATCAGAGCCTACTTCCCCACTTGGAATGGTCACACTAAGTCCGGATGCTGCGCCCTGAAGTCCACGGCCAACATCAGCAATCGGCCTTCCCTGCAGGGTTTTTTTCACATCTACCGTCGATACCGCTCCGGTAACATTTCCTCTTTTCTGTGTGCCATATCCTACCACCACGATGTCATCCATGGATTTGCTCACTTTAGAGAGCGTAATCTCAATGGCATTCGCATCTCTGATCGTAAATTGTTGGTTTTCGTAACCAACAGAAGAGATTTCCAATACCTGTCCTTTGGAGGCCTTTAGGGTAAACCTTCCGTCCGGACCAGTTTGGGTACCTGTACTTTTCCCTTTTATTACGACAGATGCCCCGTCTACAGGAGCATTATCCTGGGAAAGAACGATACCGGTTATTGTCCGTTCCTGGGCAAAAACCTTTTGCTGCAACTGCAATACCAGCATCACAGCAAGAAACGTCATGAATTTTCTCATAATGAAAATTTTAAGATTGATGAATAAGAATTATTGAAAGTTTATGTTAACGAATTATATGACATTTATACCTGCACGTACATAAGGCTCCAGGATCGGATCATCAGGAGATAATTCTGTAATCAGCGTATCAATTTTCTTGCTGTCACAAACCTGCAGGGGCTGATGAGAATTTATTTTTTCAGAAATGGTGAGACATACCAGTCTTTGAGAGGATTCTACCATTGCTTTTTTGATCTGTACCACTTCCCAATCATTGTCTGATACACCTCTTGTCAGGTTAAGAGCAGATACTCCGAGGAAACATAGATCCACTTTTAATTCACGAATTCTGGAAATCGCATCTGATCCTACCGTAATTTTAGAATCTTTTGAAACCTTATCACCGATGGCAATGACCTCAATATTGGGATGAACCATGTATTCTGCCAGCGCCGGAATGCTGCCTGAAATAAAAGTAGCATGCAATTCGGGAGGTAATGATTTCGCCATTTCAATAATAGTTGTACCACCAGTAGTTAGTACAAACATTCCGTCCCGGATAAGTGAAATAGCTTTTTGAGCAATCAGCTTTTTTTGATTATAAGCATACACCTCGTTGGAAGCTGTATGCCTGTTGTGAAAAGAAGGTGACAAAGCGCCTCCATGTACTTTGATGATCTTACCAACTTCTGCCAGTTGATGAATATCCCTTCTGATCGTGTCGTCCGAAACTTTTATCTGCTTACTTAAATCTGTGGATAATACTTTATTGTGCAGATTTACCTGGTGCAGGATAAAAGCCTGTCTTTCAATTTTAAGCATTTTAGCAATTAAAGTTTTAACAAAAGATTGCAGTTAAATAACAAACCTATGACTAATTTCTGAAAAACCGCACAACACGCAAAAATAATTTTAATTCTGTCGAAATTAGGTGTGTAAAGGAGGAGAATGTGGCTTTTATTCGCACAAATTGCGTAGATTTTCGTCATTTTTAGTTCTTTTCGGGAAATAGCAGGAAAATATGAACATTGTTTGTTGGAAATACGTAAAATGTTGCAATAATGAAAGCAAGAATAATGGATATTTATTTCTTTACTGCCCGTTTTGTTATAAAAAGATTGGAGGAATTAGCGGATTTTTCTTAAAATAATAAAGCTGCAAGTAGCAATGAAAAGCCGCATTTTTCGTGTATAATCAAGCTTTCTTACGACGGTTATCATCGTTAAAATTGCCTTATTAATCGCTGGATACAATAAGCGACTAAAACTTTTGAAGTAAATTGCAAGATTGTTTTAAATCAATGGATAAAAAATACATAACATTCATGAAAAAATTATTATTTGCCTCCTTTTTATTGCTTTTTTCAAATTTTCTTTTTGCACAAATTGTACGGAATCCGGTTTCCTGGACCGCCACTTCAAAAAAGATCGGCGATAAAACTTATGAAATTCATTTGACAGCTAATATTGAAAATGCATGGCATATTTACTCGCAATCAACACCGGAAGGCGGCCCCGTTCCAACTAATATTACTTTTACAAAAAATCCTTTGATCATTAAACAAGGAACTACCAAAGAAGTAGGAAAGCTGCAACAACATCATGAACCTTTATTTGGCGTAGATGTGAAACAATACTCAAATAAAGTAGATTTTGTGCAGGTGGTAAAATTAAAAGCGAATGTAAGAACCTCGGTAGATGTAGCAGTGGAATTTATGAGTTGTAATGATAAAGAGTGCCTTCCTCCGATTACTAAAAATTTCACCGTCGCCCTAAAATAATTAATCGCTTTTAATGAACCATTTTACCAGGCTGGCACGTGCACCATTCAGGATTACAGCAGTTTTCATTCTCCTGTTTTTTGGTGGACAGGCTTTATCTCAAGACTCTTCTTCTATCAAATTTTCTTACGGAACTACAAGGTTAAACGACAGTGAAGTAGTCTTATCAATTAAAGGGAAAATTCCTGAAGGTGTGAAATTATTTGCCCTGCAAAAATCGCCGGATGATATCATGTATTCTTCCATTCATTTTGATACATCCGTTTCCTCAAGATTAAAGGATTCTGTTTTTTCAAAGGAAAAAATACAAACAGCACGCGATGCCGCGCTGGAAAGTGATGTTCATTTTTTTACCGATTCTGTGCATTGGCAGCAGAAGATAAAAGCTGCTCCAACCGATAGTTTTTTGGTCAAAGGAGCAGTGAATTATTTGTACCAGCAGGGTAGTGAGTATCCTTCTAAAAAAGACGAATTTGAAGTTTTTGTTTTGCCTGAACATTCGGCTACAAGCAGCAACGGCAAAGCCGCTCAGCTTTCGCAGATAAACAATGGCGGAACGGTTGCAACTAAATCTTTGACATGGATTTTCCTTACTGCATTTGCCGGTGGTTTGCTTGCTTTGATCACGCCGTGTGTGTATTCGATGATTCCTGTTACCGTAAGTTTTTTTACCAAAAGAAGTAAGAGCAAAGCGGAAGCCATTAAAAATGCATTTTCTTATTCGCTTTCAATCATAGTTATTTTTACCTTGCTCGGATTTTTAATCACCGTTATTTTTGGTCCTGCTGCCCTGAATAATCTTGCTACCAACTGGATTGCCAATATCATTTTCTTCCTGATATTTTTAATTTTCGGGATTTCATTTTTGGGTGCTTTTGAAATTACTTTGCCAAGCTCGTGGGGAAATAAGGCCGATACCAAAGCAAGTACCGGAAGCTTTATGGGCATCTTTTTTATGGCGCTGACGCTCGTGGTAGTTTCCTTTTCATGCACAGGTCCAATTATTGGAAACCTTTTGGTATTAGCTGCCCGCGGAAGCTATTGGGGGCCGCTGATTGGTATGTTTGGATTTTCGCTTGCTCTCGCTTTGCCTTTTGCGCTGTTTGCTTTTTTTCCGCAAAAATTAAATGTATTGGGAAAAGCAGGAGGGTGGCTCAATGCAGTGAAAGTTACTTTAGGATTTTTAGAACTGGCATTGGCATTAAAATTTTTATCCAACGCCGATCTTTCGCAAGGCTGGCGCATTCTCGATCGGGAAGTTTTTATTTCTTTATGGATCGTAATTTTTGTTCTCCTGGGTTTTTATCTTTTGGGTAAATTGAAATTTCATCATGATGATGAATTGCCCAAAAATGATTTTAACGTTCCTTACATTAGTATTCCCCGATTATTTTTTGCGATTGCTTCTTTGTCGTTCGCTGTTTATATGTGCCCCGGCTTGTGGGGCGCCCCCCTAAAGGCTATCAGCGCTTTTGTGCCACCAATGGGAACACAGGATTTCAATTCATCTTCTTCATTAAAAGTTATTTCTTCTGATAAAAATGATTCTTCATCAGCGAGCCTGCCGCAGCCGGTAAAATATTACGACCAAATGAAGATTTATGAACCGCCGGTAGTGGTTCAATATGGGATGGTTACTTATTTTGATTATGATGAAGCGCTGGCGGTTGCGCGTAAACTGCATAAACCTTTGATGCTCGATTTTACCGGCATTAATTGTGTGAACTGCCGCAAGATGGAAGGTTCTGTATGGAGTGATCCGGAAATAATGAAAAGACTGAAAGATGATTTTGTAATTGTATCGCTTTATGTCGATGTGCATAATGTGCACCTTCAGCCAAATGAACAATATTTTTCTGAATCTCTCGGCAAGAAAGTAACTACGCTCGGCGATAAAAATGCTGACTTTCAGATCACAAAGTATAATGCCAACACGCAACCTTTTTATTTCTTTTTAGATGCGCATGAAAACCGTCTCGAACCCGAAGGTTATGGCTATGATTCTAATGTGAAGAAATTCAAAAACATGCTGGATGATGTAGTTGCAAAGTATAAGAAAAGTAGTGAGTAGAGTAGCAACTAGCAGCCGCAAGAAGTCAGCAAACGAAGAAGTATGTTCTTTTTTCCTTTTAATAAATAAGTTTATCCGTGACCGTTAGATGAAACTTTTAAATCTGCTGTGAAAGAAATGCAGGTGTAAAGACAAAAAAGCTATTCCAAAAACGTTATTCTTTGGTAACAAAAAATGGAGAGAAAAATAAACGTTTACAGCTAACCGTTATACCCAACTTACAATCCTTCCATTTTCTTCAAAGCTGCTTGCATATTGATTCCTTTGCCCAAAACCGGTTTGAAAATATCTCCTTCTGCACGCATTCTATCTATAGCATTTTTAATGGTAAAATCGGTTATTTTTAATCCTTTTTTTACTTCATCCCAATGCAAAGGCATCGAAACAGTCGCTCCGGGTTTTGGCCTTACAGAATAGGGCGCCGCCAAAGTAGCCTGGGGGCGGTTTTGTAAAAAATCCACATACATTTTTCCATTACGGTTGCTCACTATTCTTTCAATACTGGTAACTTCAGGAAGTTCGTTATTCACTTTTGTCGCAATGATCCTTGCAAATTCTTTCGATTCTTCATAAGTGTATTTTGCGCCTAACGGAAAATAAATATGCATACCTGTAGAACCGGACGTTTTGCAATAGCTATTGATGCCAGCGGCTTCCAGAATTTTTTTGGTAACCTGAGCTGTCTCAATTACCTGCTCAAAAGTGTTTTTTTTATCAGGGTCCAGGTCGATGATGCACCAATCGGGATTATCCGGTTTTTCAACCGTACTGCTCCATGGATTCACTTCAATGCATCCCAGCGAAACGACGTATAATAAACTCGCTTCATTCGAAACAACCAGGAAATTTTTATCACCATCGACGCTGCTGTGGTATGGAAATGTTTCTATCCAACCCGGCACTTTTCCGGTAACATTTTTTTGATAAAAGCTTTCGCCGTTTATGCCATTTGGAAAGCGGTTTAAAGATTGGGGACGGTTTTTTAAATAAGGTAAAATAAAGGGCGCAGCCTGGTAATAATAATTGATCAGATCTCTTTTCGTGATTTTTTCTTTGGGCCAGTAAACCTTACTCAGGTTGGTAAATTTCAGCTCTTCTCCATTCACTTTCTTTACCTGTGTTTCTTCTTTTGGATTTAATAAAGTTTTCCTAGAACCCTTTGGCGCTGCTGGAATAATTGCTTCTTTTGCCAGGCTTGATTTTTCTTTTACTACATTTTCTACAGGTGTTTCTTTTTCCAAAACAACTTGATCCGGTTTTTTATCCTCGCGTAAACCACGAAAAGACGGATGCCGCATCACGCCATCATTGGTCATCTCACGGTAACTCACTTCGCAAATCAGTTCTGGCTTAAGCCACACTGCTATTGCTTTTGGCGGATTGGGACGAAAACGCGAAGGTTGATTTACATCAGGCTCATTTGCAAAAGGTGAATGAGGAATAATCAGTGGTTCGAATTTTTCCATCAATTCCTTTTGCAATTTTACGGTGAAGCCAGTTCCGATTTTTCCGGTGAAGACGAGTTTATTATTTTTAAAAACTCCCACCAGCAGCGAACTGAATTTCTTGGATGTCCCTTCGTTTTTTGTAAATCCTCCAATCACAACTTCCTGGCGTTGCTCGGTTTTTATTTTCAACCATTCTTTCGACCGTATACCTTGCGTATAAAGGCTATCAGATTTTTTTGCCATAATGCCTTCCAGCGACATTTCTTCAGCAAGTTTGAAAAATTCGAGGCCACTTGTTTCAAAACTTTCGCTAAATTTTATATTCGGTGATTCTGGTAAAATGTTTTTTAGAAGCTCTTTGCGTTCAATTAAAGGCAATTGTGTTGTATCTTTTCCATCATACCATAAAATATCAAAAACATAATAGATCAAAGTGCCGTCTGCCTCACTTCTCCAGTTTTGTAAACTGCTAAAATCTGCCATTCCTTTGTCATTGACGCTCACAATTTCTCCATCAAGTACCGCTTCTTTTTTCCAGGTTTTTAATTCATTGTAAATCGGATAAAACTTATCGTTAAACGATTTTGAATTGCGGGAAGACAATTCCGGTTCCCCTTTTTTTATTAACGCAATCGCCCGAAAGCCATCCCATTTTACTTCATACAGCCATCCCGGTTTATCAAATGGTTCATCAACCAATGTTGCCAGCATCGGTTCCACTATTTTTGGAAATTTTGTTTTTTTCTGAGAAGCTAATAATTTTTCAACCGGATTTTGCTGATTCATTGAATTCATATTTGATGACAATTATGAACTATAAAATGTATGCCAATAAAAAATGATTCATTTTATCAATACAGCAAAGCGAAAAATAAGAATTGTCCATTTTTGTTTGTTTACTCCAAACTGATTTACGTGGTATTTTCAATATTGTTATTAGCTGAATAAAAATTAATTGGTGTTCATTCGTGTAATTCGTCACGTAAAAACTTCATTTTTATTTAATCAAAATCACTTTTTTAAAATTGGCTGATTGATTAAATTGCATTATAATTTATCGGAAAAAACAGTAGATTTAAATAATGGAAAAAGATAAAAAAACAAAGGGGAAAAGTTGTGCTGGATTTTATTTTCTGGCAGTTGCGCTTGTTACTACGGCTGCTGTTATCATAACCATCAAAGAAGGCCGGCGTATCAAAGTTGAGAACGAATTACTTTCTTACGAGGTTTGGTAGAAAGTGAAACTATAGTTCATTACATGGATGCAAATCACGCTCAGGCATAATTATTATGCCTTTCCTTTTTTCATACGGAACGCTTCAAAAGCAGCAAGTGCAAATGGAAACCTTTGGCAGAATTCTGCAAGGAGAAAAAGATTGTCTTCCAGGCTACGAAGTGTCTATGCTTGAAATTACCCATGTAGAAGTGTTAAGAAAAAGTAACCAGAAATATCATCCGATTCTTCATTTTTCAGGAAATGAAAACAGCGTGGTTGAAGGAATGTTATATGAAGTGAGCAATGATGAAATTTCCAGGGCGGACGAGTACGAAGTGGATGATTATAAAAGGGTAGAAGCGGTTTTTACATCCGGGAAAACAGGTTTTATTTATGTAAAGAAATAAATCTCAAAAACTTCTTTCGAAACAGATATTCTTTTCAAAATCCTCTAGACGTTTTCAAAAATCATAGCTGCACCTTGTCCGACACCTACGCACATGGTTGCAAGCCCGTAATGTGATCTTCTTCTTTGCATTTCATGCAATAATGTTGTGGCAATTCTGGCGCCGCTGCAACCTAATGGATGACCGAGAGCGATCGAGCCGCCATTCACATTTACTTTATTAATATCCAAATTTAATTCCTGAATACAAGCAATGGATTGCGAAGCAAAAGCTTCATTCAATTCGATCAGATCCAAATCTGAAATGCTCAAGCCCGCTCTTGACAATGCTTTCCTGGTGGCAGCAACCGGCCCGATTCCCATGATTGCCGGATCCACACCTGCAACTGCCATACTTACCACTTTCGCCATTGGTTTCAGATCATACTTTTTTAACGTCGTTTCATTAACCAAAATCAGCATAGCAGCGCCGTCATTAATTCCTGAAGAATTTCCTGCCGTAACCGTCCCATCTTTTACAAATGCCGGCCGCAGTTGTGATAATTTTTCTATTGAGCTTTTTCTTGGATGTTCATCAATTTCAAAAATGATCTTGTCGGTTTTGTTTGGCGTTATTTCTACAGGAATAATTTCATCTTTCCATTTGCCGGCGGCGAGTGCATCAAAATATTTTTGCTGACTTTCAAATGCAAATTCATCCTGTGCCTCACGTGATATCTTCCATTGCTTTGCTACATTTTCAGCGGTTTCTCCCATTGAATAGGGATGATATTTTTCAGTTAACTTTTTATTGGGAAAACGCCAACCAATTGTCGAATCATACACCTCTGTTTTCCTGCTGAAAGGGCCATCCGATTTGGCCATCACAAAAGGTGCGCGCGTCATACTCTCTACACCACCGGCAAGAAAAATATTTCCGTCACCAACCATGATCGCTCTCGATGCATCCATGATTGCCTGAAGTCCGCTGGCGCACAAACGATTCACAGTATTTGCTGCAACAGAAACGGGCAAACCTGCGAGCAAAGCCGCCATACGCGCTACATTGCGGTTGTCTTCACCTGCCTGGTTCGCATCGCCGGCAATCACGTCTTCAATTTCATTGACATCAATTTTTTCATTTCTTCTGATCAATGCTTTAATCATATCAGCCAAAAGATCATCAGGACGAATTGTGCTCAAAGCGCCGCCATATCTGCCAATTGCGGTTCTTACCGCATCTACAACATAAACCGTTTCCATTCAATTTTTAATTAAGAAAGTGCAAGATAAAGTGTTTTTAAAAGTTGCGTTTAAAAGAAAGATTGGGAGCCTTTATCCAATTTAACAATAAAACGATTTCACAATAAAACAATTGATTGATCTTTGCAAAATGAATGCTGAAAAAAATATCAGGACGCTGACGTTGGATGAATTGACCGAATATTTTTTGTCGATCGGTGCTAAAAAATTCCGCGCCAAACAAGTGTGGGAATGGATTTGGAAGAAACACGCTCGTAGTTTTGAGGACATGACCAATCTGAGCAAAGAATTGCGTGAGAATCTTTCGAGTAATTTTTCTTTACCAGCGTTAAAACATGATTTATCCCAATACAGCAGCGATGGAACTATAAAGAGCCGCTTCAAAACTGTTGATGAAAACCTGGTAGAAGGCGTTTTAATTCCTGTAGAAGACCGGCAGACCGCGTGTGTTTCTTCACAAGTTGGATGCAGCCTTGCGTGCAAATTTTGTGCAACAGGTTTTATGGAAAGAAAGCGTAACCTGACTTTCGATGAAATTTATGACGAAGCCGCTTTCCTGAATGAAATGGCTGAAAAAACGTATGGAAAAAAGTTGAGCAACATCGTTTTTATGGGTATGGGCGAGCCGCTGTTGAATTATAAAAATGTTTTGAAAGCGATTGAAAGAATTACTGCGCCTGATGGTCTTGGAATGGGAGCAAGAAGAATTACCGTTTCCACCTCCGGTATCTCAAAAATGATCCGTCAACTCGGCGATGACGGTGTCAAATTTAATCTTGCTTTATCGCTTCACGCAGCCAATGATAAAAAGCGCAGTGAATTGATGCCCATCAATGAAACAAACAACCTCGAGTCTTTGATAGAAGCGCTGAATTATTTTTATAACAAAACCAAAAATGACATCACGTTTGAATACATTTTATTTAAGAATGAAAATGATTCCTTAAAGGACGCTGATGATCTGATAAAAATTTATCGCAAGGTTCCGTGTCACCTCATTAATGTGATCGAATATAATCCGATTGAAAACGCAGATTATCAAAAGCCTGAGAAAGAAGCCACGCAAAGATTCATGGATTATCTCGCTGCACACCGCGTGAATGTTCGCCTGCGTGTGAGCCGTGGAAAAGATATTGATGCTGCTTGCGGGCAATTGGCAAATAAGGATTTGAAGAAGGTTTTGGAGGTGTGACTGAACTCGAAACTTATGATTGGCCAAAACTTATAGATTTTTAAATTACAGCTGTGGAATGCAAGGATTGATTGAATTTATTTTGCTTTATTATCATATTCCCAGAAGAGAAAACTTGTGACATATGAAATTGGGCAAATAAAGGTTTACTATAACGTTTTGGATATTTATAAGATATGCAAACAAATTTCATGAAACAAATTCTGCTCATTCTTTCATTTTTCTGCACCACTGCACTTTATGCACAAAATGGAAAAGTATCGGATTCTTTTATTGAAAATTTCAACGATCCGGTTTTGCATCACTTCCGATACGGGTCTACTGGAATTAAGGATGCTTTCAAATGGCAAGCAGGTGTTACTTCTAAAAGCGACGACGCGTTAAAAGTGCTGCTGTTAAAAATCGATCCTATGGACAGCGCTGGTGCTGGACGTGGCCCGGAAATTATCTCGAACGGATTTACTTCTTTTGGAAGTTATTCCGCGCGATTGAAAGTTCCGGATGTAAAAAACGTGCAACCAAACACCGGAGCAGTGGTTGGTTATTTTACTTACTATATGGACAGCGTTTATGGCCTTAGCGAAATTGACTTTGAATGGCTGGTGGCCGATCCTTCCATTATTTACATTGGGACATGGACGGGCAGCAGGGGCAAACTTCACCGCATTGGACGAACCATCAATTTGGCCAAAGGAATTATTTACAACACGATTTATAAAGAAGGTTATAAAGGAACACCAACCTCCTTCACTGGTGCTCAAAACCAACCGGAAACAATTGATGCGATTAATGGTTACAATGCTTCATCACAGTTTTATACTTACGGGTTTGACTGGTATCCTGATCACATTACCTGGTGGATGATCCATCCTGAAACAGGCCAAAAAATCATCTTGTGGGATTACCGTGGTTCTGAAAGAGGTATACCACAGCATCATTCATATTACAGGATGAACTTTTGGCATACCAATGATTGGGCAGTTGAAACCAATCCTGCCGCGGTTGAGAAACCATTGCATCCATATCCATTGGAGGTAGATTGGATGAGGTATGAGGCTGTAAAGTATTAATATGAAGTGTGGGAAGGAGAATACATCGAAATATTTTTCTCCATCACTCATGAATCGCCTCGTATGGTAACCTTTGCTTTTGCAACAGGATTTGTAAAAAATACCCAACCAAAAAAAATGGCAAAAATCACGTACAAAATCGCCAGAATAGAAAGGAAATTAAAAGGCTGAAGGAACATTAATTTGATCAAAGCAAGCGCTCCTATGATAAAATGCGCAAAATTTCCAATACCTACCGGGCGGCTGTAAATGCCTCCAATTAAATTGCCTTTAGCTGTCCAGTTAAGCAATGCGAATGCGAAATAAAGAGCGCCGAGTAACTGAAACAGAATTGGTGAGCCAATCAGCAATAACAACTGCGAAACCTCTTGCGGCATAAAAGTCAATATGATTCCGATGAATCCTAAAAAAATGGCGCTTGCCGACATTAATAACTTTGTGTTCATATGTTTGTTCTCTTTTTTTTGTTTCGCTTTTTTTTGGTACAAATAGGCGGTTAAATGTAAACCGAAAAAACTGAGTTTATCGAAACCTTTTCTACTTTTTCGGCGTTGTTTCTGAAAGCATTAAAATCATTAACGTCTAAGTACGAATTCCTATTATTAATTGATTCACTGGAAATGGTTGCCAACAACGAGAAGCAGTGCAACAAAAACTTTATATTTTTGAAATTAAAATTACAAGCTTTAATTTTTTTTGTTTTAAATTTCCCCAAAATAATGGACACAATTATTAAAAGAAATAATGTAAAGATAAAGGGGAAAGGAAGCCAACCCATGATGTTTGCCCACGGCTTCGGTTGCGATCAGCATTCCTGGCAATTCATTGTCGATGCTTTTGCCGAAGATTACAAGATCATTTTATTTGATTATGTAGGAGCCGGCCAATCAGACCATTCTGCTTTTGACCCCGAAAAATACAGTACGCTGGAAGGATATTGTGAGGACGTTTTGAATATTTGTGAAGCACTCGATCTTCGGAATGTTATTTTTGTAGGTCATTCAGTAAGCAGTATGATTGGCATTCTGGCGACGAATAAGAAACCGGAATATTTTGACAAACTGATCCTTATCGGCCCTTCTCCACGATACCTGAACGATGTAGGATATTATGGCGGTTTTGAAAGGAAAGATCTTGAAAATCTTTTTGAATTTATGGACAGCAATTACCTTGGTTGGTCCAGCACGATGGCGCCAGCGATTATGGGAAATGCCACTCGCCCTGAATTAGGTGAATTTCTTACGAGCAGTTTTTGCACAACAGATCCTGAAATAGCACGCAGTTTTGCCAAAACCACTTTTTATTCTGATAACCGTGAAGATCTGAAAGCGGTGAAAATTCCAAGCCTTACGCTTCAATGTAGGGAAGATATTATTGCGCCCGAACAGGTAGGAGAATTTATGAAGAAAAATACACCGCAAAATACTTTGTATCTTATGCAGGCAACCGGTCATTGCCCGCATATCAGTGAGCCCGAGGAAACGATCAGCGCCATTAAAAATTTTTTAAAGTAATTTTAAGCCTGTGGCACAGTTACCAGATCAGGACTTATTAGCTTCCCTCGTAGATACGGAATTTATTTATCAGAATTCCCCAAGTGGTTATTTATCTATTTTACCGGACGGAACTATTATCAGGCTTAACCACACTTTATTAAACTGGCTTGGGTATGGGGAAGCGGAAATCTTATATCAGAAGAAATTTGTGGATATACTTTCCAAAGGAGGCGGCATTCATTATGAAATGTTCTTCCGTCCGATGATTACGGTTAACGGTAACATCCGCGAATTGAATTATGAAATTTTAAGAAAGGATCACAGCAGTTTTCCTGCGTTAATTAGCGGGCAGGGGATTTATGACAAGAGCGGAAAGCTGCAGGCTGTAACGCTGTCAATTACCGATATTACCCAACGGAATCTTTATGAAAAGGAATTGTTGAAGGCAAAAGAACAGGCAAAAAGTGAAAAAGAGCGTTTTGAGAATCTGGCAGAAATGTCGCCCGAAATGATCTGGACGATTAATGGAGAAGGGCAATTAACGTATTATAATCAAGAGACAGTAAAATATTTCCGGGTTTCAAAGAAAGCGTTATCAACACATGAAATTTTTAGCAGGATCTATCCATCCGATAAAATAAAACTTTTGCGAAAATGGCTGGTTGATGACTATGTGTACGCACATTTTACTATTGTACTTCGTATATTGAACACATCGTTAACTTATGAGTGGTTTAAAGTAAACGTAATTGTTCCTGAAAAATATACAAACGATATAAAGTGGTTTGGCACCTGCAGTAGCATAAACGAACATATCAAAGCGATGAAGCGAAAAGACGACTTCATAAATATGGCCAGTCATGAATTAAAAACGCCGGTTACAGTTTTGCAAAGCTATCTTCAATTAATGCAACTATATCCTGTTCCTGATCCGGTCAAAGAATTTTTAGATAAAAGTTTGTACACGCTCAAAAAGTTCCAATTTTTGATTTCAAGTTTGCTGAATGTGACGGTGATCAACACCGGGGAATTGACCTTAAATCTTTCTGTTTTTTCTTTGAATAATTTGTTGGAATTCACGATCGACCAGTTAAGACATACCACCAGTACCCATCAACTGATCCTCACCATGGAAGAGAAACAAATTTTGGTAAAGGCAGATATGGAAAGGATATCCCAGGTAGTCACCAATATTGTAGGTAATGCGATAAAATATTCTCCTGCAGCTTCCTCTGTGGAAATCAAATTAAATTATAATACCGCCACCTGCAGAGCACACATACAGATCATCGATTTTGGCGTTGGTATTGCACCGGCAGATATCAATAAAATATTTGAACGGTATTACAGGGCTGAGGTTGAAAAAAGTAAACCTGGTCTTGGCTTAGGCCTTTATATTTCCCAAAATATACTGCTTCAACATGCAAGCCGCTTAACAGTCGAAAGTGAGATTGGAAAAGGGACTACTTTTTCTTTTTCGTTGCCTGAATATCGGCAATAGCGAATCTGTGACGCCTGTGTCAAGATTAATGCTTTACATTTCCGGAAAATATAAATCGCAATTATTTCCTGCTTTACTGAAAATCGGCTGTATTGAATACAATCAATAAACTTAAATGATTTCCTTCTAAAGTGTATTCTCTGCGCACCCGCATTTAATTCGCTGTTTTAATATTTTTATTTTTCAGTCAAATAACAATTGAATATTTTAGCTGCTTTTACACATGACGCCATACCTGCAAAAAGACAATTTACAGAAGAAAGAAACTCAGCCTATAAAGATTCGACCTCATTTCCAGGTTTTAGATGGATTGAGAGGAATAGCTGCCCTTGCGGTGGTGGTGTTTCATTTTATCGAATGGATCTATACTGATGCCGGTAAAAACTTTATCGGCCACGGATTTCTTGCAGTAGATTTCTTTTTTTGTCTCTCAGGATTTGTTATAGGATATGCCTATGACGAGCGCTTTAAGAATATCGGTATCAAACAATTTTTTAAAAGAAGGCTTATTCGTTTGCAGCCAATGGTGATATTTGGAAGTGTGATTGGGTTGCTTGCTTTTTTATTCAATCCTTTTGCGGATTATCAACATCAATATTCCACGGTCAAAATTCTTCTCATTTTTTTATGCTCTGTATTGATGATCCCTCTTCCAGTTATGGGCGAAAGGTCGTTTAATAATTTTGGGTTGAATGCTCCTTCCTGGTCTCTTTTCTGGGAATATGTAGCCAACATTTTTTATGCTTTGTTCCTGGTGAGGTTGCGGAAGCTAATTCTGTTAATTATTCATTGCAGCAGCTTGTTTTCTTTTCAATACTGCGTATCAAAAAGGCAATTTGCTTGGTGGATGGGCAGGAGAAAATTTTTGGGATGGTGGGGTAAGGATTTGGTATTCATTTCTCGCCGGCTTGATTATTTTTCGTTTCAATCTGATCATTAAAAATAACGCAGGATTTATAGGTTGTTCTGTCTTATTAAGCCTCGCTTTTCTAATGCCTCATTTCAGTTTCAACTGGCTGGCAGAATTTTTGGTCGTTTCGCTTTACTTTCCTTTTATCGTTTCATTAGGCGCTGGTTGCGCTCTTCCAGAAAGGACACTTGCTGTTTGTCAATTCTCGGGAAACATTTCCTATCCACTTTATATGACGCATTATGCCGGCATCTGGATATTTGGAAATTACCTCACTACTCGTCATCCCGAAGGCATTACTTTAACGATGATTGTAATTTGCGGAGCTATATTTTTTATTGTGTTCGCATGGCTCGTCATGAAGTATTATGATACTCCTGTAAGAAAATGGCTTTCCGATAAATAGATCGAAGTCAATCGGCAACCAACAAAGAAATAAACTGGTTTTTAATTTTGAGGTATTGATTTTTTGATGCCTGATTGCAGAAGGCTTATTCATTGCCAATGACCACAGTCCATGATCGGACATGCCATTCTACCACCAATCCGTTTTTTACATAAGGATCGTTTTTGGCAAAGTCCTCTGCAACCGATTGGTCGGCTCCTTTAAAAATTAGCACAGCACCATCAGCAGGGTCTGAATATGCGCCTCCAAGGATTAAAATTCCTTTCTTAAATGCATTTTGCCCGTATTGTAAATGTGCCTGCCGGTATGGTTTACGTTGTTCAACATAATCATTGATTGTCTTATAAAACAGAATATAGTAATTGTTGTTCATTAATTGAGATTTGAGTGAAAGACCATAGAATCTATTAATGCAAAATAGGTCATTTAATTTGCTGCTGCGTCTACTTTTGTCTGGTTGGTATTTATATTTCGCATCCACGAGAGTTCCAGCTATTTTCTTGCCCCATGCCCGGTTTTTCACTTTTTTGTGAAGAATCTTTGTGATAGTTATTCCGTAAATTAATACTTTAATATAACTCTCTTATTATTACCTGCATTCTGCAGGCATATTGTTTCTTTCGCAGAGTACATACCAACGTTGTATCAGTTGCTCGAGTTAAACTGCTACTTGCCAATTGTTTTTTCAACTTTATATTTTCCTCTTTCTTTGTGCACAAGTACTGCCCAATTGATTTTCTTCTTCCCGAAAAACATGTTCAAGTATAGCAAAACGGACACCGTTGTTCAAAACCTAATTCAGTAAAATCCATACTCCAGAAGACGTTTGTAAAATTGCGGAAAATAGAAAAGTCTCCGTTTTCGGAGACTTTTCTATTTAAAAACTTTTTTAAATTACGGAAGTGGACAAACTGAATAAAGCCTATTGACATAATATGGACTTGCTGTTCCTTGTATTGTTGGATCAATAACCGGAATCGGCCCATTTTTTACAGACCACTCTCCTGTCAAATAGTTATTACATGCAGTAGCAACATCATACACTACATTAAAGCTTGAGTACTGGCCAGGAGCAAGGTTAAAGTAGCCTGTAATAATATAATTACCGCCATTTTTCTTAAATGTGTAGGAAGTAATCAAACCAGTACCTGAACCTGCAATGGTTGGCGCGGATGCTTTATTTACAAGACCCCCTTGTATTTTCAGATTATTGAATGTCTGATCGCCGGTACAATTGGTAACTGTGTATGTTACGTTTACATTTATTGGAACGAAATTCTGGTCAAGAACCAAAACTGGTGTTCTGCTAAAGGTTAAGCCAGAAGTCTGGCATGTAGTAATACCGCATTGATCAGCGGACTGAACAGTTAACGGAAATTCAAATACCCCATGTTGAGGCTTTGCATTTAGATTTTCAACGTGGTCATAATAGACTTTTACACCGTAGGATCCAGCTACTAAATTCAAACCAGAGAAACATACCGATCCACTGCTGGCTTCTAAGGTAGCTGAAGTGGAAACCAGAGTGTTTGTTGCATCATAAATTTCAGCGTGAATTTGTGTTTGTCCACCAACGGTGTTTCCCCCATTATTTAATAATGTAGTATTGAAACAATAAGTGGTGCTCCTCGCACAAGTAACATCAGCGTCGGGAAGCGCTAAAGTAAATGCCGGGGTTGGTGTTGCTGTTCCGTCACTCGTTAATGCCGGTGATTTCAAATCTTTTTTACACCCGATAAAGGCGATTGTTAAAAGGCCTGCTGTCAGCAGGGCAATTAACGGAAGTTTAAATTTTTTCATTTTTTTGTTGTTTTAAATTAATAAAGAAAAACCTATATACAGTTATTGTATAAAAAATTTAAAATAAAAATCAGGTGGATTTTAAAAAGAATAGATTTTCTGAAGCTATTGGATTATCACAACTTTTACCACACTTTTACCTGCGCAAACCGTGGGTTTGTTAATGATCGGATAAATGATTGTATAGGGAAAATTAAAACAGCTAATTTCTTTCGTATAATATTGGACTATCTTAGTGAAATGAAAGGTAATGTAAGCAGTATTTTAAAGGAGATTTGATTTCATGTCAAATAGAATACTATTTTTTGAATTAACCTAATTTTTTTTTAATATTTTTTTTTAATAACTGGAAATAGTGTAGAAACCAATTGATCATTTGTTTTAACATTAAAAATATTGGTTTTGATTAAATACCTTGTGCTGTTCTATCTTCTTAATTCAACGTTATTTAACAGCGAAAGAGGAAAGAAAATCAATTCAAAATATATCGCAGCAAACTAACAAATAATGACTTTTTTAATCAACTTTTTCTAAAAATCTTATAAAGGAATTTCGATTATTTTCCACCATTGGCTTTCAGATCAGCTTCACAGTCAGCATCTAAAGTTGGAATAGAAGAAAGGGTTGCTCCAATGGTTGACGTTTCTACATTATAATACATCAGGCAATGAGGATTGATACAATGCGCACCATTGGCAGGATCTATATGATTCGTTTGCATTGGAGAACCCTGGTTTACAAGGCCCATCAAATGCCCAAACTCATGTTCAAAAAGTGTACTTAATAATTGTGTCAAGGTAGTAAATCCCCAAATTCCTGTATCATCATTTACCGTTTTTCCAAAAACACAAAATGAGGTGTTCCAATAAGAAGTAGCGAGAACGTCTGCTTTATTATAACCGCCATCAGTAATTAATACATAAACGGCCAGTGTGTTATTCTGAGTAAATATTCTGCGATTCTTTTTTTCAATGCTCACTATTTCATCGATCGATAAAATCGGCTTTCCGCTTGCACCAATTGCGCGTTGAGACACTTGTATTCCATTTGGCTTATTGGTGTATTTTTTTAAAAAATTCACAAGATTATTGATGCTGGCGCTATCCGGCGGATAGCCAACCATGTACTGGATCTCTATGCTTAAAGCTGAATATGGAGAAGCTGAAAGAATATTATGAGCAGCAGTTCCCAATGTTTTATAATCATTTGCCCCGGCAACATCTTCTTTTTTACAGGAAGTAAAACCTAACGAAAGAACGACCACAAAATAAATTGCGAATCTCTTAAACATATTTTTAATTGTGGCGTAAATGTAAGTATTGGATTGAATCTTTGCAACTCTT
>Ga0207652_10000827_pt1 | contig 29489 bp, 28 predicted proteins | sample KBSC63BmetaG_FD_184334 | JGI IMG/M metagenome (GOLD analysis project Ga0207652, IMG submission 184334) | Corn rhizosphere microbial communities from Kellogg Biological Station, Michigan, USA - KBS C6-3B metaG (SPAdes) (version 2) | ecosystem: Host-associated > Plants > Roots > Rhizosphere ...
CGATCGTGCGCTCGAAGTCGGGTGCCGCGTCTCCTACGTCGACCTTGGCCATCGGTCCAGACTAGTCCAGTCAGCCCTTGTCGATGGTGATCTTTTCGATCAGCACCGTCTGTTTGGGTTTTTCTTCCGGCGTGCCCAACTTGCCGATGCGCTCGACGACATCCATGCCCTGGCTGACCTTGCCAACCAGGGCGTATTCCGGCGGCAGGCCCGCGTCGGTTCCGGTGACGATGAAGAACTGACTGCCCGAGCTGCCCGGCGGATCGGATGAGCTCTTGGCCATCGCCACCACTCCTTTGGTGTAGGCGAGATTCGCCGGGGGTTTCTCGACCACGGTGTAGCCGGACCCGCCGAGCCCCGTGCCAAGAGGATCGCCGCCCTGGATCACGAAGCCGGGCACGATGCGATGGAAGGTGAGGTCGTCGTAGAAGCCTTTGTCGCTGAGATAGACGAACGAGTTGACCGTCTTCGGCGCCCTGCTCGAGTCGAGCGCGATGTCGAATTCGCCACAGCTGGTCTCAACCGCGGCGGTCAGCTTTTCGCCCTTCTTCACGGTCTGCGGCGGCGCCTTGAGGCTGACTTTCTTCGGCGCTGGCGCTTCCACTTCCTTGCAACCGTCGGAACTGGCGGTCGTCGAGGAGTCATCGCCGCCACCGCCGCGGCTGATCAGGATCGCCGCGACGACGACGATCGCCACCACCGCGAAGCCGGCGAGGATGAACAAGCGACGGTCGGTTCCCTGCTCCATCGGCGGGGAGCCTAGAGGATCGGCTCCCCGCTGCGCCAGTTGCGATCATCGCGCCGTGCCCGATTCCGCGCTTACCCGGCTCGCCACCGCTGTCCTCGACGTCCCCGCTCCCGAGCGGGCGCTCGTCTGCGGCTGCGGCGACGGCGAGCCCGTGCTCTTCCTCGCCCGCGAGTTCCCCTCGGCGCGGGTGCGGGGAGTCGATCCGTCCGCCGAGCGGGTGCGAGCGGCCAGCGCCCGGGTCGGCCTCGACCCCGAGGGCCGCGTCGCCTTCAAGCCCTCCTCCCCGCGCCGGCTTCCCTTCCCTGATGAGTTCTTCGACCTGGTCGTGATCTTCGCGGGCCGCCCGGCTCCGCGCGAGGTCGCCCGGGTCATGCGCCCAGGGGCGCGCCTGATCGTTGCCTCCTCCCCGCCCGCCGGCCTACTGGGCGGTCTCAGGCAGCGACTGTGGCAAAGGCGCCTCCCCCAGGCCGGCATTTAGGCTGCAAAGCGGATGGAGATCGAGGGCATGCCGCTCACCTTGCTGGTCAATCCTGCCTCCGCGCACGGGCGGACGCTGAAGCTGTTGCCGGTGATCGAGCAGGAGCTCGACGAGCGCCGGATGCCCTTCCGGGTCGAGCGGACCCGGGGGCTCGAGGACGGGGCCGAGCGGGCACTGCGGGCGGTCGAGGCCAATGAGATCCCGGTCGTGATCAGCGGCGACGGCCTCCTCGGTGCGGTCGGCGGCGCGATGGCGGGGACGGAGACGCCGCTCGGAATCATCCCCGGCGGCCGCGGCAACGACCTGGCCCGGGTGCTCGGCATTCCCAACGATCCGCTCGCCGCCGTGGCCGTGCTCGCCGCGGGGCACAGTCGCCGCATCGACGTCGGCGAGGCCAACGGCAAGCGCTTCCTCGGCATCGTCAGCGTCGGCTTCGACTCTGAATGCAATCACCGCGCCAACCAAATCAAATGGCTGCGGGGCAGCTTCGCCTACACGTACTCAGCCGTGCGCACGCTGATCGGCTGGCGAGCCGCCCGGTTCACGATCCGCGTCGGCGGCGAGAGGGAGCGTTTCAGCGGCTACTTCGTCTCGGTCGCCAACAACAAGGCGTATGGGGGCGGGATGCTGGTCGCTCCCGACGCCGAGCTCGACGATGGCCAGTTCGACATCGTCACGATCCGCGAGCACGGCAGGTTGCGCTTCCTGGCTAACCTGCCCAAGGTGTTCAAGGGCACCCACGTAGACGAGGACGAGGTTCGCGTCTTTCGCGCCTCGCAGCTGGAACTGACAGCCAGCAAGCCCTTCCCCGTCTACGCCGACGGCGAGCACCTGACCGAGCTTCCCGTGAGACTGCGTGTCCTGCCCCGCGCTCTAAGCGTCGTCGCGCCTGCCTCTGTCGAGGCCTAGGTGCTGTTCGGGGCAAAGCTGGCGGCCGCCAGAGCGGCGGGTGCGGCGAGTCGCCTCAGTGGGCGCGGCGGCGGCACAACGCTGCCGGGAAGGATGTTGCTGCGCATGGCACCCGACGCGATCGCCAGGCTCGGCCGGCGGCTCGATCGCGGCTCCACGCTCATCAGCGCCACCAACGGCAAGACGACGACGGCGGGGATGATCGCCGCGGCGCTCGAGGCCGACGGCCGCCACCCGGTCCACAACCGGGCCGGCTCGAACATGACCTGGGGCGTAGCAACGGCGCTGCTCGAGCAGCGCGGCTCCGAGGGGCTCTTCGAGGTTGACGAGGCCTGGCTGCCAAATGTCGCCGCCCAACTCGAGCCCTCGCTGATCGTCCTTGGCAACCTCTTTCGCGACCAGCTCGACCGCTACGGCGAGATCGAGACGCTGGCGGCCGAGTGGGGCAAGACGATCGCCTCGCGCACGGGCCACAGCCGCCTGGCGCTCAACGCCGACGACCCCGCGGTCGCCGACCTCGGTCGCGATGAGGACGGCGAGGCCCGCGAGGGCGTCGTCTACTTCGGTATCGAGGACCCCACCCAGGCCCTGCCCGAGCTGCAGCACGCCTTCGATGCCAAGCACTGTCGTCGCTGCGGTCATCCCTACGCCTACGAACGAGCCTTCGTCGGCCACCTCGGCCATTACTCGTGTCCGAACTGCGGCGCCAGGCGCCCGCGGCCCGACGTCGCCGCCACGGCGATCGAGCTGCGCGGGATGTCGGGCTCGCGGGTGACACTGCGCACGCCGGGGGGCGAGATCGAGTTGCAGCTGCCGCTGCCAGGCCTCTACAACATCTACAACGCGCTCGCCGCGGTCACCGCGGCGCTCGAGCTCGGCGTGCCCCCGGGGACGATCGCCGGCTCGCTGCAGACGGTGCGAGCCGCATTCGGACGGGTCGAGACGATCGCGATCGGTCCTTCCCGACTCTCGATCCTGCTGATCAAGAACCCCGCCGGCGCCAACGAGGTCCTGCGCACCCTGATGCTCGAGGCCGGCGAGGACAAGCTCGACCTCTGGATCGGGCTCAACGACAGGATTGCCGACGGGCGCGACGTCTCCTGGATCTGGGACGCCGACTTCGAGCTGCTCGCCGGCGACGTGGGGCGCGTCGTCTGCGCCGGCACGCGGGCGGCGGAGCTCGCCCTGCGGCTCAAGTACGCCGGCTGGCCCGAGCACTCGATCGAGGTCGTGCCGCGGATCGAGGACTCACTCGATGGGGCGCTCACCGGCCCCCCCACGCGCCTCTTTGCCCTGCCCACCTACACGGCGCTGCTCGAGTTGCGCAAGCTGCTCGCCGCCCGCGGTCTCGCCGAGGAGTTCTGGCGGTGAACAGCCTGATCTGGCACGAAGTCGAGTGCGGCGGCTACAGCGCCGACCTAGCCCTCTGGGAGGAGCTCGCCGCCCAGACGGACAAGCCGATCATGGAGCTTGGCTGCGGCGCCGGCCGGGTCACGCTGCACCTCGCTGAGAAGACCGGCCTGCTCGTGATCGGGCTCGACAACAACAGGAAGCTGGTCGAGGCAATCTGGGAAAGGGGGCACGGGACCACCGCCGACGCCGAGCAGGAGGACGTCCGTGCCTTCGAACCGATGGCGACCAAGTTCAGCCTGGTGATCGCGCCAATGCAGCTGATCCAGTTGCTCAGCGACAGCCAGGAGCGCGTCGCCTGCCTCTCCTGCGTGGTTGACAGCATGCTGCCGGGTGCCCGCGCCGCCTTCGCGATCGTCGAGCAGATGCCCGAGTTGCCGCCCCCGGGGACAAGCGCGCCCCCACTGCCCGACGTGCGCGAGATCGAAGGCTGGATCTACTCGAGCCTGCCGCTCGAGCCGGTGGCGCTGCCAGAGGCCATCCTGCTGCGCCGCCTGCGCCAAACGGTCGACCCGGACGGCGAGATGAGCGAGGAGTTGAACCAGGTCGAGCTGGCGATGCTCTCGGCCGAGACGCTCGAAGAGGAGGGCCGCGCCGTCGGCTTGCAACCGAGCGGGCGGCGCGAGATACCGGCGACCGAGGCCCACGTCGGCTCCACCGTTGTCCTGCTCGAGAAGGTGGCCTGAATGGAGCTGCGCTTCCTCGCCCTCTATCCCGAGCAGATGAATATCTACGCCGACCGCGGCAACGTGATCTTCCTGCGACGCCGCTGCGAGTGGCGTGGCATCGACTTTGCTTACGCCGGCGCCGGCCCGGGCGAGAAGTTCGACCCCACCGCCCACGACTTCATCTACCTCGGCGGCGGCCAGGATCGCGACCAACGCGCGGTCGCCGCTGACATGGTCGAGAGCAAGCGGGCGGCGATGGCCGACGCGACCGAGGACGGCGCCGTCGTGCTCGCCGTCTGCGGCGGCTACCAGTTGCTCGGCAGCAGCTACCAACTCGATGAGGAGAGCCTCCCGGGGCTTGGCCTGGTCGAGTTGGAGACGGTCCGCGGGCCCGGGCCCCGCCTGATCGGCAACGTCGCGATCGAGGTCGACCTCGGCGACGGACCGCGGGTCGCTGCCGGATTCGAGAACCACGGCGGCCGCACCCACCTCGCCAGCGGGACGAAACCGCTCGGCAGAGTGCTGAAGGGCTTTGGCAATAACGGCGAGGACGGCTTCGAGGGCGTGCGCCGCAACAACCTGATCGGCACCTACCTGCACGGGCCGCTGCTGCCGAAGAACGCCTGGCTGGCCGACCACCTGATCGCGCTTGCCCTGGAGCGTCGCTATGGCGAGCGCCCCCGGCTCGATCCGCTCGAGGACGACCTCGAGCGCGCCGCGCACGAGTCGGCCCGACGCGCGGCGCTCGCCTAGCGGCCGCTCGAGCCGAAGCCGCCGTCGCCGCGAGCGGAGTCGGCGAGCGCCCCGGCCTCGACCGGCTCAGCGAGGGCGACTGGGCTGATCACGAGCTGGGCGATGCGGTCGCCGGGCGCGACTCGAAAGACCTCGGCCGGGTCGGTGTTGAGCAGGAGGACGCGGATCTCGCCGCGATAGCCGGAGTCGATCAGGCCGGGGCCGTTGACCAGGCTGATGCCGTGGCGCTTGGCCAGACCCGAGCGCGGCAGCACCAGGCCGGCGTGGCCGACGGGGATCTCGACCGCGATCCCGGTGCCGACGCTCCAGCGCTCCCCCGGCCCGATGTGGGCCGTCTCGCAGGCATAGAGGTCGAGCCCCGCATCGCCCTCATGAGCCCTGCTCGGCAACACAGCTTCGGGCGTCAACTTGGCGACGGGGAGCTCCACGGCGGTCACCCTACCGTGGGTGAGGAGGAGGGCGCGCCCCTAAACGACAGCAAGGTCATCGAACCGGTGCATCTCCGCCACCGGCACCTTGGCCCGGACCAGGACCCCGTCCTCGCGCTCGGTGCGCACGAGGTCGCCGGCGATCTCGTGCAACTCGTGCAGGCGCCCACCCTCGGCGTAGGGAATCAAGAGCTCGACCTCGGTGAGGGTGTCCTCGAAGGCCGCCTCGACGCCCTCGCGCAGTTGATTGAGACCGGTGCCGTCCAGCGCCGAGACCAGCGCCGCGCCGGGATGGCGCAGCAGCACCTCGGCCCGCTCGTCGGGACCCAGCAGGTCCGCCTTGTTGAGCACGAGCAGGCGGGGCTTGTCGCCGGCGCCGATCTCCTCCAGCACCTCGTCGACCGCCTGCATGTCCGCCACCCGGCGCCCCTCGGGCGCCGCCGCGTCGACCACGTGCAGGACCAGGTCGGCGAGCACGGTCTCCTCCAGCGTTGCCTTGAAGGCCTCGACCAGCTGGTGGGGCAGCTTCTCGATGAAACCGACGGTGTCGGTAACGAGGTAGTCGCGGCCGGAGAGCTCGAGGCTGCGCGTGGTCGGGTCGAGCGTGTGGAAGAGCCGGTCGCCGACCCCGACCTCGGCCCCGGTGAGGGCGTTCAACAGGGTCGACTTGCCGGCGTTTGTGTAGCCGGCGAGGGCGACCCGCGGCAACGAGGAGCGTTCGCGACGGGCCCTCATCACACCGCGGTTGCGTTCGAGGCGGCCGAGGCGGCGGCGCAGCGATGCGATGCGGTCGCGGGCGAGGCGGCGGTCGGTCTCGATCTGGCTCTCCCCCGGTCCCCTGGTGCCGATCCCGCCACCGAGCCGCTCGAGGTGGGTCCACAGCCCCCGCATGCGGGCGAGGTTGTACTCGAGTTGGGCCAACTCAACCTGCAGCTTGCCCTCGGCCGAGTGGGCATGGTCGGCGAAGATGTCGAGGATCACCGCGGTGCGATCGATCACCGGTACCCCGAGGGCAGCCTCGAGGTTGCGCTCCAGGCGCGGCGCCAGCTCGTCGTCGCAGGCGACCACGTTGGCGTCGCAGGCCTCGATCTCGGTCTTCAACTCGGTCAGCTTGCCGCGGCCGACGTAACGGTCGGGATCGGGCACCTCGCGCTGCTGCACCGCCTCGCCGGCGGTGGCGACGCCGGCCGTGCGCAGCAGCTCCTTCAACTCGGCGAGGGGATCGCCGTCCTCGCGCCCACTGGTAATGCCGATCGCCAGCGCCCGCTGGCGGGCACGTGGGTTCGAGACACCGGCGCCGCCCATGCCGTTGCGCGTTTCCACCTGCCGCCCGTTTCTCGACCGCTGCATCTCCTTCGATTGTAGGTGGAGTCCGGGCGCCGCCCCCTCCGCTCCCGGGCGGACGCGCCCCTCGCACGCGGTGATCTCGCACCCCCCTCCCGCGTCCGGTGACGGTTAGTCTTAGCCGCCGTGAAGATCTTCGTAACGGGAGGAACGGGCTTCATCGGCGGCGAGGTCGTGCGCCGGCTGCGTGAGCGCGGCGACGAGGTCGTCTGCCTCGTCCGCAGTCCGGAGAAAGCGAGTGAGCTGAGGGAGCTCGGCTGCGAGCTGGCCGGTGGCGACCTCGGCGACGCGGAGGTCCTGCGCACCGGCATGGAAGGCTGCGAAGGCCTGATCCACGCCGCGGCGATGTATGAGGTCGGCATCCCGGCCAAGCAGCACCCGGCGATGTACGAGGCCAACGTGCGCGGCAGCGAGCGCGTGCTGCAAGCCGCGCTGGAGGCCAAGGTGGGCAAGGTCGTCTACGTCTCCACCGTCGGCATCTTCGGCAACACCCACGGCGAGGTCGTAGACGAGAGCTATGAGCACCCCGGCAAGGAATTCACCTCCTACTATGAGGAGACCAAGCTCGAGGGCCACCGGATCGCCAAGCGGATGATGGCCGAGGAGGGCCTCCCCGGCGTGATCGTCCAGCCGGGTGGCGTCTACGGTCCCGGCGACACCTCCCAGATTGCCGATCTGCTGAGCGAATTCTTCGCCGGCCGGCTCTTCCTCCTGCCCTTCCCCGACCTCGGCATCTGCCTTTCGCACGTCGAAGACATCGCCACCGGCATCCTCCTCGCCCTCGACAGGGGCAAGGTCGGCGAGACCTACGTGATCAGCGGACCGGTGACGACGATGCGCGAGGCGATCGAGACCGTAGCCGACCTCAGCGGACGCAAGGCCCCGAAGCGGGCGATGCCGACCTCGCTGCTCAAGGCGATGACGCCGATCGGGCCGCTGATCGGCAAGCTGATGGGCCAGCCGCCCAACCTGCGCGAGCTGATCTCCTCGGCCGACGGCGTCACCTTCTGGGCGAGCTACGAGAAGGCGAGCCGCGAGCTGGGCTACGCGCCTCGCGGCATGGACGAGGGCATGCGGCAGACGCTCGAAGCGGATGAGCGATTCCCCAATCCCGTCGCGTGAGGGTGTTGGGGGAAGACTCGCCGGAGCAACAGCGGGGAGGCTCCGTCGAGCCCTCCGCCAACGCCCTGAGGCGAGCTCGATGCGCGTAATCGACGTCATGCATCTGGGGCGGCCGCACGTGATCGGCTGCTGGGAGGTCGACGGCGCCCTGGTTGATCCTGGGCCCGAGTCGTCGATTGGGACGCTGCTCGAGGCAATCGGCGACGAGCAGCCGAGGGCGCTGCTGCTCACCCATATCCATCTCGACCACGCGGCCGCGACCGGTGCGCTGGTGCGGCGCTGGCCGGGGCTGGAGGTCTACGTGCACGAGCGCGGTGCGCCCCACCTGGTCGACCCCTCGAAGCTGCTGGCAAGCGCCGAGCGCCTCTATGGCGATCAGATGGAGCGCCTCTGGGGCGAGATAGTGCCCGTTCCCGAGGCCAACGTGAGGCCGCTGGCGGGTGGCGAGGATGTGCTCGGCATGCGGGTCGCCTACACGCCCGGCCACGCCTCCCATCACGTCAGCTACTTCCATGAGGAGAGCGGTACCGCCTTCGTCGGCGACGTCGCCGCGGTCCGCATCCCCAACGTCGACTTGGTCGTACCGCCGACCCCGCCGCCCGACATCGACATCGAGACCTGGCTGGAGTCGATCGCGATCGTCGAGTCGTGGCGCCCGGAGCGACTCGCCCTCACCCACTTCGGCGCGATCGGGGAGCCGATCGAGCACCTCGAGCTGGTGCGCCGGCGCCTGCGCGAGGAGGCCGACCTCGCCCGCCGGCTATCCGAGGAGGAGTACGAGCGCCGCCACCGCGAGCGCGTCGCCGCCGCCAGCGAGAGCACGGAGGCCGCCGAAGAGCTGATCCAGGGCGTCCCGCCGCAGTACCAGTGGCGCGGCCTCGATCGCTACTGGCGCAAGCGAGCGGAGCGCGAGTCTCAGTAGCGCGGCCGCGCCGTCGCCGGATGCGGCGGATAGGTGCCGCCGTCAAATAGCGGCCGGTCGCCGAGCGGCCCCGGAAGCGTGACCTTGAGCGGTGGCTCGATCAATCCCACGCACGTCTGTGCTCCGTGCACCGGGGTGAGCCATATCGTCAGGAGCAGCTTGCCTTCGAGTTCCGAGAAAACGGGATGCGCTCGCTTGTTCTGGCTCTTGCCGCTGGCACATTCTCCCGGACCGAGGTTGACTTCGATCTGAGTCGTCTCCGGGGTGAGCTTCTTGTGATCCTCGGGCAGGTCCCAGTAGACGGCAGGGTGGCCTTCGACCACCGAGGCGGGCAGGCAAGGTCCCGAGCCGGTCCACTTCCAGTGGCCGGCGCGCCGCTCGAAGAGGAGCGATTCCGGCGCTCGTTCGGGGTCGCTGGAAAGCGGAGAGCTGACGAATTCGGCCGTACGGCCATTTTCGTAAAGCAAGCGCCAGTTATGGCGGGGGACCCAGGGGATAACGGGGTGGCGCAAGAACCGCCGCAAGGCCCGCTCGCCAGGGGTTGAGCCCAACTCGGCGGTGGCGGGGGTCGAGAAGACCGCCACCGGGTCGAAGGTCCGCACGCCGCAGCTGGTGGGATAGGGCCACTGCGGCCAATGGCGGACCGCCGGGTCCGCACCCCAGTTCGCGCTTGCGGTGGTCGCGGCGGCCCCGACCAGACAACACAACGCAACGATGGCTAGGCGGCGAGGAGGAAGCCTCACGAGTCGAGCCTAGGAGAGGTATTTGCGCATCCGCTCAACCGCCTCGGAGATGCGGTCGTCGGGCGTGGTCAGCGAGATGCGGAAGAAGCCCTCGCCGCTGGGCCCGTACATCGAGCCCGGTGAGACCACCACGGCGGCGTCCTCGAGCACCAGCTCGGCAAACGAGGTCGAGGTGTGGCCATCGGGGACGGGCGCCCAGACGTAGATCGTCCCCTTCGGCGCGCTGACCTCGACGCCGATCTCGCGCAGGGCTCCGACGACGAGGTCGCGGCGGCGGGTATAGGTCTCGTTCATCCGCCGCAGCGGGCCGCTCGGGCCCCGCAGGGCGGCCGCGGCGGCCATCTGCACGGCCTCGAAGAGGCCCGAGTCGACGTTGGTCTTCAGCCGCCAGTAGGTATGCACAGCCGCGGCGTTGCCGAGGATCGCGGCGCAGCGCCAGCCGGTCATGTTGAAGCCCTTGGAGAGCGAGAAGACCTCGACCCCGACCTCCTTGGCGCCGGGCGTGGCGAGGAAGCTGGGCGCGACGTAGCCGTCGTAGGTCGTCTCCGAGTAGGCGTTATCGTGGACGACGAGGATCTCGTGCTCGCGGGCGAAGGAGACGACCCGCTCGAAGAAGCCATCAGGGACGACGGCGCCGGTCGGGTTGTTGGGGAAGTTGATGAACATCAGGCGCGCCCTGGCGGCGACGTCGGCGGGAACGGCGGCAAGATCGGGCGCGAAGCCCAGCTCGGGTACCAGCGGCAGCAACTCGGCCCGGGCGCCGGCGAGGATCGGGCCGCCGGTGTAGACGGGGTAGCCGGGGTCGGAGGCAAGCGCCACGTCGCCGGGATCGAGGAAGGCGAAGCAGAGGTTGTAGATGCACTCCTTGGCGCCGATCGCCGGGATCACCTCACTCTCGGGGTCGATCTCGACCCCGAAGCGACGGTCGTAGAAGTCGGCGAACGCCGCCCGGAACTCCTCGCGGCCGCGGTTGCTCGGGTACTGCTGGTTGCCGGGCTCGGCCACCGCCTCCTGCATCGCCGAGACGATGTGCGGGTAGGTCGGTTCGTCGGGGTCGCCGATCCCGAGGCTGATCACGTCAATGCCGGCGGCCCGCTTGTCGGCGATCGTCCGCTCCAGCTCCTGGAACTTGTAGGGAGGCATCGCCTCCAGCCGCTTGGACGGGTCCGAGATCGCCATCGGCGCGGAAATCTAGCCGTCCAGCTCGGCGAGCGCCGTCAGCAGCTCGGCCGAGAGCTCACCGGCGCAGACCTGCTCGGCCCAGCCGCTCAGGGTGACGTCGAGCTCGTCAGAGATCTCGACCGCGAGCTCGCCGCCGTCGAGCTCGACCGTGATCGGGCTTGGGGCGCCGTTGAGAAAGGCCGTTACCGCGGCGCCACTGGCTCCTGTTCCCGAGGAGAGAGTCTCCCCCACGCCGCGCTCGAAGATCCGTGCCCGCACCCTGCTGCCCTCGATGCGCAAAAAGGAGACGTTGGTGCGGTTCGGGAAGAGCTCATTACCTTCGATCCCGGGTCCGATCGCGCCAAGATCGAGCTCCTCCAGCTCCGCGTCGACCACTATCGCGCACTGCGGATTGCCGATCGAAACGTGCTGGAAGGACCACTCGCGATCGCCGCTGTTCAGCGACGCGCGGCCGTCGGGCGGCCCACCCGGGAAGTCCTTGGAGACAGTGCTCGCACGCCCCATCGCCACCGAGCAGGTCCGCTCCGAGGTGATCGTCGGCCTCACCGGACCGGCGGCGGTGAGGATCGAGAAGGTGTCCTCCTCGATCCAGTCGTGCCGACGCAGGTAAAGGATCGCCTCCCGCGCCCCGTTACCGGAGAGCTCCGCCTCGGAGCCATCCGGGTTGAAGATCCGCAACTCGGCGACGTAGGCAGGGTCCTCGCTACGGGCGAGCAGCAGCATGCCGTCCGAGCCGATGCCGAAGTGCGGGTCGCAGATCCGTCGCACCCGCACCGGCGTCAGCTCCCAGGGAAGCTCGTCCGCCTCGACGATCAGGTAATCGTTGCCGAGCGCCTGCCACTTCTCGAATCGCACGGGGGCGAACCTACAACCACGCGGCGATCGCCGGCTTCCGCTCGCACAGGCGCACGCGCAACCCGTTGGGGCTCATCGTGAAGCCGAGCAGCTCGGTGACCGGTGGCGCCGCGGGGTCGAGCTCGATCTCGAAGTTGCGGGCAATCATCCCCAGGGCCGTCTTTGCCTCGAGGAAGGCGAGGTTGCGGCCAGGGCAGAAGCGCGGCCCGGCGCCGAAGGTGAGGAACGATTTCTGGTCGGGCACCGGCAGCTCCTCGTCATCTTCGAGCCAGCGCTCCGGCTTGAACTCCTCCGCGCGCACGGTGCTGCACAGGCCCGCGTGGCGGTGCAGGAGGAAGAGCCGCGTGCCGGCCGGGATGTGGACGCCCTCCACCTCGGTGTCGGCGAGCGGCTCAAGGCCCGAGATCGGCGCAACCGGCGTCAGCCGCATCGACTCCCTCAGCACCCCCTCGCCGTAGCGGAAGCCCTCGACCGTCCCGTACTCGGTCGCGTAGGGCTGCTCGCCGAGGACCTCGCGCGCCTCCTCGGCCCACTTCGCCTGGATCGCGGGACGGCGGGCGAGCGCCCAGATCGTCCAGGCCATCGAGTGCGAGGTGGTGTCCTCGCCGGCGAGCAGGAGGGTGAAGACGTTGCCCATGATTTCCTCGTCGCTGAAGGCACCCTCGGTTTCCTGGGCGGCGATCATGCTCTCGAGGAAGTTCTCCGGTTTCTCGCGCAGCTCGGGCCGCGCCGAGATCCGCCTCCGTGTCTCCTCCATGAATCCCATCACCGCCTTCTCGATCTCCTCGATTGAGCGGTCGAGCTCCCGGTCGGCGGGCAATTTGACGTAGCGCCAGTACGGGAAGGAGAAAAAGAGGCGCCGGTTGGTCATGTGGAAGACGTGGTGCAGGTGCCCCTGGAGCACGTCGTCGCCGCGCTCGAGCGTGTTGAGGTCATGGCCGAAGGCAAGCGCCGAGGTGACGTCGACGGTGAAGGCGGAGAGGGCCTGGCCGATCTCGAAGCCCTGGCCCGACTCGGCAGCCGCGCGAAGCCTGCCGTACAAGCGCTCTGTGCAGGTGCTGACGATCTCGAAATAGCGCTGCAGGTGGTTGCTGTTGAGGGCCGTGACCGCCAGTCGGCGCGTGCGCCGCCAATCGTCTCCCTCGGCGGCAAAGACCCCAACCTTGCCGACTTCTTCAGTGATCTGGAGGATCTCCCGCCAGCGCCGGAACCCGTCGGGACGATCGCGCAGCAGGGAATTGAGCGTCTCGACGTTGCCGACGACGACGATCTTGCGCTTGCCGATGTCGAAGCGGTAGAGCGGCCCGTACTGGCGGGCCCACTTCTCGGCGGTCAGGTGCAGGGTGTCTGGCCGGACCTGATGTGCGTTGCCGATCAACGGCAGGCGCCTAGGTCCCGGGAGGTCGGAAATCGAGCGCGCCGCCATCGATTTCAGTCTTTCAGAAGGTCAACTGGGTTCTGCCAATTGCTCACAGATCTGCGCCGCCACCTCGGCATCTTCGCGCCCGTCCCGATCGATCCAACGCAGATTGGGGACCTTGCGCATCCAGGTCAGCTGGCGGCGAGCGTAGTTGCGCGAGCGCTGCTGCATCCGTGCCAGGTCGCCGCTCAGCACCTCGTCGAATCCGAGCGCGACGCGGGCGGTACGGGAGGGTCCAGCTGCCTCCGCCCGTTCCACCTCCTCCCGCGCGCCGGCCGCGACGATCCTCTCGGTCCGTGCGTCGATCCGCTCGTACAGCTTTTCCCGTTCCATGTCGAGACCGAAGATCGCGGTCGGGTGCCGCGTCTCGGGCGACCACAGCTCCGAATCCTCCGATTCCGGCGGTGCCTTGACGAGGGACAGCTCGCCCAGCGCCGCTCGCAGGTAAAGGCCGGTCCCCCCTACGACGATCGGCCGCCGCCCCCGCTCCAGCGCCTGGTCGATCTCGGCGTGGGCGAGCGGCATGTAGTCGCCGACGTTGAACCGCTCGGTCACCGGCACGAAGTCGACGAGCCTGTGCTCCAAGCGAGCTTGCTCCCCGGCCGCAGCGACCCCCGTCAGCACCGACAGCCCCTCATAGACCTGCAGCGCATCGCAGGAGATCGCCACCGGATCCTCCCCCTGCTGCCGCAGCAGCTCGGCCAACTCAACCGCGACGCCGGTCTTGCCGACGCCGGTCGGGCCGAAGATCGCGATGACCCGCACGTCAGAGAGCGCGGCTGAGCAGCCTCTCGGTCCCGGTCAGGGTCTGAGAGGTCGCGGCGGTGATCTCGACTTCGACCAACTCTCCGGGCGCGGCGGTGCCCTCGAAGTTCACGGCCTTGTTGTGACGACTGCGCCCGCGCAGGCGCGTCTCATCGGTGCGGCTGGTGCCTTCCACCATCACCTCGACTCCCCGCCCCACGAACCGCTGCGCCCGCTCAGCTGCCCGGCGCTGGACCAGCTCGACCAGCCGCTCCATCCGCTCGACCTTGACTGGATGCGGAACCTGATCGCCGAACTCGGCCGCCTCGGTTTCTCGCCGCGGCGAGAAGACGAAGGTGAAGGCGCTGTCGTAGCCGACCTCGTCGACCACTTCCAGGGTTTGCTCGAAATCTGCCTCACTCTCACCTGGGAAGCCGACGATGATGTCGGTGGTGATCGCACAATCGGGAACGTGCTCGCGGATCAGCGAGACGCGGTCCATGTAGCGCCGGCGGTCGTAGGTGCGGCGCATCCGCTTGAGGATCGCGCTCGAGCCCGACTGCAGCGGCAGGTGGATGTGCTCGCAGACCGCGGCGAGGTCGGCGTGGGCGCGGATCACGTCCTCCTTCATGTCCTTGGGGTGCGGACTGGTGTAGCGAATGCGCTCGATCCCGTCGATCCCGTCGATCAGCCCAAGCAGCTCGGCGAAGCCGATGCGGCTCTCCTTGGGCAGATCGCGGCCGTAGCTGTTGACGTTCTGGCCGAGCAGCGTCACCTCGCGCACCCCGTCAGCCGCCAGCGCTCTCGCCTCGGCGATCAGCTCGGCCGGGTCGCGACTGACCTCGCGCCCCCGGGTCGAGGGAACGATGCAGTAGGCGCACTTGCAGTTGCACCCCTGGGAGACCTGCAGCCAGCCCTGGAACTCGCGCACACGGCGGGTTGGCAAGTGGCCGGAGAAGTCCTCGAACTCGAAGTAGCCCTGGGCGCTGAGCGAGTCCGAGTTGAGGAACTCGGCCAGCTTGTGGATCTGACCAGGACCAAAGGCGACGTCGACAAAGGGGAAGCGCTGGAAGACCTCCTCCTTGACCGACTGCGCCCAGCAACCACCCACCCCCACAACCCGGTCTGGATATTCGCTCTTCAGCCGCTTCGCCTCACCGAGGCGGGCGACGAAGCGATTGTCCGCCGACTCGCGAATCGAGCAGGTGTTGAAGAGGATCAGCTCTGCCTCGTCGGGGGTCTCCGCCTCCTCGTAGCCAAGCGAGTCCAACATCCCCCGCATGCGCTCGGAATCATGCACGTTCATCTGACAGCCGAAAGTTGTTACGTGGTAGCGCTTTCCCACGTCAGTCAGGGTACTGACGGTTCGGTTGGCAAGCAGTTCAAGGACGCAGGGAGCGAAGCGTGCTCTGCACGTGAGCGACTGAGGACGCAGAAATGCGCCGTCTACCGAACCGTCAGTACGCCTTCCATGCCGGCTTCGGCATGACCCGGGACCGTGCAGAGGAAGGTGTAGGTGCCCGGGGCTAGATCGGCGCTGACCGAGGTTTTGCCTTTGGCCAGCGTTTCGGAGACGGCGATTTCTTTACCGTTCTGCTCGATCGCCACGTTGTGTTCGAGCGCCGAGGGGTTGTCGAAGTCGATCGTGACTTTGCCCGGTTTGCTGGTCAGGCTCGTCTTGTCAAAGGCGAGAGCGGTTTCCGAAGCAGCGAGTTGCAGCGTTCCTCCCGGTCCTTTGCCGGCAGCTTCTGGCTTTGGCGCCGGCGCTTTCTTGCTTTCGCCTTCGACCGGTGAGGACTCGTCTTCTTCGACCTTTTCATCCGCCTTGGAGAGCTCGGCCGCCTTTGCCTTGTCCTCGTCCTTGGCGTGCAGCACGGCGAAGGTCGTCGTCGCGCCGATCAAAGCAGCGAAAGCAAGCGCAACAAATGGTCCGGCTTTACCGGGGAAGCTCTTGACCCGCAGGCCAATGAAGCTGACGACCACCGCGGAGACCGCGAGCGCGATCCCGCAGATGAAGAACAGGGTTTCGTTGCTCATGCGGCGCGAATCCTATCCACGCGGCGCAGGCGCCGTCAGGCAGCCCGCGCCTCTGCGATCGGAGACGCTTCCGGCGTGGTCTCGGCCGAAGCGACCTCGTCGCCGATGCCGAGTGCCGTGCGGACCTTGGCCTCGATCTCACCGGCGACCTCGGGGTTCTCGGCAAGGAACTGCTTAGCGTTGTTGCGGCCCTGACCGAGACGCGTCTCGCCGTAGGAGAAGAAGGCTCCTGACTTGCGAACGATGTCGTGCTCGATGCCGAAGTCCAGCAGCTCCCCTTCGCGCGAGATGCCCTGGCCGTACTCGATCTCGAACTCGGCCTGGCGGAAGGGCGCCGCGCACTTGTTCTTGACGACTTTGACCCTGACCCGGTTGCCGACCGCCTCGGTGCCGTCCTTGAGGGTCTCGATGCGGCGGATGTCGAGGCGCTGCGAGGCGTAGAACTTCAGCGCCCGGCCGCCCGGCTGGGTCTCCGGCGAACCGAACTGGACGCCGACCTTTTCGCGGATCTGGTTGGTGAAGACGCAGACCGTGTTGGTCCGGTTGAGGTTGCCGGCGAGCTTGCGCATCGCCTGCGACATCAGCCGCGCCTGCAGGCCGACGGTCGTGTCGCCGATCTGGCCGTCCAGCTCGGCCTTCGGCGTCAGCGCCGCGACCGAGTCGATCGCGACGACGTCGACCGCGGCGGAGGCGATCAGGCGATCGGCGATCTGCAGCGCCTGCTCGCCGTAGTCGGGTTGGGAGACGAGCAGCTCGTCGGTGTCGACGCCGATCGCCCGCGCGTAGATCGGGTCCATCGCGTGCTCGGTGTCGATGAAGACGCAGACCCCCCCCTTGGCCTGGGCCTCGGCGATGATGTGGTAGATCAGCGTCGTCTTTCCGGAGGACTCGGGGCCGAAGATCTCGACGATCCTCCCCCGTGGCACGCCGCCGATGCCGAGCGCGAGGTCGAGCGCTACGGCGCCGGTCGGAATCGCTTCGACCGGCAGCTTGCTGTCGGCGCCGAGCCGCATCAGTGAGCCCGCCCCGAAATCGCGCTCGATCTGGGTCACCGCTGCCTCAAGCGCCGCGTCCTTTGCCTTGGCTTCCTTCGCCGAGACATCGTTCAAAGGCGTCTTCTTATCTGCCATCTCTTCTTTCACCTCACTGCCGCCCGTCTCGGGACAGCTCAACTTGCGCCAGCGGGGTGTATCGCGAACCCTGCGGCTGGAGTACAGAACGGTAGAGCGTCACCCGGACGCAAAGAGCGGGCTCTAAGAGCTCTTTTGGCAGTGCTCCCGGAGGCTTCTCGACCGTCGCCGGGCGCCTCGATCCGCGCCCGGCCGACTTGACCCTGGCAACCGTCACGTGCGGCCAAAAGGGGCGCTTCTCCGGCTTGTACAGCCGCTCAGCGACGAGCTTGCGCTCGAGCTCCCGCTGCAGCGAGGCCGCCGCCGGCGCGATCGCCGGCAAGGCAAAGAGCCGCGCTCGCCGCGGCGAGGGCTTGGCGACGGGATCCTCCAACCGCAGCCTCGGCGCCGCTGCCCCAAGTCCGCGCACGATCTCCCCCAGTCGCACGATCTCCCGCTCGGGCAGGTAACCGAGAAAGGCAAGCGTGACGTGCAGCGACTCTGGTGCCACCACCCGCAGCGCCGGGTCGCACAGCGCGCCGTGCCCCCAAGCGACGATCCCCTCTCGCAGCTCCTGCGGTAGGTCCAATGCCACGAACAGGCGAGCTCGCGGGCTCTTCAGTCGCTCCTTGCTCACCGGGGGGACGCTACGGACCGAGGATTCACGGGACAACACCGGCCTGTGACGAATTCGCCTCGTTTCGCCTACAGCGGCGCCTCTTCGCCCCTGAGCAGGAGGCGAAGCAGGTGCATGCCGACCAGGGCCGAGCGTTCGCGGATGTCGGCGCGACCGCCGGGGATCACCGGGTCGCGGGCGAGGAACGTCCCGTCGGCGAGCCGGGCGTGGAAGCAGACGTAACCGACCGGCTTCTCCTCCGTGCCACCATCCGGCCCGGCAATGCCGGTGATCGAGACCGCGACGTCGGCGCCGAAGCGCTCGAGCGCGCCGCGCGCCATCTGCTCGGCCACCTCCGGCGAAACCGCGCCCTTGGCCACGATCAACTCCGGATCGACGCCGAGCAGCCCCACCTTGGCCTCGTTCGAGTAGGAGACGACGCTGCCCGCCATGTAGGCCGAGGCACCTGGCAGATTGGTGATCCGGGCCGCGAGGAGGCCGCCGCTGCAGGACTCGGCCAAACCGAGGCGGTGCCCGCGCAGCAGCGTCGCCACTTGCGAGTCAATCGTCTCGCCCTCGAGGCTGAAGAGATGGCGCGGGTGGCGCTCCCGCAGGCCGGCGCGCACCGCCTCCGCCGTATCGGCGGCGTGGTCGCGGTAGCGCACGTCGATCTCGATCTCCCCCCGGCGCAGGCAGGTCGTGATCTCGACCTCCGACAGCGCCACGCCCTCGTCCTCGATCTCGCGCAGGCTCTTGGCGATCTCGGACTCGGGGATGCCGAAGATCCGCAACGTGTAGCCGTGCAATGGGGTTGCCCGGCCAAGCACGGCGGCGACGGGCTCGGTCGCCGCCGCCGCCGGCCACATCGGCTGCAGCTCACGCGGCGGGCCAGGCAGAACCACTACGACCCGTTCGCCGGCGGGCACAACCAGGCCCGGCGCCGTGCCGACCGGATCGAGCGCGATCGACCCCTCGGGCACGATCGCCTGCTTGCGATTGGCCTCGCGCAAGGCCTCGCGGTCAAAGTTGAGCAGGCCGGCGCGGCGGGCGAAGCCGCGCAGGATCTCGGCGATCTTCTCCTCCACCTCCTCGTCGAGGACCATCTGGCGGCCGGCGAACTTGCCGACTACCTCCGCTGTCAGGTCATCGGCGGTCGGACCGAGCCCGCCGGAGGTGATGATCAGGTTCATCCCCTCACCGGCCATGAAGCGCAGCGCTGCCTCGAGGTCATCGGGCCGGTCGCCGACGACGAGGATGTGGGCGACCTCCACCCCGCGCTCGGCCAGCTGTTCGGAGAGCCAGGGGCCGTTGAGATCGGCGATCCGCCCGGTCAAGACCTCGGTGCCGGTGACGACTATGCCCGCTCGTACGGCTGCCCCCGGACGCGGAAGTGAATCCCTGTCCATGTCTGACTCTTCAGGCATTCGCGAGAGCGGGTGGGGCAGCGTGATCGGTTGTCATGCGCAGGTGGGCCGTTCGCCTTCGCCCAGCTTGGTCAACTTGCCGGTGGAGTCGATCGCGTACCCGACCGGGCTGGACGTTGCCGGTATCCGCGCTTCCCTGCCGTTGATGAGCATCCTGACCTCGCCGTTTCCGAAGGAGACCGTGAAGCTACCGGAGTGGAAGGGCCCTTCTTCCGCGCCGGCTTCGAGGATCAAGCCGTCGACCAACGCCTTGCCCTTGGCGTTAAGCAGGCAGGCCCAGACTTCGGCGCTCGCCGCCAGCTCGACCGTGACGCCCGTTTTGGCCCGTGCAGGTGGAGGCTCCGCTTCCGGCCCGGCCTTGCGGGCGACTTCACGACGATCGTGGTTGGGGGCACTTCCGCCGCCCCCGCCACTGGGGATCGCGACGATCGCGATTACGGCGACGGCAATTACGGCGATCACGGCCACCGCGCCGAGCGCAAAGCCCCGGGACCCACTCGATGGACCTTGATCTCCGGGCTGTGATTGCGGCGCCTCGGCGGTCCGATGCCAGGGTTCGACGCTCTCTCGGTAATCGCTGACCAGGCGATCGCCGTCCAGGCCCAGAAACGAGGCGTAAGTGCGGATGAAGCCGCGCGTGTAAACGCCACCCGGCAGGACGTCCCATTCTTCGTCCTCGATCGCGCGCAGGAAGCGAAAGCGGATCCTCGTCGCCGCCTCGACCTCGGAGAGCTCGACCTTGCGGCGGTTCCGCGCCTCGCGCAGGATCGTGCCGACACCGCTGTTCATCAGGGCATTGTCCTACCAGGGACTACTCGGGAGCGACCGGCGAAGCTTCGGGCTCAGCAGGCTGCGCCTCCCCGCCGCCGATTAGCCGTGCGAGATCAGCCTGTGTAACGAGCACCTGACGCGGTTTGGAGCCTTCGTAGCCTGAAATCACACCCCGGCGCTCGAGCATGTCGATCAGGCGGCCCGCGCGGGTATAGCCGACCCGCAAGCGCCGCTGGATCATCGAGACGGAGGCGGTTTCGGTCTCGACCACGACGCGGATCGCCTCGTCGAGCAGGTCGTCGCTGTCGGGGTCGAAATCGCCCTCAGTTTCCACCCCCTTCTCCTCGTGCACCTCGAGCAACTCGGCCTCGAACTCGGGTTCGCCCTGTTTGGCCCAGTGGCTGGTGATGCGTGCGGTCTCCTCCTCGGTTACGAAGGCGCCCTGGATCCGCTGCAGCTTTGAGGTGCCGGCGCCCCGAAAGAGCATGTCTCCCTGCCCGAGCAGCGCCTCGGCGCCGCCCTGGTCGAGAATCACCCGCGAGTCGGTCTGCGAGGAGACGGCGAAGGCAATCCGGGCCGGGATGTTGACCTTGATCGTGCCGGTGATGATGTCGGTCGAAGGACGCTGCGTGGCCAGGACCAGGTGGATCCCGGTGGCGCGCGACTTCTGGGCGAGGCGGATGATCGAGTCCTCGACCTCGGCCGGGGAGACCATCATCAGGTCCGCGAGCTCGTCGATCACGCAGAGGATGTGCGGCAAAGGCGGTTCACCGGCCTTGGCGCGAGCGCGGTTGAGCTCGGCCAGGTTGCGGCAGCGCGCCTGTCCCATAATGCCGTAGCGGCTCTCCATCTCACCGATCAGATTGGCCAGCACGTTGGCGGCCAAGCGCGGCGAGGTGACGACCGGCGTGAGCAGGTGCGGCACGTTCTCGTAGTGGTTGAGCTCGACCTGCTTGGGGTCGACGAGGACGAGGCGCACGTCGTTGGGCGAGGCCTGCATCAGGATCGAGGAGAGGATCGCGTTGACGCAGCCGGACTTGCCCGAGCCGGTGGTGCCGGCGACGAGCACGTGCGGCATCTTCGCCAGGTCGGTCCAGACCGGGTTGCCGTCGATGCCCTTGCCGAGCCAGGCGACCAGTGGCGAGGTCTTCTCGGGGCGGGCGGAGTAGATATCGCCCAGGCGGACGATGCGGCGACGCGCGTTGGGGACCTCGACGCCGACCGCCTGCTTGCCGGGAATCGGGGCGAGGATGCGGATGTCGGTTGACGCCAGCGCATAGGCCAGGTCGTTGGCGAGCTCGGTCACCTTCTTCACCTTCGTGCCAGGCGCCAGGCGCAGTTCGTAGCGAGAGACGTGAGGACCGCTGACGATGCCGACGATCTTCGCCTCGACCCCGAAGTGGCCGAGGGTCTCGACCAGCTTGCGACCGACGATCTCGTGATCGCGCGGGTCGACGCCTTTGTCGCCTTTGCCCCGTTCGAGCGCTTTCGCGGGCGGTGGCTTGTAGTCGATCCCCTCGGAGATCGTGACGCCACGCTTGTTGCCCTGGGGGGTCAGCGCGACTTGCTCGGGCCCCGGGATCGGATCGACGATCGCCGCATCTTCCTCGGCTTCGATTGCGGCAAGCTCGGCATCAAAGCTCTCCGTGACGGCCTCTTCGACCTCCTCCGCCTCCGACTCGGGCTCCTCGACCAGCGCAACGGTCGGCTCGACGTCGTCCTCCTCGGGATAAGCGCTCATCACGTCGGTCGGGCCCGCCTGCGTCTCGAAGGCGAAGGTCTTTTCCTCCTGGCGGTCACGCCGGGTCTGGATCGCTGTCTGGGCGACGCCGCGGCTGCCCATGAAGACCCGGCGAAGCCCGCGACCGATGCCGCGAACGAGAGTCGAGATCGAGGTGCCGGTCACAAGCAGCCCGCCGATCAGCAGCATCAAGACCGTGAAGATTCGAGCCCCCACCGCACCGACGAGGTAGACCAGCGCGGTTTCCAGCCCATAGCCGACCTTTCCCCCTTCCCAGCCGAAGAACAGCACGAAGCTCAGATAGACGCCCGCCGCGATCAGAAACAGTCCGATCAAATCGAGGTGACGCTGTTCCAGCGCCTGCGGCAGGCGCAACCCCCGCTTGGCGGCGGCTTTGGACCTGGCTTTCGGCTTGCGGCGCGCGGCTTTGCCGCGCTTCTTGTTACGCACGAACATGGGCTGCCCCTTCGACACTGGCTCGGGTACCCCTGCGCCCCGAGGACGGGGAATTGGGCGTGCCTGGAACGTCTTGCACTTTTTCGGCAGCCCCACGCGGCGCCAGCAGGAACGTCTCCACCGAAAAAGTTAAGTGGAAGGCATGCCCAATTCCCCCTGCACGCGGCCTAAACCCGGGGTAAAAGTCGGAGGCAATCGGCGCATGCCCGTCTAACATCGACGCAGATGCTGACCACCGAGCCCGAAACCGCCACCGGCCGCGTGCTGGTGGTCGAGGACGACGCCGAGATCGCCGACGTCCTGCGCCGCTCGCTGCGTCAGGAGGGCTACGAGGTGAAGACGAGCGCCGACGGGGTCGAGGCGCTCGACATGGCTACCGGCTTCGTTCCCGATCTCGTCGTCCTCGATCTCGGCCTCCCCCGCCTCGACGGCGTCGAGGTCTGCCGCCGCCTGCGGGCCGAGGGCGATGTGCCGATCCTGATGCTGACCGCCCGGGCCGAGACCGAAGACCGGGTCAGCGGCCTCGATAGCGGCGCCGACGATTACCTGGTGAAGCCGTTCGAGCGGCAGGAGCTGCTGGCGCGGATCCGCGCCCTGCTGCGCCGCCGTCCACCACGCGGAGCCGCCTCGCTGGAAGTCGGCGACCTCAAGCTCAACCCGGACACCCGCGAGGTCAAGCGCGGCGGGCGCGAGTTGGAGTTGACCAACCGCGAGTTCGAGCTGCTCGAGTACCTGATGCGAAACGAGCGCCTCGTCGTCTCGCGCGAGCGACTGCTCGACGACGTCTGGGGCTATGACCCGACCGCGGCAACCAACACGATTGACGTCTTCATCTCCAACCTGCGCCGCAAGCTCGAGGCCGGCGGCGAGGCCCGCCTCCTGCACACCAAACGCGGCGCCGGCTACGTCCTCAAGGAATAAGCGTGACGGGGCTCAGGCGTCGCCAGACAAGGACGCAGGGAGCCCGAATAGCAGCGCTATTTGGGCGACTGAGGATGGCTTATGGCGGTCGCATGAGACCGTCATCGTGGCCCGTGCGCTGGCGCTTGGCAGCGGTGTCAGCGGGCCTCACCCTGGCGATCCTGCTCGTCTTCGGCGCGGTCATTGGCCAGGTGGCAACCAGCCGCGTCCGCGATGACTTCAACCGCCAGGTCAGCGGCGCCGCGCAGACGCTGGCAGCCGAAAGCCACGTCTTCAGCACCGGCCTGGCGACGCTCTACCGCGGGCCCAAACTCGACGACTTCGTCCGTCCTGACGGTGCCTCGGCACGGGTCTTCAATGCGGAAGGCCATCTGATCGAAGAAAGCACCAACGCCGAGCAGATGGGGTCCTCTTCGTCGCTCGGCCTCTCCGACTACGGGCAGATGCGAGTCGCGACCACTCGCATCAGCGGCGAATCCGGCGCCACCACGGGATTCATTCAGTACGGCCGCAACATCGCCCATCTCGACTCGACCGTCGACCGGCTCTGGCTCTTCATCGCCGCTGGGGTCCTTGGCGGCACCCTGCTCGCCATCCTTGCCGGGGTGGCGATCGCCGGGCGGGCGATGCGGCCGATCTCGGCGCTGACGGCAACCGCGCGCCAGATCGCCAGCACCGGCGATCCCTCCAGTCACATGCCCGACCCCGAGGTGAGCGACGAGGTCGGCGAGCTCGCACTCACCCTCGAGCAGATGCTGCGCTCCCTCGACGCCGCCCGAGCCGAGCGCGAGGCGGCGATGAAAAAGCAGCGCGAGTTCGTCGCCGACGCCTCGCACGAGCTGCGCACGCCGCTGACCAGCGTGCTGGCCAACCTGGAGTTGCTGCAGGCCTCGCTGCGCGCACCGAGCCAGGACGAAGACCGGGCAATGGTCGACTCCGCCCTGCGCTCCTCGAAGCGAATGAGCCGCTTGGTCGGCGACCTGCTGCTGCTGGCCCGCGCTGACGCTGGCCGGGCCGGAAAGCACGGGCCCTGCGATCTCGCCGAGATTGCCGGCAACGTCGCCGTCGAGGTGGCACCACTGATGGGCGATCGCGGGCTGGACATCGACAACCAGCACGCCCTGCCGGTCACCGGCAATCCCGACGAGCTGCACCGGATGGTCCTCAACCTGCTCGACAACGCGTCGCGCCACACGCCCCCGGGCGCGCGCATCGAACTGCACGTCCGCCGGGTCGGCGACGAAGCAGTGGTCGAGGTGGCCGATGACGGCCCCGGCATTCCCCCGCGCCTGCGCGAGCAGATCTTCGAGCGCTTCGTCCGCGCGAGGGCCCGGGCCGACACCGCCGTCGGCCCCGGCAGCGGCCTCGGCCTCTCCATCGTCCGCGCCGTCGCCACTTCCCACGGCGGCACGGTCGAAGTCGGCGAATCCGTCTCGGGCGGCGCCCAATTTCGCGTCCGCATCCCGCTGCAACGCTCCACTGAGCCCGTCAGAACCTTTTAGTTCCGCTTTAGCGGGGCTACCTAGGTTTACCTGTGGACGAGACACAAGGACCTGCCGGACTCTCCCCAACATCTCCGGCAGGTCCTTTTTTGTGCGCAAGCACCTCGGCGCGGCGGGTCCTGTCATAGATTCGGTGCCACCACCCTGCGGTCGCTAAAGCGTCCTCGGGTGGTCCCCCAAATCCATGCCTCCCCCCGCGAGAGGCGTTCGCGCTCAGCAAAAAGCTTCTCGGGATGAGGAGCGTTCCGTCCCTCGCAAGAAGCTCAACCGAAAGCGCCCCTCCCCGGGGGTGGCGCCGTAGGGGGACCCGCCCCTGAGGACGCTTTAGCGACCGGAAGGGGTGGGGGTTCCTGCGGCGACAGGACCCGCGGGGCCGGGGACGCCTGTGGTCAAACCTCGACTACGACCGGAACGATCATCGGCCGCCGCCGCAGCTTCTCGTAGACGAGCCCCGCGACGGCGTCGTGGAGGTCTTCCTGGACCAGGTGCAGCTCACGGGTCCCCGCCTTGGCGGCGTCCTCGAGCGAATCCTCGACAAGGTCGCGCAGGTCTTCAACAAGCGCGTCGGCCTCCTCGAGGAAGGCGACGCCGCGGAAGAGCACCTCGGGGTCAGCGACCACGTGGCCGTCCTCCGAGGAAATAGTGGCGACGACGATGAAGAGGCCGTCGGCGGAGATCTCGCGGCGGTCGCGCAGGGCGACGTCGTCGGGCTCGCCGACGTTGACGCCGTCGACGTAGATGACGCCGGCGTGGATCTCACCGCCGAAGCGAGCGCCGTTCCGGTCGATTTCCAGGGGCAGCCCGTTGCGCCCCTGGAAGATGTTCTCGGGCGAGACGCCAACCGATTCGGCCAGGCCGGCGTGCAGTCGCAGCCGTTGGTGGTCGCCATGGACCGGCAGCACATAGCGCGGTTTGGTCAGATTGAGCATCAGTTTCAGCTCCTCTTGCCAGCCGTGGCCGGAAGCGTGGATCGGCGCGTCTTTGGCCGTCACGACCCGGGCACCGATCTCATAGATGCGGTCAATCGTCTCGTTGACGGCGCGCTCGTTGCCGGGCACGGGGGTCGCCGAGAAGACCACGGTGTCGCCGCTGTGCAGCTCGACATCGCGATGGTCGTTGTTTGCCATCCGCCGCAGGGCCGAGAGCGGCTCGCCCTGGCTGCCGGTGGAGATCACGATCACCTTCTCATCGGGAAAGCTCGCGATCTCGCGGGGCTGGATGAAGAGCCCGGAGGGTGCTTTGGCGATGCCGAGATTGGAGGCGATATTGAAGTTTTTGCGCATCGAGCGGCCGACCAGAGCCACCCGGCGGTCGAGTTGTACGGCTGCGTCGATCACCTGCTGAACCCGGTGGATATTGGAAGCGAAGGAGGTGACGATGATGCGGCCCTCGCAGGAGGCAAAGGTCTCCAGCAGCGCCGGTCCCACGCTCGACTCCGAGGGGGCCACGCCGGGCCGGTCGGCGTTGGTCGAGTCGCCGCAGAGCAACAGCAGGCCGTCACGCCCCAGTTCCGCCAGCCGCGAGATGTCCGCCGGGCGCCCGTCGACCGGGGTCTGGTCGAACTTGTAGTCGCCCGTCATCAGCACGTTGCCGACCTCGGTGGTGAGCAGGACGCCGCGGGCGTCGGGTATCGAGTGCGAGAGGTGGATCATCTCGAGCTCGAATGGACCGGCCTGGACCGTCTCGCCGGCCGGCAACTCCCGCAGCGGCGCGTCGCCGAGCTTGTGCTCGTCGAGCTTGGCACGGACCATGCCAACCGTGAGCAGGCCGCCGTAGATCACCGGTGGCATGCCGATCTCGCGCAGCACGTACGGCAGGGCGCCGACGTGGTCCTCGTGGCCGTGAGTGAGCACGATCGCCTCGATGTCCTCGGTGCGATCGCGCAGGTAGGAGAAGTCCGGCAGCACCAGGTCGATGCCGAGCATCTCCGCGGTCGGGAACATCAGGCCGGTATCGACGATGACGATGCGGTCGTCGTACTCGATCACCGTCATGTTCTTGCCGATCTCGCCCAGTCCCCCGAGCGGCAGCACGCGCAGCTTGCCGGCCGGCACTAGGGATTCACCGAGGTGAGGCCGACGCCCTCAAGCGCGGCTCGCACAGTCGCCCTCTGTTCCGCGTCTGCGGGCACGAGGGGAAGTCGAAGTGTTCCGGACGGGATCAAGCCCGTCATCTCCAATGCCGCCTTGACCGGGATCGGATTGGTTGTCACGCCCATCGCGGCGTAGACCTGGCGCAGGCCGGCGTCGATCTCGCGCGCCCGCTCCATGTCCCCCGCCTGCGCCGCGTCCCAGACTTCGCGCATCTGCGGGCCGATCAGGTGCGAGGCGACGCAGATCCCCCCCGCCCCGCCGATCTCGAGCGTCCTGAAGAAGATGTCGTCGTTGCCGGCGAGGATCTCGAGGCCTTCGATTGGCTGCAGCTCGTCGTTGTTGGCCTGCTTGACCGCGACGACACTCTCGATCCTGGCCAGCTCTGCCAGCCCCTCCGGCGGCACGTTGACGACTACGCGCGAAGGGATGTTGTAGGCGATCAACGGTAGGCCCGGGATCGCCGTGGCAATTGCTTCGAAGTGAGCCTGGATGCCCGCCGGATTGGGCTTGTTGTAGTACGGCGTGACGATCAGCGCCGCGTCTGCTCCAGCCTCGGCCGCACCCTTGGTCAACTCGATCGAGTGCTCGGTGTAGTTGGTGCCGGTGCCGCAGACCAGCAGCACCTCGTCGCCGACCTCCTTGCGCACCGCGCGCAGCAGGACCAGCGCCTCCTCATCGGTCAGCGTCGGCGCCTCGCCGGTCGAGCCGGAGATCACCAGGCCATGCGAGCCGTGCTCGAGCAGGTAGGTCGCCAGTTTCAGAGCAGCGGTCTCGTCAACGGCGCCGCTCTGATCGAACGGCGTCGCCATCGCAGTAAGGACTCCGCGAATCTCCTTCATGGCGCTCAGAGTAGCTTTTCCAGACCGACGGTGAAGCGGTCGGGCAGATCTGCGACCTTGCGCACGGCAAGCAACACGCCGGGCATGAACGAGCGGCGATCGATCGAGTCGTGGCGCAGGCTGAGGGTCTGCCCCTCGCCACCGAAGATCACTTCCTGGTGGGCAACCAGGCCCGGCAGGCGCACCGAGTGGATCGGCGCGTGGACGTTGCCGCCGGCCGCGGAGATCAACTCAGCGGTGAGCTTTGCCGTGCCGGAGGGAGCGTCTAGCTTGCGGTCATGGTGCAACTCGACGATCTCGCACTCGGGCATATGACGGGCGATCGTTTGCGCAACCTCCATCAACAGCACCGCGCCGATCGCAAAGTTGGGGGCGACGAAGCAGTTAGCCGTCGAGGCATCAGCCACGGCCCGGAGCGCGTCGAGATCGAAGCCGGTGGTGCCGATGACAACGTGCACCCCCGCCGCCAGACAGGCTTCGGCATTGGCCAGAGCTGTTTCCGGGGTGGTGAAGTCGACGACGACGTCGGCATCGCCGAGCACCTCGGCTAGCCCGACACCCAGCGAGGGATCGGCCCGACCGCTCAACTCGGTGTCGGCGGCGGCCTCGACCGCCTCGCATACCGCCTGGCCCATGCGGCCGGCAGCCCCGGAGACCGCGACCTTGATCATGCCGCGACCAGGGTCTCGCTGACCGGCCCGAGCGCCTCGCGGAAGCGATTCTGATCACGGCCCACGCAGGCGGCGGAGAGCCGCTCGGGTCCGTAGAGCTCGGCGGCCAGGGCGGTCAGGTCGCCGACGCTGACCGCGTCGACCTTGGCCAGCATCTCGTCGAGGCTGTCGATCGGCAGGTCGAAGAGGGTGGCGCGCGAGATCCGCGACATCCGCGCCGCGGTGGACTCCGAGGAGAGCACGAGCCGGCCCTTGACGCTCTCCTTGGCCCGCGAGAGCTCCTCGGCCGAGACCGGCTCGCTGCGCAGGCGCGCCATCTCGGCGCCGATGATCGCGCAGGCCTCCTCGACGTTGTCCTCGCGAGTGCCGACGTAGCTGGCGATCAGGCCGGAGTCGGTGTATTGCTCGTTGTAGGAGCCAACCGCGTAGGCGAGGCCGCGCTTCTCGCGCACCTCGCGGAAGAGCCGCGAGGAGCTGGAGCCGCCGAAAATCGAGTCGAGGACGGCAAGCGCGTAGCGCCGCTCGTCCTCGCGGGTGATGCCGGGAGCGCCGAAGCAGATGTGGTACTGCTCGGTGTCCTTCTCGTAGAAGCAGAGGCGGGCGGCCTCATCGGCGGGCGCCGATGCCGGCTGCCCGTTGGCGTTGGCGCTCGGCGGCTGCACAAGACGCTGGGAGAGCTCGGCGATGCGAGCGTGGTCGACGTTGCCGGCCGCACCGACGACGATCGTCTCCCCCGTGTAACGGGCGCTGCGATAGGCCTCGATCTCGGGCACCGGCACCGAGCTGATCACCTCAGCCTCGCCGAGCACACGGCGGCCAAGGGGATGCTGGCCGAAGACGGCCTCGGCGAGGATGTCGTGGACGCGGTCCTGCGGCTCGTCCTCATACATCGCGATCTCCTCGAGCACGACCTCGCGCTCAGAGTCGATTTCGGGGTAGGTCGGCGCCAGCAGCATCTCGGCCAGCAGGTCGAAGACCTCCTCTGTGTGCTCGTCGAGGAAGCGGGCGTGCAGGTGCGTGGTCTCCTTGCCGGTGGCCGCGTTGACCGAGGCACCGAGCCCGTCGAGCTTCTCGGCGATCTCGATCGCCGAGTAACGCGCCGTGCCCTTGAACAGCAGGTGCTCGAGAAAGTGCGAGACACCGGCCTGGGCCGGCGTCTCGTTGCGCGAGCCGGTGCGCACCCAGAGCCCGAGCGCCACGGATCGCACCGAGGGAACCTCCTCGGTAACGACCCGGACGCCCGAGTCCTGCTGTGAGCACTGCGCCGACCGCGTCATCGTCTGACTCCTCGCGGGCGGCGCAGAGCGCAACCGGTGTCTTTGAGGACAGCGCTCAACGTCTAGTCGCGCCGCTCGCGATCGCGACGGGGGCGCCGCTCGCGCCCGCCGCCGCGGCCGCCGCGGTCGCCGCCGTTGCGGCTGCCGCCGCCACCGCCGGAGCCGACCGCGGCCAGCTCCTCGGGGCTCTTGCCGGCGATCGAGGGATCGTCGGAGAGGCGCAGGCCGATGCGCCCGCGCTCGCGGTCGACCTCGACCACGGTGACGTCGATTTCCTCACCGGAGCTGAGCACGTCATCAACCGAG
>Ga0207652_10000828_pt1 | contig 29477 bp, 14 predicted proteins | sample KBSC63BmetaG_FD_184334 | JGI IMG/M metagenome (GOLD analysis project Ga0207652, IMG submission 184334) | Corn rhizosphere microbial communities from Kellogg Biological Station, Michigan, USA - KBS C6-3B metaG (SPAdes) (version 2) | ecosystem: Host-associated > Plants > Roots > Rhizosphere ...
TATTGTTCCTTACCTGCTCTGCTGTAAGGTAATCCTGAAACCGGGTCCGGATAACGCCGGGTGAAACACAATTCACCCGGATATTGGCCGCAGAAAGCTCCAGGGCCATAGCCCTCGTGAATTGCGGTATAGCTCCTTTGACAACTGCATACGGGAGTGCATTTTTCACGCCGCGTATTCCCGCAGCGGAAGAAATTAAGATGATTGAACCTCCCAGGTCTTTCATATAGGGGACCGCTGCCGCACAAAGATGGAGAATAGCATGTATATGAATATCAAAAGCCTGATACCAAACCTCCCTTGCCCCATTTAAAAGACTTCCCGACGCCGCCGATCCGGCGCTATGAACGAGGATATCAATGGCATCAAATCTGCGATGCGTTTCATCCACAACCCGCTTGCATTCTTCTTCCTTACTCAGATCAGCAGATATCAGCAAATATTCCGTTCCCATTTCTTCCAGCTTCGGCAAAAATTGCACATCATCTATGTTTCTCGCTACCAGGCATATTTTGGCGCCTTGTGTTGCCAGACTGAGCGCCGTTTCCGCTCCTATGCCATGGGTGCCGCCGGTAATCAGCGCTACCTTGTTCGTTAATTCCATTTCATTATATTTTAAGCTCATTATTTTGCTGTCCTCAGATTTTGTCCCTCCTTTCCGGGCAACCCGCTTCCGCATCCTTACTTCATCAGCCGGTCAATAAATTCAAAACTGCCAATTCCATTGATGGTGTGCGGTCCCGGAAAATATTCTATGCGAACGGATTGGGGCAATCCCAGCAGATCGTAGTGCCGGCGCACTTTTTCAAATTCATATCCCACCCATTCATCGGTAGCAACGTTATCGTAATGACCCCGTTCCACCATGAATGGGCGCGGCGCAATCAACGCGGCCATCTCCGCATAACTGAAGGTATGGGCCAGATCCCATTCCGGCATCTCGTATTCTCCCGTGAACAGGTAGCTGAAACTATAATCGGTGCTGCTGCACTTACGAATCCATTCATTAAAATCTCCCGAGCAAATGGAGAATGTATAATCTTCTATTAATGCCGGAATGCGCATAGCTGATTTGCCGCCATAGGACAGCCCGTAAAATCCAATACGCTGCGGATCAACAAAGGTCTGTTCCTTCAGCCACTCCACGATCCGCTGATGCTGACCCGTCATCACCGAAAACAACGACAGGCCCAGTGGGTTTGCCTTGCGCTGCAACACCCGGAACTTATCCTCTCCGCGGTACAGGTTGCAGGGGGCAAAGGTTATATACCCGCGCGCTGCCAGCCGCGAAGCAAAACCTTTGTAAAAATGATAGAACCTCGACTTCGGGTCCGTGGTGACCACATCCATCGGCACGCTCTCAAGCCCATGCTGACAAACCACTACCGGACGCCGCTCTCCCGGTTTCATATCAGCCGGGATGATCAGAATACCCCAGGCAAATACCCCGGGCCAGACATCCAGCATCACTTCATAGCTCGTCCACTCCGCATTCTTTTCCAATACCCGGGCACGCGGATTGAAAGGCATTGATGGCGTCGGAAGTTTGCCGATCTGTTGCCAAAACTTTTCTCTTAACACTGCTTTGACAGGTCGTTGCTTCGACGTATCTCCCTTCAGCTGTTGCCAGAAATTTTCGTTGCGTGTCCTTTCACCTAAGATAATCTCCCGTTGTACCTGCCGCTCCATACTGCGCACCATGAGCTCCTGCCTCTTTGCAGTATCAACCCAGTCTGTAACTATCAAGGGCTTCAGCAACGCTGCTGAAGTTATTTTCGGAAAACCGATTTGCAGTGCCCCTGTGAACTCATTTAATGCAGCCGCCGAAAATGGTTCTGCAAATGCACTGCCGCCATCTGCACACCAGCGCAGATGCACTTCGTTTTGCGGCAGCATTGCCCGCGCCCGGTTCCATTCCGACTTAGCGCTGTTGAACTCCGGTGTGTGCAAACTGCCCGGCGCCGCTCCGGAACGTCCTTTAACCGCCTCAGGCGCTCCCGTAATTTCAGGAGCCTTTGACTCTTCTACCACCAACCGCCGCGGCCAGGCCATCACCGACAGTTCCGCATCACCAAAATATTTTAACAGGCCAAATACATTGCGGTAAATGGGTTCCTTCCAGAGCGTTTCCCGCGCATCAAAATAACCACTGACCAGCGTCGAGGATATCCGCGTGTCCAGGGCTGCTGCATACAATGCGAGTAACCCACCCTCCCCGTAACCCGCCACCCCGATCGAGGCGTTGCTTCCTTCCCTTCCGTTCACCGCCTCCATCCAGTCAATAGCCGAAAATATTTTTTGCAGCTCGTATCCGATCACATGACGGCCGACTTCAAACGCCTGCCGGTAGATCCATTCCCGGTGTGTTTGATTGGTATACCTGTTTAAAGACGGGCTTCCCGAAAAATCATCCTGCCGGCTCAGCAGTACTGGCACCAGCACCTCACATCCTGCCTCCGCCAGTCGCCTGGCCACCCCGTAGCCCTGGCCTCCCGGCTGCTCCAGGCCTGCCAAGACTTCCGGCCGTTCATCCGCATCCGGAATAACGATGATCCTTGCGCGCACTTTCCCTTTTGGCCGCAGTAATAATCCTTCTGCCGTTAATTCTTCCAGCACTTTCCAGCGTACAGCCCGTATAGTACAATTGCCCGCCTGAACCTCAAGCGGCTGCAGTTCTTTGCCGGTCATTACTTCCAGCTGCGGCGTCAGCCTTATATCCGAAACCCCAAGGATTTTCGAAAGCTCTTCCCGCTGCATCGAAACAGAACGGTTAAAGGAAGTCGTATCTGAAAAATCACGATGCCATAACCGGTTCCTCGATCCTGCCGTACGCTCCGTTTCCTTCGTCAAAAAACCATCGATGCCCGCTACCATTAACGCCGACAGATCTCCCTGCGCCGTCAACGGCTCGCTCGTAAACGGAATAGCAGGAGTCGACTGGCCGGACGCATAAAATGATATCGCCGTCAGGAATGGAAAAAGCAATTTTGAGGTAATCCTGCAACCCAACCATCCCGGCATTTTTTTCCCCTTATAAATTCTCATGGAATATCTCTTATGTAATAAATTTCCCTTCCGTTTCTGCCTTACAAACTATTTCCGGGTTACCGGTTGCGTCCAGGCCGTTTCCACATCACCGATTGCACTCACATTTTCTTTCAATTTGGAAGAAATGATCTTGGCCCGGACAAACAGATCATCGCCGCCCAATATATACTCCGCTTCCGCACCTGCCACTTCCTTCAATATTTCCGAACGATCTTTCCCTTTCCGGACACCTATGAACTGAATCTTATAGGTTACTCCGTCTTCCTGTTTAACCCGGAGCGAAATCTTCTTATTGGAGAAGCTCAGGTCTTCCAGCACCACACCGGTGGACGCATAATACCTGCCGCCTTCCATCGCATCCACAATAGCGGAGGGGGTCAGTTCGGCCGCATACACAACGATCCAGGCGCGGCCCGGATTATTAAGTCCCGGCTTCATTTCGTGGTAATTGTGGGTATCGTCCACCCCGTTTCCATAAAGCAAAGGCCGGCCCTCTTTGTAAAATTGAAGATTTACCTTATCCCAGATCACCTCCGTGCTGTCATTCACCGCGTTTCCATAATTATGGGTAGCCGGCGCGCCGTTATGTACTTCAAAAAAACGCAGATTTTTTACGGGCATGATATCAGCTGCAGTAACCGCATAGCCAAAGTTTGGATGGTTCAGCTGAACAATTGTTTTCCGGCCGGTTTCCTTTCTTTGCTCATTCACCTGGTTTACTGTTTTCTGAATAATTTCCGTGTTCGTTTTTCCATACTGCCCTTCGATCACATATTTGATGTTGCTGGCAACCATGTGCAAGGGGTGTGAGTTAAGATTGGAAGTGATCTCCTCATTTTGTAATATCATGAATTTCCCTTTCTCTTCAAACAAACCACGGTACTCTTCCAGTGTTTTGAGCCGCACCCTCAAATCGTTTGCCCAGTGCACATAATCCACCAGGGAGCCAAACCGGTTTAAATATTTATTATACGCTTTTTTGCCGACGTCTGAATTTACCAGTATCCAGTTTGATCCTTCCTGGATCTTATTATGCTCAGACAATCCGATGAAATTGTAGCCATGTGTCTTATACCATTCGGTAATCATTTCCGGATAATCATCCCCGTCGCTCCAAAGGGAGTGCGTATGGAGGTTTCCCTTATACCAGTGCTGCGCATTGACGGCTGGCGTGTATGCAAAACACATCATGATAACAGCAACAAAAAACTTTCCCTTGGTTCTCATGCTTTTATATTTTTAAGGTTAAATTTTAAAGTCCAAACTCCGCAATTCATAAATCGGAGATCCGAAATAAAAGCGAATGCCGGTATGCTGAAAAATTCTTACGATTTTGGCAACCTGCTTTTTAGCCCCGCCAGCATAAAATTGATCTGTTTACCCACCGGCTTACCATCGCGATACGTAATCACCCGGATCTCAGATGCGCCGTTGGGAATGTCCAGCGGCCGACCCTCATACACCGGATAAAAATTATCGGGATTGGTGCCGTCGAACGTATAATAGATATCAATGCCGGGTATTTCTGTTTCCAGTTTCACTTTCAGGGAATCATCACTGCTTTTTACCGCGCTGATAATAGCATCGTAAGCACTTCGGGCATACTTCACCTGCGCTGCGTCCATGCGTTGAAACTGCCATTCCATGCGCCTGGTAAAATCAGGCCAGTTCCGATTTTGCTTTTGGGACCAGAAGGTTTCCGCAAGCGCCAGTCCGCGCGGCCATGTCATATACTCTGCGTGCCGGTTATTGGGAACAGCTTCCGTCCACAAATTCCCCTGACCTCCCAGTATTAATTTTGCATCCACACTATCAGGAACCGGTTCAAATTCATAGCAGGTCTTCAGCCTCACTTTACCATAAGTAAATGGCTCCACAACCGGATCTCCCTGGTACAGATCGAGGTATGCGCTGAAATGGGGAGTCACAACCACCTCGTGTCCCAGCCTTGCGGCGTTAACAGCACTGTGTATCCCATTTCCCTTTATGTCGCGCCAGCTCATTACCGTAGCTTCCGGAGCAAGGCCGCCCTCCATGATCTCATCCCAGCCGATCATTTTCTTTCCTTTTGCAACAATGATTTTCTCCAGCTTTTTTACAAAATAACTCTGTAATCCTTCCAGTGTGCTGATTCCCTCGCGTTTCATCAGCGCCTGGTCTTTCGGACAGTTTTCCCAAAAGCCTTTGAACGCTTCGTCACCACCCATGTGAATATACGCTCCCGGAAATAAGGCAGCCACCTGCGTAAATATTTTGTCGAGTACGATCCAGGTGGAATCATTGGCCACACAAAGGATTTCGTCTTCCCTTTCTGTAAATTTCTTTAATGGATTTACCTGGTATTGAATTTGCGTGCAGGAAAGGTTTTTATAGGAGGCGATGAGGGCCAGGCTGTGCGCCGGCACGTCAATTTCCGGAACAATGGTTACAAAACGCTTCCGCGCATACTCCACAATTTCTTTTATATCTTCCTGGGTATAATAGCCGCCATAAGTTGGCTGCTCACCGGGTTGCGCCGGCAGGAAACTTCCGCGCCGGCCAGTTCTGGGCACGCGCCAGGCTCCTGTTTCCGTGAGGTTGGGCAAGCCTTTAATTTCTATGCGCCAGCCATGATTGTCCGTCAGGTGCCAGTGAAATACGTTGTATTTGTATTTCACCATTTCATCGATATACGATTTAACAAATTCCTTTGAAAAGAAATGACGGCTTACGTCCAGCATTAATCCCCTCCAGCCAAAACGCGGATAGTCGGTGATGCGCACACAGGGTATATTCCATTTCACTCCGGCAATTGTATGCTGCCTCTCAATTTCCGGAGGCAGCAATTGCAGAAGGGTCTGCAAACCATAAAACAATCCGGCGGGCTTATTGGCCCGGATGAATATGTGCGCAGGCTGAACCTCCAGCGTATAGCCCTCGCCTCCGAGCAGTTCATTTGCAGTTTTATTCAGTATCAGGTAAATGGCCTTCTCATTCTTTGAAGTTTTCCCGCCAGGCTGAATGTGGAAACCAGTGGCCCGGTTAATTTCTTTCGAAAACAATTCCGCCGCAGCGCTTACCTCCGCATCCGGAACGGATATCAGGATCTTTACGGTGCTGGCCAGCGCGAAATTTCCACGGGCAGGTTCTATTTTCACCGGCTCGGGAACAATATTATAGGAAGTTAAAGCATGCGTCGCCTGTCCATGGCTTACCGAAATGAATAAGCCGGATAGCAGGAACAATAAGGAAATGCGCAAAATCATAATACGATTTATTTTAAAACCCATGCTCAAATAAATATCCCGTTTGTAAGCCATTCGATAATTTTCTTATAGATGAAGATGCACGCAGTAACATAAAATTTTGCCCCCTCTATCAGGCATTTCACCAGCCCTTCTTCCAAAGATCCACCGGCACATCATTTTTTAGTTTCCGGCCAGGTGTGCTTCTTCCGTTTTTAATAATGGTCTCCAATAATTTCGTCATTCTCTTTGCTACTTCCGGAAATTGCGCCTCCACATTCCGTTTTTCTGAAACATCCGACTCCATATCATATAACTGAATTAAGGGCGACCCTTCCCGATAGGCGCGCCACTCTTTCGGGGATGCATATCCTCCCGAATTCGGGCAGAGCTCCAGTTTCCATTTACCTTCCTGGATGGAGAAATTCCCGTACATCGAGGCATAAACAATTGACTTGCGAACAGGCCGCTTCGTTTCGCCCGCGAGATATGGCATGATATTATAGCTGTCCTCCCCCGCATTATCCGGCAGTTTCTCATTCAGCAATCCGGCACAGGTAGCCATAAAATCCGTAAGCGAAATGAATTGGGAACAGGTGGATCCCCGTTGAATATGACCAGGCCAGCGGACGATCGTGGGAACCCGATGCCCTCCTTCCCATATATCTGATTTATATCCCCTGAAAATATAACTCGGGAAATGCCCCAGCTTTTCAACCTTATAGTTTCGTAATACGTAAGGTGCAAAGCCGTTATCGGAACTAAAAAAAACAATGGTATCGTCCGCTATGCCCAACGAATCCAGGGTTTTCATTACCTGCCCGACGCCCCAGTCTGTTTCCATCACGTAGTCGCCGTAGTCCGTCACGCCGCTTTTCCCCTTAAAATCGGCATCCGGCACAATGGGCGTATGTGGCGAAGGCATCGCCATATAAATAAAAAACGGCGTATTGGATGCCGCTTTTGACACAATGATCTCCTGCGTTTTTTTAACCACGGCAGGCAATACATTCACCGCCTCAAAATCTTTCCCGGCAGGTCCGGGACGAAAAAATGTTTTTTCTGCGGCCGGTATCTCCACCGTGCGATCATTCTCGATAAAAACAAACGGAGGCATATCCAGCGACGCACTGATTCCATAAAAATAATCGAAGCCGACACTGTTTGGCCCGTTCTCAATAGGCTTGCTGTAATCCACTTCCCATCCCGTTTTGATCAGGGGATTGCCGGATGTCGGCCTGAGAAAGTGCAGCGAGTCTTTTGATGCAGGCTGGTTCACAACCCAGTCCATACCGAGATGCCATTTTCCGACGCATGCCGTGAAATACCCGTTGTTTTTTAAGAATGAGGCTACCGTTAACCTTGCCGGGTCAATCAGATGCGGAGCGTATCCCCAGAGCGCATCCTTTTGCAGTCTGGAACGCCACGGATACCTTCCCGTCAGGATGCTGTATCTGGAGGGCGTGCAGACGGCGGAACTGGAATGGGCATCCGTAAACATCATTCCGCCGGCTGCTAATTCATCCATGTTCGGTGTCGCTATTTTTCCACCCGGATTAAAACATTTTACGTCGCCGTAACCAAGATCATCTGCCAGAATGAAAATGATATTCGGATTTTTCTGGCCATAAAGCGACGATGTAATCAGGGTCATTAGGAAAAAACACCGTAATTTATTCATATACGCATCTGATTTACCGGTTAGAACATTTTACCGCAACAGAAAATCGGTCATGTAATTACCAGCCCGGATTCTGATCCAGGTTTTCATTCAGGTTAAGTTCCAGTTGCGGTATGGGTAATAAATAATCCCTGTCCACTTTGAACTTAAATCCCGCAGGCAATGCTTTCTGATACGGATCGATATAGCCGTCTGCATTCACCAGGATACTTGATCCGGGAACCAGGGTTGGAAAATCCGACTGTTTGAATTTCGCTCCCAGCGGCCGCTGGCCAACCAGCCTGTCGATATCTGCCCAGCGCTCCAGGTCGTCCAGACGGTATCCTTCGCAGGCCAGCTCTACACGACGCTCTCTCCGGATTTCATTGATTTGGGGACTCAGCGCCGGGTATAGCCAATTTGGATCCGTTGCAATGGCGCTGATATCCAGATCAGGCATGTGAACCCGCTCACGTAATTTATTTATGCTGATATCCACGTCTTGCTGGGTAAGCGATCCCAACTCTGCTTTCGCTTCTGCATAATTCAACAGCGCTTCTGCATAACGGAAAATAATAGACGCCGTTTCACCATCGTCCTTTGCCAGTTCCACCCGCACCGTCCTTCCTTTTGCCAACTGGTATCCGGAAGTGCATCTGTATTCGCCTGTTTGATCCAGCCAGGGCAGCGAGAAATATTCCAGCACCACATTATTTTTTACCGTGTAAGGCTCACCCGGCACCCACATGGATTGAGACAAACGCGGATCACGGTTAGTGACTACGTCCGTCAGGTTATCATCCCCTTGATAGAGCGGGCTGGTTGAAATCGGAAGGCCGTCCGTGCACAGGAAACTTTCTACCAGCGATTTGGACAATCCCCGGTCACCACCCTGGTATAATGCACCCTGAATATGAAGCCCCATACCCAGCGCTTCCACATTCTTTTTCCACAATAGCATTTCGGGGTTGGAAGACAAATCCGTATTCCCGAAAATATCCCTGAAATAATGATATGGATCGTTCGGAATATATAGTTGTGCCGTGCCCAGATCTATCAACGCCTTCGAAGCCGTAGCGGCTGCCTGCAGATACCTTTGGAAATCAGCTCCATTCACGCCGAATGGGGTGGAAGCATGGTATTTCTCCCATGTTCCTTCGTACAACGCAACCCTGGATTTAAAAAGCAAAGCACATTCTTTATTCAGGCGGTTTGGTGATGCCGACGCCTTTAACGGGAGGTAGGCAATGGCGCTATCCAGATCAGCCAGCACGGAATCTATGACGATATTCCTTTTTGTGCGGCCATCATATAATTCTTTTGAATCAATGTTGATGGTATTGCTGAGCCAGGGAACATCTCCGTAAAGCTTTACGAGACCATAATAGAAATAGGCTCTGAAAAATTTAAGTTCTCCAACACCGGCCGACAGCTGGCTGAACAATCCCTTTATCCGCTGATAATTTTCCAGGCCGTAGTTTACGCTGCGGATTCTGGAGAAATCCCAACTTGCGTTGCCGGTACTGATTGTATTTTCTCCGGCCAGCCGTTTGTCGTAGGTTCCCGGGACCATGTCATCGCTATTGATATCGGCCCAGAACGGACTGACGAAATATCCGCTGTTCACGGGAAACGCAGTATAGAATTGATTTACATAGATCGTCAGATCATTCGGCTGACTCCAGTATTGCGAATTGGTAATCGTATCCTGCGGGGAAAGATCCAGTTGCTTCGAGCACGAATTCAGCATCAGCAGGGTGAAAAGAACCGGTGTGATATATTTGATATATTTCATAGCGCTATTATTTTAAATTTAATTTAATGCCCAGCGTATAAGTGGTGGGAAGCGGGTATACCTTCCCGGGACCGTAAGCGCCAGCCAGATCTTCCGGATCAAAAACCTTCAGCAGCTTGGTGAACGTCAGCAGGTTTTCTCCCGTGAAATAAATCCGCACCGATCCAAGTGACAACCGGTCTACCCAGCCTGCCGGTAAAGTGTAACCCAGTTGCAGGTTTTTCAGCCGCAGGTAAGAGGCATTCTGCAGATACCTGGATTGAACCTGGATGTCCTTGTTCTTCAGGCTGGTCATATAGGGCTTGGGAAAATACGCGCTCGTGTTATCGGGTCTCCAGTAATCCAGGTGCTCTTTGTAGATGGTGATCTGATTGTAATTACCGGCATCACCGAAGAAGAAATTACCGCCGAGCCAGACATCCCGTTTAGCAACGCCCTGCCAGAGCATATCGAGATCGAATCCCTTCCAGGAAATACCCAGGCTGACGCCATAACTGTAGCGTGGCGTATTGTTGCCGATCACGGTCTGATCGCCCGGATTGCTCAGCGTGTTGGTGCCTTTGTTCACTTTGCCATCTCCATTCAGGTCTTTGTACTGCACATCGCCCGGTCCCCATTTTGTACCAATAAAGGACTGATCCGGACCTTTCGCCACTTCATCGTCCGATTGGAAAAGGCCCACTGTTTCGTATCCCATAATCTGACCGAATTCCTGCCCTTCATAATAATCCGTTAAGGTTCCGGTTGCATTTTTGTATTTGGTAATTTTTGTCCGGTTGTCAGACAGCAATACCTTCGCATGATAACTCAGTTCTCCGATTCTGTCGCTCCAGCCCATACTGAGCTCAAAGCCTTTTGTTTCCATGGAAGCATTGTTCCTGCGCGGTGGATTAACGCCCAGTACAGCCGGGTAGGATTCCAGCGGTCCAAACATATCGTCGGTTGCCCTTTTATACCAGTCGAAGGAGAAGGAAAACCGGTTGTTTAATGCGGCCGCATCCAAACCGAAGTTCAGGGTGGTGGTGGTTTCCCAGGTCAGTTCAGGAGATACCAAACCCGGAGCGGTAACGAATAGCGGGCGTTCAGCCCCCATTACCCAGTCCAGGTTGGTATTGATCCCGAGGCTTGCGAGGTAAGGGTAATAACTTCCGGAAATGCTCTGATTACCCAGGGTTCCATAGGAGGCTCTCAGTTTCAGCAATGAAATCTTGTCAGCCAACGGCTCCCAATAATTTTCTTTGGCTATATTATATCCCGCCGAAACGGAAGGAAACAAACCCCAGCGGCGGCTTTCCTGGAACCGGGAAGTTCCATCGTAACGGCTGGAAACTTCCAGCAGATATTTCTCATCATAATTATAATTCAACCGGCCGAACACACCCATCGTTCCCCAGTGTCCTTTCGAGCCGCCGATCGTAGTGGCCCCGGTAGCTGTGGTGAGAAAGGCCACGTTGTCTGTAATCAGCTGGCTCTTCGAAATAGAAACAGTCTGATCTTCGCTCAGTTCGGACTGCACCCCCGCCATCAGCTTGATGTAATGTCTGCCGGGTTTCATTTCATAAGAAGTATAGAGGTTATTGGAATTATAAAACGCTTTGTAATTGGAAACGGCATAGCTATTCGGAACGGAATAGGATTGAGCGGCAGGCGTATTGTCCACCTTATACATATAGACCGTTTTTGCATGGTCGTTGTTGGAATTATAATCCTGGCTGATGTTCACATCGGCATTGATTTTCCAGTTTTTTGTCAGATCAACCGCAAAAACGAATGAGTTCAGCAACTGATTTTCGTCCGTCACGTTTCTTCCGCCGTCTTTCATCAGTGCCATGGTATTGATGGCTAAGTGCCCGTTGCCATCATATACAGGCCATATCGGCCACCTCCTCGGAATGTCATGATAATAATCTCCGATCAGCGGGTAAACATGCGGCATCTGATATTTTCTTTTGGTATACCGGGTGTTCAATCCGATGGTCAGCCATTTCGTGACATGGCTGCTGAGATTCGCCGTTAGGGTATAGCGGTGGTAATACTCGTCGCCAAAATTGTATTGAGAACCCTGGTTGTACATACCGCCCGAAAGAAAATACGTAAACGCATTGCCGCCGCCGGAAACACTGAGGTTATGATTCTGGTTGAAAGCATACTTTTTATAAAACAGATCATAGGAATTGGTATTCCCGTAGAGTTGATTATTATCCCATTCATTCGGAGACAGGGGATTGGGCACCATGGAAGGAAGTGAGCCGGGATTCGCCATTTGCTGTTTCATTTTATCGATAACAGCGTCCGGAAATTTTACGGCCTGCCCGGCATTTTTGAAGGCATCGTTCACCATCGTGGCGAACTGAACCGAATTAACAATTTTCGGTAATGTGGTTGGCTTCTGTAAAGCAAAATCACCGCTATACGATATTGACGGCTTTCCGGCCTTTCCCTTTTTCGTCGTAATCAGAATAACGCCGTAGGCAGCCCGGACGCCGTAGATTGCCGATGCCGATGCATCTTTCAGGATCGAAATACTCTCAATATCATTGCTGTTGATGCTATTCATGTCCTGCGGAACGCCATCAACCAGTACGAAGGGACTGCCTCCGGACAAAGAACCTGGCCCGCGGATATTGAAGCTGGGGCTCGCACCCGGTTCTCCACCATTGTTTCCGAAAGAGAGGTTTAAATTCGGAACCATTCCCTGCAGGCTGGAGACCACGTTGGAGGTCATCCGGTTTTCAATATCGGCGCCGCTGATCTGGCTGATCGCACCGGTCAGATTCACTTTACGCTGGGTTCCATAACCCACCACCACTACTTCCCCGAGTTTTGCATTATTTTCCTGAAGCACCGCATCGATCCCGGATTTCCCGTTTACCGGAATTTTCAGCTCGCTGTATCCGATAAAGCTGAATACAAGGATCGCGTTATCCGGCACGTCCCGGAGTTCATACTCGCCGCCGGCGCCGGAAGTAGTTCCTGCATTAGTGCCTTCAACGACAATGCTTACTCCAGACAATGCATTTCCATTGTTGTCGGTTATTTTGCCGCGAACCGGAGAATTGACGATCCCCGATAAATTGTACGCAGCACCCGGACTGATCATTCCAATAACCTTGTGGTTTTCTCCGGAAAAATTATCCCTGTTGGCATCGGATGCATACAAGTTCACGGAAGACAAGGTCAGTAATATAAATCCTCCGAATCCACTCAGGAAACCGAAGGACCTTATCCATTTTATCGGATCAGGAGAAACATGTCTTTTCATGACTTTAAGTTTGAAGATTTTTTTTGAACTTAGTTTTGATTATAAACCCGATGCAATTAAACAAGATCCTGCAACGCGGAATTACTCTATCTTAACAACCATATCCTGTATCTTATCCATCTTTCGCAATTGACAAATCCGCTGTTCGGGTTGCGCATACGGATGCGCGCAGCATTCCGCTTATTATCTTTCAGCCGGCGAAAAACAGGCCCCTGGTGAAAGACAACAGTCGAAAACTATTTACGAACGGGAACCTTTTTTCTCAGCGATGATTCTCTTGCAATAATGGTACTTTCGACTATCTCATTTTCAAAAGTATTATCCGAATGCTGATCGAGTATGCGATCGAAATATACATTCACGGCATCCTTTCCCATTTTCCTGCTGTTCTGATCAACGGAAGAAAGCCCGGGAGCGATCAGCTTCGTGAAAGTGTCGTTGGAAAAGCCCATAATGCCAATCTCCTCCGGAACCTGTAACCCGCGCGAGGATGCCGCTTTAAAAGCGCCGAGCGCCGAGTAATCTGAGACGGCAAAGAATGCATCCGGCGGCGTTTTACCCTCCAGCAGATCCGACGCTATGCGGTTACCGGCTTCCGTAGTAAGGGCATTATTGCAGATATAATTATACGGGATGCTGAGCTCGGCTTCGTTAATTGCCTGCAGAAAACCTTCCCTGCGGTCCTTGTAAATGGCCAGGTGATCCGGACCTCCCAGCAAAACAATTTTACGATATCCCATTTCAATGAGGTGCTTCACAGCGCGGTAAGCCGCATCTTTATTATCATTCACAATGCGGTGGCCCGGGAAACTTTCATCCACCCTGTCGAACTGGATCAGATTTACATGCTGGTTGGCAACTTCCTGCAAATGTTCATTTGTTTTTGTCTCCATGCTCAGGGATATAATGATGCATTCCACATTCTGATGCAGCAGTGTTTCAACAGCTTCCTTTTCTTTGAGGTAAGATTCATCCGACTGACAAATGATAAGACTGTGCTTATGCTCAGAACATGCTTCTTCCATTCCCGCAATGGCGTCTGAAAAGAAAGTGGTATTGATCTTGGGAACGATAACGCCAATCGTCCTGGAAGAGCCACGCCTTAAATTCGCTGCATTGGAATTGTGAACATAGTTCAGTTCACGCGCCATCGATTTTACCATCGTCTTTATTTTATCGCTGACGGAGGGATGGTCGTTCAGGGCTTTGGACACAGAGGAAGGCGCTATGCCAACGCGTTTCGCAATATCATAAATGGTGACCCTTTTATCCTTTTTGGTGTTCATGTTGATTCGGTCTGGCTCCTTAAATAATTAGAATTTCCTGAAAATTAAAGCAATATTATCAATTTGAGAAATCGATTTCTTTTTTGTCATTGAAAAAGCGTAAAATCCTTTAAAATCAGGCAGATTTTTTATAACATGGCTAACTCTGTGTTAATAATAATTTCAATATGTTGATTAACAATATATTACGGAATGCCAAATTATTCTTCCAAACTTTTTTCGGACATATGCCTAAAACTTCCTAATTTGGAAATCGATTTCCTAATCACTCAACAGAACCGCTCAAACCCATCATATATGGCAACTCGTTTAAAACCATCGTTCCGGCAATTATCCTGGAATATGAATTCCTCCTTAAACGTAAAAGTGGATGTTGGGGAAACCCTCTCGAATTCCTACCATTATCATCCTGAAATGGAGCTGATACTCCTTAAAAGATCCAAGGGCATCCGGATCATTGGCGCCAGCGTTGAAAACTTCACGGACAACGACCTGGTCCTGATTGGCAGGAATCTTCCCCACGCTTTTCTTCATGAGCATCAGTACCTGGATAATAACCTCACGGATCCCCCGGAAGCCGTGGTCATCCAGTTTAATGAAACCTTTGCGGGAAACGGATTTCTGGATCTTCCCGAGCTAAAGGAAATCAAGCGGATACTGACCATTGCCCGGCAGGGTTTGACGATCACTGAATATGGGAAAAGGAGCATCGTACCCCTGGTTGAGAAAATATTGCACAGCTCTTCACTCGACAGGATACTATTATTATTGGAGATCCTGAAAATAATGGCTGACAGAAATGCCTACCGGATACTGGTCAGCGAAGAACTCATTGAGCAGCCGGCAATGGAACCGGATATCCGGATAGAAAAGGTGCTGGATTTTACATTCGGGCATTACGATCAGAATATCAGGCTTGAAGAAGCGGCCGAAATCATTAATATGACGAAGGAGTCATTTTGCAGGTATTTTAAAGCGAAGACAGGCAAAACCTACCTGGAGTTTCTTATTGAATTCAGAATCCGGAAAGCCTGCCGGATGATCATTGAGAATCAACTGTCGATCAAGGAAATCGGCTATTCCTGCGGCTTCGACAGTCTCTCCAACTTCCATCGCCAGTTTAAAAAAATCGTCAAGCAAAAGCCATTGGAGTACAAATACGACCAATATCTTTAAACGCATAATATATTAACGGAACAACATAAAGGCAACAGCATGAGCAAACTCAACAGGCGGAAGTTTATTACCATGACGGCGGGAGCGGGCATCGCGACCGGTCTTTGGGGACCTTTATTAAAAAAGGCGCTGGCGGTAGAAGCGCACAACGCCACCCGGTCTATCCGGGATGTACAGCATATCGTTATCCTGATGCAGGAAAACCGTTCTTTTGATCACTACTTCGGTGCACTGAAAGGCGTGCGGGGATTCGGAGACCGGTTTCCCATTCCTTTAAAAAGTGGTGAGCGAGCCTTTCACCAATCGGATGGCGAGCGAATTATTCCGCCCTACCATGCGGATGGAAAGACTTCCAATGCAGCGCTGGTTCAGGGCACGCCTCACAATTTCTCGGATATGCAGGCCGCCTGGAATCAGGGGAAATACGGGTTCTGGCCCCAGTTCAAAACACCTTATTCCATGGCTTATTACACCCGGGAAGAAATTCCCTTCCAGTATGCCATGGCCGAGTCCTTTACAATATGCGATAACCATTTTTGCTCGCTGGCCACCGGAACGGATCCCAACCGGATCGTGTTCTGGTCGGGGTCCAACTTCAATCCGGATAAGCGGGCCGCGGGGATCAACTGTACCGATCAGGACTCCGAGCCCACGAACCTGCGGTGCTGGATAACCGGCGCCTTACCCGAGCCGGGATATACCTATGCAGGAAATGCATTCAGGTGGCCGACGATTCCCGATGTGCTGCAAAAAGAAGGGATCAGCTGGCGCATTTACCAGGATCCGAACGACAACTGGACGGGAGCCATGCACGGATGCCTGGCTTTCGAAAGTTTTCGGGAGTCCAAACCGGGCTCTCCTATTTATGAGAATGGCATGAGGCACTGGTCGCTGGAAAATTTAAAAGAGGATGTGTTGAATAACCGCCTGCCCCAGGTAAGCTGGATACTGCCCCCGAAGGATGATTCCGAACATCCCGGCGCACTCTCCAGTCCCTACCGGGGCGGCAATTTTACGCACCAGGTACTGGACGCCGTCACGTCCAACCCGGAAGTATGGAGCAAGACTGTTTTCTTTATCACATTCGATGAGAACGACGGTTTGTTCGATCACCTGCCCGCTCCCGCCGTTCCTTCCTATAACCTCGACGGTACCCTGGCGGGAAAATCTACGGTCGATCTCGCCGGAATGTATTTCGATATCGGCAACAGCGGGCACGATTACCTGAGCGGGCAGGATACGATTTCCGGCAATTTACGCCCCTGGGGATTCGGGCCGCGGGTTCCGATGTATATTCTGTCGCCCTGGAGCAAGGGCGGCTGGGTGAACTCCCAGGTAGCCGACCATACATCCGTCGGCCAATTTATTGAAAAGCGCTTCGGGGTAATCATACCCGCCATATCTCCCTGGCACCGGGCCGTGAGCAGCGACCTGACCACCGCATTTGATTTCATTACGCCCAACGATCCGGAATTCCCCCATCTGCCCGACATGTCCGATTATGAAAAACGTGATGCGGCGTCTAAGGCCCTGCCCAAGGCAACGGCCCCGGAAAAAGCGTCCGCCCTCTTTCAGGAAAAAGGCTCCCGCTTCTCCCGGGCGCTCCCTTACCGCCTGCATTGCCATCTTCAGCCCCTGAAAAATGAGAACAAAATCAGGCTGCGCTTTGAAAATAAAGGAGAAGCCGGAGCGGTGTACCATGTTTATGACCTTCATCATTTAGATGCGATCCCGAAACGATATACAGTGGAAGCGGGTAAATCCCTTGGCGATGAATGGAGGCTTTCCGCCGAAGGGCAATACAACCTGGAAGTGTTCGGCCCGAACGGTTATTTTCAGAAATTCTCCGGCAGTGTCCGCACCAATGAGCCGGTGACGACGATCCGTTACGATCATCAAAAAGGCGAACTGTCGGTCGTTTTACAGAATGCGGGTAACAGTCTTTTACGGCTGGCAATATTGTCCAACGCATACGATTATCCCGAAAAACCTTCATTTGATATTAAACCGGGGAAAAGCCAGACGCTGCGCTGGGAACTGGCCAGGAGTGGAAACTGGTACGACTTTTCCGTAAAATCGGCGGACGGATACCTGCATCGTTTTGCAGGCCGGGTAGAGACCGGCAGGCATAGCATCAGCGATCCTGCCATGGCGACTGAAATATAGTGTTTCCACCTGGCAACAGTGATTAAGCAACTGGTTAAGGGCCCGGAAATATTGATTGAATCCTGAATTTTAGCGGTACGGCCCCAAACAGGAGGAAGAATTTCTTATATATAAATGATCAGACGCGATGAACCGAAATGGTTTTTTATCAGATACTCCCGACTCAACCGCAGGGACAACGCCACCCAGCCCGAATCCGGGAGTCGCACAACCTGGCCCGCATTCATTTTCCCATCATTTGCCCGCATCTGATGGTCATTACCAGCGGGTTTGCGGATACATTGAAGATGACCCCGTTGCAGCTTATGAATGGGCCTCGCCTGATGCATACGAAGCATTTCTGGATATGAAATTCGGGATCAGGGTCGTTTGGGGTGTTTACTCCCGTATTCAATTGCAAAACGAATCCTGGCCATTTCTGGAAATGTCTTTGGAAGAGCGGCAGGCCTATCAGGATTTGTATAAGTCGTGGTATCCTGCGGGTTTTGATGCGGATGAGTGGGTAGATTTTTTTGCAGAGAGCGGGGCTAAAATGTTTGCGTTTACAACCAAGCATCATGATGGATTTTCCATGTATGATACCAAAACGCGGATCAGACGGCGGCCGAACTGGCTGGCCCCCGGAGGTCCGGTCATAGAGGATTGCGATATCGCCTACAGTATTATGGAAACGCCCTTTAAGCGGGATGTGGTCAAAGAATTAACGGAGGCGGCGCACAAGAAGGGACTGAAAACAGATTTGTATTTTTCTCACCCGGATTGGTACGATGCCGATTTCAGGCCGTATAATTTTCATCCGCTGCAGGTACCGGATGCCGGCAAAATAGCCTTAGTGGGAAAAGATCTGCATCCCGAAATGGAGCACCCGGAAAAGAGATTCGGTAAATCCGGCCTTGTCCTTGTGCCGGATCCCGGTCCGGCAGATGTAGACCGGATGATGAAGCGTCACCGGGCGCAGCTCGAAGAACTCATCACCGGCTATGGCAATGTCGATATGGTATGCCTGGATCAGTGGCTGGGCCCCCAGGTATGGCCGCAGCTCAGGGAAACCATGCTGTACCTGCGTAAAATCCGGCCGGACGTAATGTACCGCGCCCGGGGTATCGGGAATTACGGAGATTATTATACCCCGGAAGGTTTTGTACCGGGCAATAAGGAAAATACGGATGTCCCTTGGTTTGTGATTTACCCTTTGGGTAAATCCTTCTCCTATGATCCCCGCGAGGAAAACTATAAGGGCGCTGCATGGATCGTCAGGAATTTAATCGACTCGGCGGCAAAAGGAGGAAATTTTATGGCCTCCATTGGTCCCGATGGAAGCGGCCGCTTTCATCCCAAAGCCATCGGGCAGCTCAAACAGACCGGGGAATGGCTTAGGGTGAATGGGAAAGGGATATATGGAACCCGCGCCAGAGACGGCCAGCACTGGAAGCAGGGTGATGAAATCCGCTTCACGACCACCAAGGATAAAAAACATGTATTTGCTTTTGTCTTCGACCGGCCCGGAAGTCAACTGATCTTAACATCTGTGCGGCCCCGGAGAGGATCCGAAATCCGGCTCATGGGAATCCCCACACCGCTTAAATGGAGGTACAGCAGTAACAGGGGGTTAATTATTGAAATACCGGAAGAATTATTGGAAAAACTGCCTTCCCCCATAAGAATGGCCTACGGATTCGAAATTGAAGTATCATAATCTATTGATCAATTACAACAAATAATATGCAAAAACCTGCCGCCCGGCCGCACACTTATTATAAGGCGGCCTATCGTACTTATATTTCCAGCGCATCATTATTATTGCTAATCCTATTCCTTATTTCTTCTTGTTTCTGCGTTGGGCAATCCATACCATTTCCCTGCACTCCATTAACTGAAAAAGGGGATCTGTCCTCCCTCATGGTAAAGGATGTTGACGGGTTCTTAACCATGCTAACCGATCTCGCACCCCACCTGAGGGACAGCCTTTGGCACAGGGATTTTTCCAGCCCGGAAGCGTTCAATCAATCAATCCGTCATGAGAGAGAGTTGCTCGCCAAACGACTGGGCGTGGTTGACAAACGGGAAACACCAGAATTGACTGCTTTAACAGGCAACCGGTTTCAATTACAGCTCCTGGAAACCAAACACTGTACAATTCGCGCAGTTAACTGGCGCGTAATGGAAGGCCTGTCGGCCCAGGGCCTGCTACTGCAGCCCATAGGAAAAACCATCGCCCGGATTATCATGGTCCCGGATGCTGATATGCTTCCTGAAGTCCTCGCAGGAATTTACGAACCCGGGACACCAGGATATGGCGTCGCCCGTAAACTGGCAGATGCCGGGTGGCAGGTACTGATCCCGACCCTGGTGAGCCGGCAGGATACCTTCTCCGGAAACAAGGCATTAGGTCTCTATACCAATCAGCCGCACCGCGAATGGATTTACCGGCAGGCTTTTGAAGTAGGACGTCACATTATCGGTTATGAGCTTCAAAAGATATTTTCAGCGGTTGACTGGTTCGAAATTCAAAACAGCCGGGAAGGGCTGGATCTTCCCATCGGGGTAGCGGGTTACGGCGAGGGTGGTTTATTGGCTCTGCATGCTGCTGCACTGGACACGCGCATCAAGGCTACCCTGGTCAGCGGGTATTTTGATGCCCGGGAAGGGCTTTGGCAAGAGCCTACCTATCGCAGTGTATTCGGATTATTACGCTATTTCGGCGATGCGGAGCTGGCTGTCATGTCCTGGCCCCGGCAATTGATTGTGGAAGCGGCGAAGGCCCCTGAAATTGCCACATCTCCCCCCTCTGTTAAAGGGCGGTACGGTGCAGCGCCCGGGATCCTGAGCACCCCTTCCTTTTCCAGCGCCAGGGCCGAATGGGAAAGGGCTTCCGGCATGCTACCAAAGAATCATCGCAACCTGAAATGGAACGCCGATGGAAACAGGGCATGGCAAATGCCATTTTCTGTAACCGCCCTGAAGTCCTTTGCAACGGGTTTAAAAGTTTCACTATCCGCCGGCTTTTCCACCCAACCCGCTCCACTGCACCCGTCGGAGTGGGTGAATACGCTGAACCGGCAGCATCAGGCGGTAAGCGAAATGGTGATCCTGGTTCAACAAATAGTGGACAATTGCGAAAGAACCCGCAACCGGGATTTCTGGAATGTTCTAAAAGGAGATATCGCGCAGCAGGCGGCGATCAAAGATTCTCTGCGCATAAGGTTTTGGGAGCAGATCGGACGGCTTCCGGATCCCGGCATACCGGCAAACCCGAGGGCCAGGTTGCTAAGCAAAACTGACAAGTGGACCAGTTATGAAGTGATGCTGGATGTGTGGCCCGGCGTTTTTACCTGGGGCATCCTGCTGCTGCCGAATAACCTGGAGCCCGGGGAGAAACGCCCGGTAGTCGTTTGCCAGCATGGCCTTGAAGGCGTGCCCATAGATGTAGTTACCACCGACCCGAAAGCAGCCAATTATCATTTTTACAGGGGATATGCATCCAGGCTGGCCGACAAGGGCTATATCGTATTCGCGCCGGCCAACATTTACAGGGGTGATGACAATTTCCGCATCCTGCAGCGCAAGGCAAATCCCCTGGGACTATCCCTGTTTTCTGTTATGATCGGTCAGCACCAGCGCATCGTGGAATGGCTCAGTGGGCAATCTTTTGTTGATTCTTCCCGCATTGCATTCTACGGCCTTTCTTATGGCGGGTCGAGCGCGATGCGCATTCCGGCAGTCGTGAAGGGTTATATGCTTTCCATCTGCTCAGCCAACTTCAATGAATGGGTGCGAAAGGTTGCTTCGATCGATTGGAATTACGGCTATGTATATAATGCGGAGTATGAAATGCCGGAATGGGATTTGGGCCATACTTTTAATTACGCTGAAATGGCCGCGCTCATTGCGCCCCGGCCCTTCATGGTAGAACGCGGATATGCAGATGGAGTCGGGCGGGACGAATGGGTTTCTTATGAATTTGGCAAGGTAAGGCGTTATTATGACCTGCTGGGCATACCCGGTTCGGCGCGAATAGAATACTTTAATGGGGCGCATACAATCCATGGAGTGGGTACGTTCGAATTCCTTGATCATTTTCTGAAATGGCATCCGGCCCTTCCATAACTTTCCCACTCGTTAATGCAAGCTTTTTAGCATGACGATAGATTAAGTAAGCAGCGGAAATCGCCTACTCCGTTCTAAGGTTCTTCACCGGGTTTGCCAGTGCCGCTTTTATTGACTGGTAACTTACGGTGAGCAATGCAATCACTACGGATAGTAATCCGGCCAGTGCAAACACCCACCATTCAACAGCCACCCGGTAGGTATAGTTTTGCAGCCAGGTATGCATAGCCCACCAGGCCAGGGGCGCCGCGATTAAAAAGGAGACGATCACCAGCTTTACAAAATCCTTCGATAACAAAGCGGTAATGCCCGCCAGCGATGCGCCCAGTATTTTTCGTATGCCGATTTCCTTTACGCGGTTTTCCGCCATATAGGTTGCCAGGCCAAACAGACCCAGGCAGGAAATGAATACGGTGAGACCGGCGAACAAACCGGCGAGCGTGCCCTGGCGCTTTTCATTCTCAAACTTTTGGGCATATGCTTCATCTACAAACTTTGCATCAAAGGGATATTCGGGGTTGTATTTTTTGAAGATCGCTTCCGCCCGTTGCAGGTTTTGCGCTGTTGGATTATCCCCGTTGAGTTTGATCTGCACCACGTTGAACGTCATGAACTGGCTCTTCGCGCCGCATATCAGTAGCGGCCGGGTGGGTTCGTAGGGGCTGGTCAGGATGAAGTCTTTGATCACCCCTACAATATGCCATTCAATACCCAGGTCCTTTACGGTTTCACCGATCGGGTTTTTGAACTTCATGACTTTCAGCGAGGATTCGTTGATGATCAGCCCGGTTGAATCGGTCGGATATTGCTTCAGATCGAAATCACGACCCTGGACAAATTGCAGACCGGCCGTAGTCCCCAATCCTTCATCTGCTAAGTACCGGTCGAAAGATGTTTTATCATTCGGGTCCTTTCCTTCCCAGTCCTGCCCCCATCCATTGCTCCATCGTTCCGTTAGCGGGGAGTTGGTTTTGGTAACGGATTTCGCAATGCCGGAGGAAAGCAATTCGTTTTTTATCAGCGCGTAGTTCTTCGGTATGTCACCCGTCATAAAAAGGTACACGAGATTGTCCTTGTTATACCCGGTATCCCGGTCGCGGGCATAGTCTATCTGCTGTTTTACGATGATGGTGCAGATGATCAGGATGATGGCGAAAGTGAACTGCAATACCACCAGTACTTTCCTGGGCGTTACCAGGGCATGTGCTTTTTTAAATGCGCCTTTTAATACTTTCACGGGCTGGAAAGAAGAAAGGAAGAAGGCCGGGTAACTGCCCGCCAGCAAACCTGTGAACAGGATGAACCCGGTAAAGGCCATCCAGGTATAAACGCTGCCAAAATTTATAAACAGTTCTTTCTCGGTGAGCCGGTTGTAAGCCGGCAGGCTGAATTGGACAATCATAACGGCGGCGATCCCCGCCAGCAGGGCGAGAAAAACAGACTCCCCGATAAACTGGCCGATCAGCGCGCCTTTCCGCGCGCCCACCACTTTTCGTATCCCTACTTCCTTCGCGCGCTTTTCACTGCGGGCGGTGCTCAGGTTCATGAAATTGATGCAGGCAATCAGCAGGATAAAGGCCGCGATGATGCCAAACAGCTTTACGAATGTGCTGCGTCCGCCGCCGTCTTCCACGCCGTTGCTGAAGCTGGAATACAAACGCCAGCGATCCAGCGGATAGAGGAACAGCTCCCATTTCATATTCTTTGCATCTTCGGCGTATTGCTGTTTTAACGTTTTGATCCGGGAGGCTACCGCAGCGTAGTTTGCGTTAGGCTTCAGCAGCACGTAGGTGGGCGTGCTGTTATCGTTCCAGCCCAGGTCCTGTCCCTCGCCGTATTTTAAATTCGCGATGGAAATCAAAAACTCAAAATCGAAGCGGGTGTTATTGGGCAGATCTTTTAGCACGCCGGTTACAGTAAAGTCCCCCTGATCTTTCAGCTTTATTACCCTGCCCATGGCGTCTTCTTTACCGAACAGGCTTTTAGCCGCTTTTTCCGTCAGCACCATCCCATGAATATTATTCAATGCCGTTGCGGGATTGCCCTGCAGCATCGGGAAGCTGAACATCTGCAGGAAACCGGTATCCACCATGTTCCCGGACTTTACCAGTTTTTTATCGCCGACAGAAAAAAGAAAGCTGCTGCTATTCACCACCCTCACCGCGCGCTCCACTTCGGGCAGGTCTTTTTCCAGTACGCGGGCCAGCGGTGCGGACACGGTATTCCAACTCTGGAGCTTACCCTGCATGGGCACGCGGTTCCATACTTCGTATATCCTGTTTTTGTTTTTATGAAACTGGTCGTAGCTCGTTTCATTCTGTATCCACAATAAAATGAGGATGGCGGCCGCCATCCCGACGGCCAGGCCGGTAATGTTGATGGCTGAGAACCCTTTATTACGCAAAAGATTCCGGTAAGCGACTTTTAAGAAATTTCTGATCATAGTATGATTCGTTGATTGTCCCGGTCACCCGTCCGTTCTCAAACTCTTTACCGGGTTGGCAATGGCGGCCTTTATTGCTGTATAACCAACGGTTATCCATGCAATCATTAATGAACACACAATGGTTGCTATAAAAAACCATGAGCCCATGTTGATCCGAAATGTATATTGCTGCAACCACTGATGCATGAAATACCATGCAATGGGCGAAGCAATAAAAAATGCAACCAGGATAAGAATGGTAAACTCTTTTGATAACATCATAACAATATCACGAACCGGTGATCCCAGCACTTTGCGAATACCAATTTCCTTCCTTCGCTGCAAAGCCATAAACGAAATCAAACCATACAATCCAAGGCATGAAATAAAAATGGCAATACCCGAAAATATCTTGTACAAAACAGATAACTGGCTTTCCTGTTTATAATACGCTGCAATGGACTGGTCAAGAAAGTTGTATTCAAAAATATAGTCAGGAAAGTATTTGTTCCATATATTCTGCGCGGCTGCAATCACTGTTTTGGACTGGCTCAGGTTTATTTTAATGTTCGCCAGGCCGTACTGGTCTTTCATCGTTGTCATCACTACCGGACCAATCGGATCGCGTAATGAATACACATGAAAGTCCTTTACAACACCAACGATCGGACACGTGCGTCCATTCACACTTACAAGCTTTCCGATGGCGTTTTGAGGATTCTGAATACCTAAATTTTTTACTACGGTTTCATTCACTACAAACTCCCGTATCGTGTCTGATGGAAAATAAATACGTCCCGCAACAATCGGTAAATGGTACAATCCGAAGTAAGCCGTGTCGGCAGGTTTCATACAAACAACCATGTCAGGATTTGGACCTTTCAAATTGCTTGTTGTACGCAAATCAGTATACCATCCACCCCCCTCAGAAGGCGCGAACACACTGAAACTGACTTGTCGAATGCCGCGTATTTTCTTTAATTCATTTTGCAGCAAATCAACTTTGGTGCGGCTCAAACTGTCGCCGGGAAAACCTGCATTAACGATCGCTTCCTTATCAAATCCCAAATCAGCATTGCTAAAATAATCCATCTGGGATGCAACCACCAGCGTTCCGATAATCAGCGCCTGCGCAATAACAAATTGAAAAACCACCAATACTCTCCTGAAAGAAATTCCTTTGTGGCTTGTGCTGACTGAACTCTTTAAAACAGTAACCGGTTTAAACCCTGACAACAGCAGGGCAGGATAGAAGCCTGATAAAAACGTAACCAGTAACAAGGCGCAGATAATAAACAATATAAATTTTGCACTGTATAATACGAGAATGCTTAAATGAATATCCAGCATATTGTTGAGGGCTGGCAAACACAGCGTAGCAATTGCGATGGCGCCAATCAATGCAAGCAATGTGGTAATGCCCGTTTCCCCCAGAAACTGTAATACCAATTGCATCCGATTACTGCCAAGCACTTTTCTTACACCCACTTCACGTGAACGATTAATGGCTTGCGCCGTTGTTAAATTGATAAAGTTTACGCAAGCTATTATCAATAAGAACAACGCAATTAAACTTAACGCAACAATCAGGTCATTACTAAATGTGCGGCCTGTAAAATTCCCATAACGCGCATCAAAATGTATCTGACTCAATGGCTGCAGCGCAAGGTCATAACCCGGGTTTACGGGCTTAATATGTTTATCAACAAATGCAGCGAGCTGTTTATTCGCCTGATCAGGCGAAACCTTTTTATTCAGCTGAACAAAGCAATAGTTTTGATCTGATATACTTCCCCAATCATTTGCATTTCCAGACCTGACCAGTGTTGCGTATGATATAACGACCCCTACCGGGAAATCTGTGTTGGCGGGAGGATTATTCAGGACGCCGTTTATCTTAATGTCAGATCCATATAAATAAATTGTTTTACCGATTGCATTTTTCCAATCACCAAAGTATTTCGCAGCAATGTCTTTTGTAAGCAATCCTGTATTGGGTTCCTGCAATGCAGTATTCATATCGCCCCCGGCTAAACTAAAATCAAACATTTTGAAGAACTGGGGCTCGGCCATAAAAACATATCCTTCTTTAAATTTCTTTAGCACAGAACCATCGGCTGCTTTTATGTTTACCTGCACATTGTTATCACCGTAAATTGCCGCAGCATTTTTTAATTGAGGAAGCTCACTACGCAGCGCTGATGTTACAGGAAATGGCACACCTGTCCTGTACTCCCTGTTTACAGGATTTTTACCAATGCGCACCACACGATAAAGGTTGTTCCTGTTTGCATGAAAATCATCAAAGCTCTGTTCATATCGAATTACAAGGAATATTAAAAGAAAAGCAGCAAAGCCGACCATCAATCCGGAAATATTGATAAAAGCATTGCTTTTATGCCTTATTAAATTCCGCCCGGCGATTTTGAAATAATTTTTAAACATCAGAAATGAATTATGATTTAATGATTTTCACGTTCAGCTTTGACGTCTCAGGTTCTTATTCCGTTCGCAGGCTGATCACCGGGTTCGCGATTGCCGCCTTCATTGCCTGGAAACTGATCGTTGCAAGCGCTATAACGATTGCAGCAAGTCCGCCCGCAGCAAATAACCACCAACTGATGCTGATGCGATAAGCATAATCCTGCAACCATTGGTGCATGAAATACCATGCAATGGGGGTGGCAATGGCAAAGGCAATGGCAATAAGGATGATAAATTCTTTTGAAAACAAATAAACGATATTGCCGGCCGTAGCTCCCAGCACTTTACGAATACCCACTTCTTTTATTCTCTGAACGGCCATGAAAGACGCCAAACCATACAATCCGAGACAGCTGAGGAATATCGCGATAGCTGCAAAAATTTTATACAGCTGCGACAATTGGTTTTCCTGTTTGTAAAAACTGTCAATCTTATCATCCAGGAAACGGTATTCATAAACATAATCCGGAAATGTCTGCTGCCATACTTTTTTAATGGATTGCATGGTAGCAGAAATGTTAGTGGTCGCCAGTTTTATCGCCACCTGCCGGTACATCGTGGCGTTGGTTGCAATAAGCAATGGGGCGAGGCTATTACGTAAAGACCTGTCATTAAAGTCCTTCAATACTCCAACAACGGGGCATTTGATCAGACCCCCCATTATACTTATTTGTTTGTTCAATATATCTTCCGGCTTTTTAAGCCCTAAACTTTTTACAAACGATTCATTCACCAAAAATTCTCTTGTCCAGTCCGATGGCTGGAGGTTTCTTCCGGCTACCAACTGTAGTTTATACGTGGGCACATATTCGTTGTCGGCAAATTTGCTGATCGCCTGGAAATCCGCATCCTTTAGTGCGCCGTCAAATTTGAATGCGGTAAACATATTATTATCATCTTCAACCGGGGGGTTGGAGCTGAAGCTGACTGCCTGCACGCCGTTTACTGACAATAACTGTTGCCTTAAATAATTCTCCGGCTTGCTATGATCCGGACGGTAAGGCACATTGACAATAGCGTCTTTATCGAAGCCTAATGGCTGATGCATAAAATAATCCATCTGCTTTACAATGACGAGTGTTCCGATGATCAGCGCCTGTGCAATGATGAATTGAAACACCACCAACCCTCTTCTTAGTGAAATCCCTTTTGCCGGGTTGGTTGTGCTTTTACTTTTTAAGGCATTAACAGGATTAAAACGTGATAAAACAACAGCAGGATAAAAACCGGCAAGTGCAGTTACCGCCATTATTACAGCTAAAAGAAATAAAATAACCGCCGGATTGTTGAGTATGTTGATAGAAAGAGAAAGTTCTAAAAGCTGATTTAGGGAAGGCAATGCAAGAACCGTAATAACCGCCGCCAGCACGACCGCACCCGTAACGATCAAAAACGTTTCAATAATGAATTGAATTTGCAATTGAGCCTTATTGCTCCCCAGCACTTTTCTTACGCCGACCTCCTTTGCCCGATTAACAGCCTGTGCCGTGGAGAGGTTTATAAAGTTTACGCAGGCAATTAACAGGATGAATGCAGCTATCAGCCACAATACATTGAGCAGTTCATGACTGATTGTTTTGTTGCTGTAATTGCCTGTTTGTGTGTCATAATGCACCGCATTCAATGGTTGAATAATATAACGATCCTTGTTGTCGGGAGGCAATACTTCGCGTGCGTATGCGCTTAATTGCTGATTAAAATGGCTGACAGAAATAGCTGGCGGCAACAGGACATAGCAGCCAAAATCGGGTGCTGTTCCATCCCAGCCGGGTTGTTGAAATCCGTATTGTTTATCTCCTGTAAAATCTGTTCCGTAAGCAACAACGAGTTTTAGCTGAAAGTCCGAATTTGCCGGTATGCTGGCGAGAATGCCTGAAACCTTCAGCGCCACCGGCGGGAACTGGAACAATCCTGCACCCATGCTATAATATCCTGTCAGCTTAATGGTTTTACCCATGGCTGCTTTCCAGTCACCGAAATAGGTTTGGGCGGTCTCTTTGGTAAGCAATACATTGTCCGGATCTTTTAACGAGGCATACGAACCCGCAAGCAGCGGGAAATCGAACATTTTAAAGAATGAAGGCGATGTATAAAACACACCGCTCCGCTCTTTAAAATGCCTTACAGGTGTGCCGTTATCATCAAGTACCTGTAACTCATCATTGTGGCTTGCATAAACAGGAGCAACTTCTTCCAGTTGGGGAAAAGCCGTTTTCAATCCTTCCGGCATTGGAAAAGGAACGTTTTTCGCATGGGAAATAGTTGCTGCATCTGCATGATGATATTCGGTCAACACACGATAGATGCGGTCTTTCTTTGCATGAAAATTATCGAAGCTTGTTTGAAATTGAATAATGATAAAGATCATCATACAAACAGCAATACCCACAGCCAGTCCGGCGATGTTGATAATTGTATAGCTCCTGTTACGGATCAAACTTCTGAATGCGGTTTTGAAATAATTTTTAAACATACATGTTGATTTATGATGTCCGATATAATAATGTTCTATTTGCCTTATTCACAATTCACGGTTCACGAATATCACTCCGTTCTCAGGCTCTTCACCGGATTGGCAAGGGCAGCCTGCACACATTTAAAGCTAACGGTAAACATGGCGATAAGTAATGTAATAAGACCTGCGATCACAAAAACCCACCAGCTTAGTGCCGTACGGTAGGCGTAACCCTGCAGAAAACCCTTTAAGCCATACCATGCCAGCGGAAAGGCAATGGCTGCGTCAGCTTTTAATACCTTACCCATCGGGTCTTCATTGCCAAAAAATGTTTTGGCCGTTGTTTCGGACAATACAACAGAATGTGCATCGGTAAAAGGATGTTGCGG
>Ga0207652_10000830_pt1 | contig 29460 bp, 23 predicted proteins | sample KBSC63BmetaG_FD_184334 | JGI IMG/M metagenome (GOLD analysis project Ga0207652, IMG submission 184334) | Corn rhizosphere microbial communities from Kellogg Biological Station, Michigan, USA - KBS C6-3B metaG (SPAdes) (version 2) | ecosystem: Host-associated > Plants > Roots > Rhizosphere ...
GTGGCGGTGCTCATTCCGCACTTGGTCAACTCGATCTTCAACGTCATGATCGAAACGATGGTCGACGAGCTGACCGTGAGCGGGCTCAACGCGATGGTAGGATTGACCGGGATCGACGTGGAGCGGACGTCGGAGCTCATTCGCGCGGCGCTCGGCCGCCGGGTCGACGCGATCATTTCGACCGCGCCGGTGACGGCCGAAATCGAAGCGATGTTGCGGCGCAGCCGATGCCTGTTCATCCAGATCTGGGAACTGCCCGAGCGCCCGGTCGGAATGGCGATCGGGTTTTCGCACGAGGAGACCGGGCGCGACGTCGCGCGGTTCTTCCGCGGCCGCGGATACACGCTCCCCCACCTCGTGACGGCGGAAGGCGCTCGCGCGAAGCAGCGGCGCGACGGGTTTGTCGCCGAGTGGGCCGCGCTCGGCGGAGAGGAACCGAGCGAAAGCCATGTCACCATCCCGTCGCATTACGGTCAAGCGCGCACCGTCTTCGCCGAAATTCGCGGGCTGGAGCGCCGGCCGGACGTGGTCTGGTGCGGTTCGGACCAGTTGGCCCAGGGGGTGATCGTCGAGGCCCTCAACGCTGGGCTCGCGGTTCCGGGAGACCTCGCGGTGATGGGCTTCGGCAACAGCCCCATCGCCAGCGAGATGCGACCGGCGATCTCCAGCGTCGACATCGACGGTGCCCGGATCGCGCGCGAAGCGATGGCGGCGATCAAGCGCCATTCGGAAACCGGCCAGGTCGAGCGGAACATCATAGACGTCGGCTTTCGCCTGCTCGCACGGGACAGCGCCTGACCGCTTGCCATGGCGGCAGGGCAGCCCGATCCGATGAGCGCGGCATGAAGCTCGAGACTTTCGACCTCAACCTTCTCCGAGCGCTGGAATTGCTGCTGACCGAGTGCAGCGTGACGAGGGCTGCCGAGCAGATGCACGTCTCCCAATCGGCCATGAGCGGCATCTTGCGTCGCCTGCGCGACCAGTTCGGTGATCCGCTGCTGGTTGCTTCGGGGCGAACCATGCGCCCGACCCCGCGCGGGCTGGAACTGCTGGCGCCGGTGCGCCACGCGCTGCGCTTCATCCGCAGCGAGGTCCTGGACTATCGCGGCTTCGACCCGGCAACCTCCGACCGGCATTTCACGATTGCCTCGACCGACTTCACCACTTTTGCGATCCTGGTGGAAGCGATGCGCGAGATCGCCTCGATCGCCCCCACCCTTCGCTTGACGATCGTCCGTCCGCAGATCCCCACAGCCACTCAGCTCGAACGGGGCGAAGCCGACATCATGCTGCTTCACGAACGCTCTCTCGACCGTTCGAAGCCGTATCGTTTCCTGTTCGAGGACGATTTCCGACTGATCGCCTGGAACGGCAATCCGCTTGTTTCGGACAAGTTGACCGAGAGACGGTTCTTCGAACTCGAGCACGTGGCCGTCACGCCGGATGACGGCTTCCTGCCGCTGGCGGAGCGATGGCTGCAGACGGCTCACGGCGGGCGCCGCAAACTGCGGGCGGTCGTACCCTCCTATCTCGAGGTTCCCTATGCCATCGTCGGTACCCAACGGGTCGCGGTGGTGCACGCCCGCTTCGCGCGGGATTTCGTCGAGCGCTTCCCGATGGTCGCTCGGCCGGTACCGCTGCCTTTGCCGGCCACGCGGATCTGGGCGCAATGGCATCCGGTGAACGAGACCGACGCAGGGTTGCAGTGGCTCATCCAGCTGCTGACCGAACTCGCGGCGCAAGCCTTCTGAACAGGCGTTACGGCGGGCTTGCCGCTCCGCCATCGGGCTGTTTCGGAAGAACGACCGTCACCCGCCCGTTCACCACCGGATTGCGGTCTTCCGGCCCGCCGCAAATCTCGTGCTCGTCGGCCCACTCGCCGGCGGGAATCTGCTCGTAGTGGCGGACGAATTCCCACGGTGCGGTGAAGGCGACCGGGTCGACGATCCTGACCCGGTCTTCCATCGTCTTCGCGTCCAACCGGCGAATTCGTTCGTAAACGATCGCCTGGTCGCTGAGCTTCATCGGCGTGGGGTCGAGCCACAGGCCGGGCTTGACGCCGCGAGTCTCGGTCACGAGCGTGTCGCCCTGCCACTTGCCGATCGACCAGCCCCAGAACTTCGGCCACATCTCGTCCTCGGCCGGGAAGCTGCGGCCGTCGGTATAGATGAAGCGCGGCTCGCCGCCGGGGCCGCCGACGATGATGAAGGTCAGATCGCGGGTCGGCACGAAGTTGTAGTCGAACGGGGTTGCCACCAGTCGCGGCATTCCGGCGTGACAATAGACCGTGTTGCTGTCGACCAGGGGATGGGCACTTTGCATGTTGCCCTGATCTTCGGCCCGGGCGGCTTCGTCTTCATAGAGCGCCCGCCATTCGGGCTTGAAAGGGGCCTTGTCGCGCAAGCCGCGCTGAAAGATGCGGTCGTTCTCGGTCGAGATCAGCGCCATGCTGCCCTTGACCTTCCAGGTGCCCGACCAATCCGGCAGTCCTTCCTTTTCACGGGATTTGGCCGGCGGACGGCCGGAGGGTTTCGACGCGGTCTGCTTGACGGGCCCGGCCTCGCCGCCGTGAGCCGACGCTGCCGCACTGGCAAGAACGGTCAGGGCGGTCCCCGCAAACGTCGCGACAAGACTCTTGTACATTGCCGTTCCCCCGATCGATCCACCGCTGCCCGGCGTGCGGCTTTATTTGGCCACCCGGAACTGATCGCCGCCCATCGTCTCGCCGCTGGGCAGGACGACCGATACGAAACTGCCGCCCGGCCCGCCGTCGCGCAACGGATGGATGACGATGGTCACCTTGTCGCCTTGCTTCAGCGTCCGGGGCTTCCAGCCTTTGCGGGCCAGACCTCCGGGGCCGCTCATTTCGACGCTCCACTCGGTTACCTTGGCCCCCTCGCCGGGGACCATGACCTGGATCCACGAGTGGGGGTTGGCCCACTGGAATTCCTTCACCGTTCCGTGAAGGGTGATGACTTTCTCCTGATCGAACATGGCGAAGGAATGGTGGGCCTGCCCGCTCGCGGCGGTGATGGCCAAACACACAAGCAAGGCAGCCTTCGTGATCGGATTCTTCATGTCCATTTCCATCAAGCAAACGCGGCGAAGCTAGCCAACGCGATGCCAGTTGGGAAATCGGCATGGGTGATCGCCCCTATCGCGAATGCCGATGACTCCCGTCGCCTTTCGCCAACGAACGCGCACCACGCAGATAATTCTTGATGCCAGGAATAAAAATTCATAGCATCAGGAATTAGTCCGGTGGTTTGGGAGATCCGCGATGATTGGCAAGTTCCTGCTCGGCGCGTCCGCCGTGGCGCTGGCGTGGCCGTTGCAGGCCCTGGCTCAAGACGCCGCGCCGGTTCCGCAAAGCAGGCCCGAGGCGAACGCCCCCGAAGGCGCTGCCGTGCCGACGGCGAGCCCGGAGCAGGAGGGTGGCCTCGACCAGATCGTCGTCACGGCCCAGCGCGTCGAGGAAAGCAGCCAGCGCGCGCCGATCGCGCTCGACGTGATTTCGCCGGAAACCCTCGTGCGCCAGAACGTGATTCGCGCGGAGGACCTCTCTCGCACGAGCAACGCGCTCTCGGCGACAGGGAGCACCGGCGGCCCGACGACGGTGTTTTTCGTCCGTGGTGTCGGTAACGCGACGGTGAACGCGTATTCCGATCCGGCGATCTCCTTCAACTACGACGGCGTCTATATCGGCCGGCCGAGCTCGACCTCCGGCGTGTTCTACGATCTCCAGCGCGTCGAGGTTCTGAAAGGCCCGCAAGGCACGCTGTACGGCCGCAACGCCACCGGCGGCGCGATCAACATCATTCCCAACCGCCCGAAGCTGAACGACACCTCGGTCGATTTCTCGCTCGGCTACGGCAACTACGACTGGTTGACCGGCCAGGCCGCCGTGAACCTGCCCCTTGGGGACAAGGTGGCGCTTCGGGCGGCCGGCTCGATTTCGAATCGCGATGGCTTCATTGACGACGGCACCGGCAAGCAGCGCGAGTATGCCGGGCGCCTGCAACTCTACGCCGAGCCCAGCGACAGCTTGAACATCCGCCTGGCGGGAGATTTCTCGCACCAGGGCGGCAGCAGCCTGAGCGGATTCTATCTCGGCTCGGTCGACCCGACCTTCGGGCCGACCGGCTTCGCCGGCTACAAATTCACTCCGACCGGCTTTTCGCCCAAGCAGGGCCTGTTCGATCCCGCGTCGCAGGCGCTGCTCGCGTCCCGCTTCGTGTCGCAGGTCGGGCGCGCGGGCGAGGTGGTCGACGGCGTGCCCTTCAACGATGACGATTACTGGGGCGTCACGGCGGAGTTCAATTACAAGACCGATGCCGGCACCCTGACCATCCAGCCGGCCTACCGCGAGGCGAAGCTGGCCTACCAGTTCAACGGCATCTTCCGCGGAGCATTCTCGGGCGAGAAGGACAAGCAGACGAGCGTGGAAGCGCGCTGGGCCGGCAACCTCGGGCACGCGATCGATTATCTGATCGGCGGCATCTACTTCGACGAGAGCATCGACGCCACTGCGCGCTACAATCAGTTCACGCTGACGCCCTACCAGGAGTTCGCCACCGGCACGAAGTCCTGGGCCGGCTTCGGCAAGGTCACGCTCCACGCCACGGACAAGCTCAGCCTGACCGCGGCCGGGCGCTACACGTCGGACAAGAAGCGCTTCGACGGTACTTCGAACGTCTATATCCTGTTCTGCGGGAATCCCGCTCCGCCGCAGGACTTCTGCCCCAATCTGCCGTTCAATCCTGTTCTGGATACCGAGCAGCAATTCCGGGACTTCTATACCTCGCGCGGCATTCCGATCACACCGGTGCCGCTGTTCGTGCTGCCGCCCGTCGCCGGGGGCTCGCAGACCGCGCCGTTCGTTCTGTTTTCGCCGATCGTGATCGACTCGAATCTCAAGAACGACAAGTTCACGTATCGCCTGGCGGCGCAGTACGACATCACACCACGCAACATGGTCTACGCCAGCTTCGAGACCGGGTACCACGCCGGCGGCTTCTCGTTCGCGCGCGGGGTGGATACCTACAAGCCCGAGACGATCGACGCCTACACGATCGGCAGCAAGAACCGCTTCCTGGGCAACACCCTGCAAGTGAATGTCGAGGCCTTCCTGTGGAAGTACCGCAACCAGCAGTTCAGCCAGTTCGGCTATGACCTCGGCAATCCGCCGGCGACGGTGTTCCTCACCCGCAATATCGGCAACAGCACCATCAAGGGCGTCGATCTCGACGTAGATCTGAAGCCGACGCCCAACACGCTGCTGTCGGCTTCGGTGCAGTACCTGCACGGCAAATACGACAGCTTCACATACTTCGTGCCGAACCAGGGGCTGCCGCCCAACTCCACGTGCGCCTCGTCGCCCACGACCCAGACGATCAACGGAAGCGTGGTGGCGCTTTACCAGCTCGATTGCTCGGGCAAGCCGGCGTTCAACTCGCCGAAGTGGTCGCTGCTGCTCAACGGCGAACAGACCATTCCGTTCGATTCCTTCCACATCGTCCTGCAAGCGGGAACCCGCTATCGCAGCTCGAGCTATTCGACGGCGGACTATCTGCCGTTCCTGAAGTCGAAGTCCAATTTCGTCAGCGATGCGTCGGTCACGGTGAGCGGCAATGATGACCGGATGTTCGTCAGCGTCTATGTGCGCAACATCGAAAACAACCGGCGCCAGCTCGGCGGCAACATCAACAGCGCGAATCTGGTGGTGTCGGCCGTCGAGGAGCCGCGAACTTATGGTGTGCGCGTAGGCGGCAAGTTCTAGCGGCGAAGATGCGCCACAAAGCAAGCAAACGAACGGAGCAGCAAGCATGTCCGCGAGAGTGAGCGACCTCCAGTATGTCGGCCTGGCCGTGCCCGACCTCGCCGCCGAACGGGAGTTCTTCGCCAAGACCTGGGGCCTCGTCGAAGTGGGCGAGCAAGACGGCAAAGTGTACTTGGCCGCCGAAGGCACCGCGCATCCGTTCGTGATCCGGCTGCGCCAGGACAGCGAAAAGCGGACCGACCTGATTGGCTTCGCGGCGGACTCGCGTGCCGACGTCGATGCGTTGTTCGAGCAGGTCAAGGCGGCCGGAGGCAAGATCATCTCCGAGCCGGCTTCGGCGGAAGGACCTGCAGGGGGCTACGCGTTCCGCTTCTTCGACCCAGACGGGCGCGCTATCGAAGTGATCTGCGACAGCGCGAAACGCCAGCACCGCTCGCTTTCTAAAGGCGAAGCGATTCCGGTGGGATTGAGCCACGTCGTTCTGCACTCGCCCAACCACAAGGGGCTGGCGGAATTCTATCAGCAGGCCCTCGGCTTCCGGCTGACCGACTGGATCGGCGACTTCATGGTCTTCCTGCGCTGCAACAGCGCCCACCACCGGCTGGCCATCCTGCCGGGGCCGCCGGCCCTGAACCACGTCGCGTTCGACGTCGCCTCGGTCGACGAGCTGATGCGCGGGCTCGCCCGCATGCACGAGAATGGCGTCAAGCTCAGCTGGGGCCCCGGGCGCCACACCGCGGGCGACAACACTTTCTGCTACTTCCTGACGCCGAACGGCAACGCAGTGGAATACACCTCGGACCTCGAGCACGTCGATGAAGCCAACTGGGTTCCGACGACTTATGAGCCCGGCCCCAACACCATCGATCAGTGGGGCACCGGCCGGATCATCACCGGCAATGTTCCGCACGCCGAAATGACGCCCGACAAGGGCCTGTGGCAAGTCCCTGCCTGAGCGCGATGGGGGAGGGGGTTCGATGATCGGCAAGGCCCTGGTGATCGGCGGCGGCGTCGGCGGGATGAGCGCCGTGCTGGCGCTGGTGCGGCAGGGCGTCGACGTCGAGCTCGCCGATGCCGACCCGCACTGGCGGTCGTACGGTGCGGGAATCAGCGTCACCGGCTTGTCGCTGCGCGCGTTCGACGATCTCGGCATTCTCGACGAAGTTCGCGAGAAAGGTTTCGTCGGTGGGGGGATCCGCCTGCGCAAGCCCGACGGCAGCGTCATCATGGAGACGCGGCCGATCCCGCCCGATGCTCCGCCGATCGCCCGCAGCGGCGGGATCATGCGGCCGGTCCTGCACGACATCATGTCGCGCCGCGTGCGGGACTCAGGCGTTCGGGTCACCCTTGGCGCGGAGATAGCCGGTTTCGTGCAAGGCGATGAAGGCGTCGACGTGGTCTTCCCCGATGGCCGGACAGAGCGTTTCGACCTGATCGTCGCAGCCGACGGCATTTTCTCCAAAACGCGCCACGCGCTGTTTCCGGATGCGCCGCAGCCGAAATTCACCGGGCAAGGCTGCTGGCGCATCGTCGCCGACCGGCCGGCCGAAGTGGACCGGCCCGAGATATGGCTCGGCGGGCCCGTCAAGCTGGGTTTCAATCCGGTATCGCGCGACAAGATGTACGCGTTCATTCTCGAGCATGTGCCGGACAACCCCTGGTACGAACCCGGTGAGCAGCTGGCCCACGTGGCCGAACTGCTGAAGCCGTACGGCGGCTACGTCGCACAAGTGCGCGAGCGTCTGGGCGAAAGTTCGCTGGTCAATTACCGCCCCCTCGAATGGGTCATGCTGCCGGCGCCGTGGCACGTCGGCCGCGTGGTTCTTATCGGCGACGCCGTTCACGCGACCACGCCGCACATGGCTTCGGGCGCCGGGATGGCGGTCGAGGATGGACTCGTCCTCGCGAACGAACTGGCTCGAAGCGATGATGTGGAGCGGGCCTTGGCTTCGTTCACCGCCCGCCGTTTCGAGCGCGCGCGGATGGTGGTCGAGAACTCGGTGCGCATCGGCGAGATCGAGATGGCCGGCGGCAACCAGATGGACGCTAACGCGATGCTCGGCGACACGATGCACAAGCTGCAGCAACCTTACTGAACGCGGGATCGGCGATGACTTACGGATTGGCGACTGTAGCAATCGACGGGGAGCCGCAAGCCGCGCTGGTGCGCGACGAGCGCTACGTGCCGCTCAGCCATTGGAGCGAGCAGCGCGATCTGCCCGCGCTGTTGCAGGATTGGCAGGCTGTCAGCGCCGGCCTGGCGGGTTGGGCGGCGGATGACGCGGCCTTCGCTGCGGGCGGCGATTTCAACGCAGCGGACGTTCGCGCGCCGTACCGGCCCGGGCAGGTGTTCTGCACCGGCGCCAATTACAAGAAGCACGTCGTCGGCCTGATCATGGGCGATCCCTCGATGCGCACGGCCGAGCACGAGAACCTTTCGCCCGAGGAGCTCAAGGCCCGCGTCGAGGCGATGATGGACCAGCGCGCCAAGGCGCTGCCGTTCGTGTTCCTCAAGCTGCGCTCGTGCGTCGTTGGACCGCGCGACGAGGTGGTGCTGCCGAAAAATGTCGAGAAGCCCGACTGGGAGCTCGAGCTCGGCGTCGTCATCGGCAAGCGCGCGCACCACGTCAGCGCGGCGGAAGCGATGGACTACGTGGCCGGTTTCGCCGTGGTCAACGACGTGACCGCGCGCGAGCATATTTTCCGCCGCGACGGCTCGGCGATCGGCGCGGACTGGCTGTCCGGCAAGTGCTTCCCGACTTTCCTGCCGTTCGGGCCGATGATCGTGCCCAAGGAGCTGATCGGCGACCCCTACGACCTCAAGCTGACGCTCAAGGTCAACGGCAAGACGTATCAGGACGAAAGCACTTCGGACATGATGGCCTCGATCGAACGGCAGATCGAATACCTCTCGGACCGAGTGGTGCTCGAGCCGGGAGACCTCATTTGCACCGGTTCGCCCTATGGCAACGGCTCGGCTTTCGGTGTTTTCCTCAAGGACGGCGACCTGATGGAGGGGACGATCAGCGGGCTCGGCACCCAGCGCAACCGGTGCGTCGCCGAAGCGTGATAGCCTAGCGCTTGCGGACGCCGTCCGTGACCAGGCGGGTGACGAAATCCTCGTACTGCCGCCCGAGCTCCTGCATGTCCGTGCCCGGCGGCACGAGCAGCTCGACGAGCGGCGCGCCGCTGGCGAAGAAGTCGCTGATGCCGACCACCGCGAGGTGCATGAACAGCGAATTGAAATCCGTCAGCTTCCCGTCGGTATCGAGCTCCTGCAGCTTGTCGTAGTAGGACAGCGGCACGCGGTTCCACTCGCGCATTTTCTCACGCACTTCGGCCGAGCTAGCCGAATCGAGCTCCTCGATCATCAGCCGCTGCATGTGCTTGGCCGAGCGGGTAAACTGGAAGGTGTTGTGGACCATCGCCGCCAGGAGCTCGACAGGGTCGCCTTCATCGGGCGGGGGACGGTTGGTCTCGCCGCCGATCTGGCTCGCGACTTCGAACAGCAGGTTTTCGCGGGTGCCGAAATAGTACCGCACCAGGGCCGGATCGGCATTGGCCCGCCGGGCGATCGCGGTGCTCGTCACTTGCGACGGAGGAAATTCCTGCAACAACGCGCGCGCAGCCGCGATCAGCGCCTCCCGGCCGACGCCGCTTTCCGACGCCGTCGGCCGCCCCTTGCCGCGCCTGCCGGCCGTTTTTCGCCCCGTTGCCATTCGGCTGAATTGCTACGCGCAACGCGGCAGTTGGACAACCGCGCTATCGGCAAAATATTCTTGCCGCCAGGAATTAGGGCTGTAGGCTTGCGGTCCGGGAGACGAATGCATGGCGAACTGGCCTTTCCGACAAGGCGTCCACGATATCGGCAACGGGGTTTATGGCTACGTGCAGCCGGACGGCACCTGGGGCTGGTCGAATGCCGGCCTCGTCACCTCGCAGGGGCAGACCCTGCTGATCGACACGCTGATGAGCGTGCCGCTGACCCGCGACATGCTGGCCGAGTTCGCCAAGGTTCCGGGTGGCGAGAAGATCGACCGGCTGATGAACACTCACGCAAACCCGGATCACTTCTTCGGCAACGGCGTGGTCGAGGGCGCTGAAATCATCGCCACCGCAAAGACCCGCGCCGAGATGGAAGGCTTCAACCCGCAGGCGCTCGCCAACCTTTCGGCCAACTGGCAGACGATGGGCGAGGCGGGCGAATTCCTGTTTGAAACGATGGGGCGCTACTTCGATTTCAGCGGCGTCGACGCGCTGACGTTGCCCACCAAGACGTTCGACGAAACGCTGGTTCTTTCCGTTGGCGACAAGACCGTCGAACTGACCGATCTCGGCCCGGCGCATACCGAATCCGACACGATCGCCTGGGTGGTCGAGGACCGGACGGTGTTCACCGGCGACCTGCTGTTCAACGAAGGGCACCCGGTCGTCTGGGCTGGGCCGCTGAGCAACTGGATCGCCGCGTGCGATTTTATCATAGCCCTCGATCCAGCGGTGGTCGTCCCGGGGCACGGGCCGATCTGCGATGTCGGCGCGGTCCGCACGATGAAAGGCTATTTCGAGCACTTGCGGGACGAGGCGCGCGGCCGGTTCGACGCGGGAATGGACTGGCGAGAGGCGGCGCGGGACATTCCGATCAAGGAATACGCCCACTGGACCGATCCCGAGCGCGTCGTCGCCAACGTCTATTCGCTGTACAAGCAATGGGATCCCGAGATCCCGCACGCACCGCCGCCAATCCTGTTCGCCGAGATGAACAAGTACCGCAAGGAACACCATGAGCGCTACGAGTGCGGCCATGCCCATTGAACTCAACGCCACCCATGATCCCGCGCGCAGGAGTTGGCTCGACAGTGCCAACGCGCCCGACACCGATTTCCCGATCCAGAACCTGCCTTTCGGCGTGTTCGACGACGGCAAGGGCGCACGGGGCGGCGTCGCTCTGGGCGACAGCATCATCGATCTCACCGTGCTGGAGGCGGCCGGCCTCATATCGGGCCCGGCGGTGGCGGCGGCCAGCGGCGCTTCGCTGCTGCCGCTGTTCGAACAGCCGCGCCATGCCGTCTCCCAGCTGCGCGTGGCGCTTTCGTACATTTACCGGGCCGGCAATTCGGCTGATCGGGCGACGGCCGAGAGCGCGCTGGTGCCGATGGCGGCGGCGAAGATGCTCATGCCCGCCAAGCCGACCGCGTTTACCGACTTCTGCACTTCCGCGGATCACATCCTGCGCATGGCGGCTAACGGCGGCCGCGCGCCACAGCCCGCATGGGCGACATTGCCGGTGGCCTATAACGGCCGCGCCAGTTCGGTCGCGGCCAGTGGCACGCCGGTGATCCGGCCCGTCGGCCAGTTCGTTCCCCGGGGGGCGGAAGGAATGGTCGTCGGGCCGGAACCGATGCTCGATTTCGAGCTCGAATTCGGCGCCTGGCTCGGAGGACCGGTCAACGCGCTCGGCGAGCCGGTCGACATGGCGCGGGCCGACGAGCTGCTGTTCGGCTGCTGCCTGGTCAACGACTGGTCGGCGCGCGCCATCCAGTTCTACGAGATGCTGCTCGGCCCGCATCTGGGCAAGAGCTTCCTGACGACGATCTCGCCGTGGGTCGTGACGATGGAGGCGCTCGCTCCGTTCCGCGTCCCCGGCCGCGGGCGGACGTCGGATCAGCCCGAAGTCCCGAGCCACCTCAACGATTTGTTCGACCGGTCGGCCGGCGGTTTGAACGTCGAGCTGACGGCCGAACTAGACACGGGGTCGGGCTCGGCGACGATCGTGCGGACAAACGTCGCCGAGCTGTTTTGGACGCTGGCGCAGATGGTCGCGCACCAGGCCTCCGGCGGCGCGCCGCTCGAGACGGGCGACCTGATCGCCACGGGCACTGTTTCCGGCGCCGCCGATGAAGCGCGGGCCTGCCTGGTCGAAATCACCCGGCTGGGTCAGGAACCGCTTGTGCTCCCCGACGGCACCAGCCGCGTGATGCTCGAAGACGGCGATACCCTGACGCTGCGTGGCCGCGCCAAGGCCGACGGCTACGTGCCGATTGGGTTCGGGCCCTGCGCGGGCACGGTCCTTCCGGCGAAAGTTGCGGCATGAGCGGCGAAGTGACGACCTGCGGCGACCGCCGGCCGATCCCCGTGCAGGCGAGGGGCAGGCACGTCGTCGTCGATATCCATTGCCATCTCGGCATTCCGGCCGCGGACGCCATCGTGCAGGCGAAATATCCCGGGCCTCCGCCGGGCATCAACGACTTCACCAGTCCGAAGACGATGGAAGTCAACCGCGCGCAGTTCGCTGCGATAGGACGTACACTCAATACGCTCGACACCCGTCTGGCCGACATGGACCGTCTTGGGATCGACGTGCAGGCCATCTCGCCGAGCCCGGGCCAGTATTTCTACTTCACCGATCCCGAGACCGGCCGCGAGGCCGCGCGCGCGGTCAATGACGGCATCGCGGCGGCGGTTGCGCAACACCCCGATCGCCTGGTCGGCATGGGCACGGTGCCGCTGCAGGACACGCGGCTGGCGATCGAGGAGATGCGCCGCTGCGTGAAAGAGCTCGACCTGCGCGGCATCGAGATCAGCACCAATGTCAACGGCACCGATTTCCACGCCGAGGTGCTGCGGCCGTTCTGGGCGGCCGCCGAGGAACTGGGCATCCTCATCTTCATCCACCCGCTCGGCTTCACCCAGGGGCAGAGGCTGAGCGACTATTACTTCAACAACCTGATCGGCAACCCGCTCGAATCCACCCTCGCCGTCGGCCACCTGATCTTCGGCGGCGTGCTCGACGCCTATCCTGGCCTGAAGATCTGCGTCGCCCACGGCGGCGGCTACATTCCCGGTTACTGGGGACGCATGGACCACGGCTGGCGCGCGCGCGGCGATTGCTCCGAGCATTGCCGCCACGAACCGTCCAGTTACCTGCGCAAGCTGTGGCTCGACACCCTGGTGTTCGACCAGGACCAGCTTGACAGCCTGGTGCGGACCCACGGCGCCGACAAGCTCTGCCTTGGCAGCGACTATCCGTTCGATATGTCCGAGCCCGATCCGGTCGGCTTTCACGCCCGGTTGTCGGACGAGGATCAGGCGAAGATCCTCGGTCTCAACGCGGGGCAGCTTCTCGGATTGGAACGCGTTACGTGACAAGGGACTTGCAACCGGTCTCGGCCATCGCCGCGGGCTGGACGCTGTCCCTCCTGTTTCTGGCCAATGTCCTCAACGTCGGCGACCGCATGTTGCTCGGCGTCGTCACCGAGCCGGTGCGGCGCGACCTGTCCCTGTCGGACACGCAAATGGCGCTCGCCAACGGGCTGCTGTTCGTGCTGTTCAACCTGGTCGCCGGCCTGTTCATCGCCAGGCTGGCCGACCGCGGCAATCGCGTCCGCATCCTGACGGTTGGGATCGCCTTGTGGTCGCTCGCCACCGCCGCGACTGGCCTGGCGCGCAATTTCCCGGAACTCGCCATGGCGCGACTGGCAGTGGGAGTCGGCGAAGCGACGGCGTTTCCCGCGGTGATGTCGCTGATCCCCGACTTGTTCCGACCCCGCGTTCGCGGCACCGCGGTCGGCGTGTTCCAGGCCGGCAGCTTCGTCGGCATCGTCGGCGGAACGGTGCTGGCGGGCGTCGTCGCGGCGGCGCTGGGTTGGCGGCCGATGTTCTTCGTCTGCGGCGTGGCGGGCGTCGTCCTTGCGACCATCGTGGTGCTGACCGTGCGCGAGCCCGCGCGCGAGCAGGCGCCCGACCCCGAAGATACGGCCTCCTGGCTCACTGGCTTGGCGACCGGCTTGCGGCGGCTCAGCGCAGTCCCGGGTCTGGTCCCGCTGGCGCTCGGATTCGGCATTTCGGCGATGATGGGTCCGGTACTCGGCGCCTGGGGTCCGGCTTTCCTGCAGCGCTCTCACGGTGTCCCGCTACGCGAGGTTGGCATCCTGATCGGGCCGCCGGTCGGGATCGCAGGCCTGGTCGGCACCCTGGTGTCCGGACCGATTGCCGACCGGATTGCCCGAAAGCGCGGGTCGGTCTCCGCCATGTTACGTCTGCCGCTGGTCGCACTGCCTCTGTCCGTGCCCTTCATGGCGGGCTTCATCTTCGCCCCGACGCTGCTGGTGGCGATGCTCTGCGCGGCGGGAATGAACGCTCTGCTCAGTTGTGCTTTCGTCCCGTGCATCAATTGCGCGGTCGCCCGCGTCGGCGGCGGCGACCGCGCCCTGGTGTCCACGGTCATGCTGGCCGCCTCGGGTCTGGTCGGCGCCGCGCTCGGGCCGTTCGTCGTCGGAGTCCTGAGCGATGCTCTCACTCCGCAGCTGGGTTCCGACGGGTTGCGCTACGCCCTGTCGGCCATGATTGCCTCGCCGCTTCTCGCCACGGCGTTCCTCTTTGCCGCCGTCCGTCGAGCTCCCGGCATCCCGTTGGCCGAAGCCCAGCCGGCGTGAGTAAGGTCTGACCCCGATCATGCGGCGCGCGCCGCGGCTCGCTGTGGCGGGCTGGAACTCGATGACGAAACCGCGGGCGCAGATTTCGCTGTCCCACGGCTTGCATAGCGGTTATTCCTGCGAAGAGGAATTAAGCTTCGCTGCGGGTGGATTGGTGCGCTTTCTCCGAACCCGGCCGCGATGGAAGACGATCTGCAATGATCTGGAAGGCAATGGGAGACATGACATGCGCCGTTATCCGATGATCTTGGCCGCTCTCGCAGCGGTCGCGACCCTGTCGATGCCGGGCGCCGCTGCGGCACAAGGGGCGGCAGCCGCACAGGCGGCTCATTATTCCGTGGCAGACACTCCGGTGGGTAAGTTGCTGGACGATCCCGCCGCCAATGCCATTCTCAAGAAGATGATCCCGACGGTCTACGCCAACGACATGTTCCAGACGCAGGGCCGGACTTTGACGCTGAAGGCGATCCAGCAATACGAACCGGACGCGCTCAGCGACGAAAACCTGGCGAAGATCCAGGCTGAGCTCGATAAGATTCCGGCGAAGGGCTGAACCGCCGAAAGAGAGTTTCCCGGTCTATCGGCGACGGGTTGCGCTCAGGCCAAGAGCGCCCTGCTCAGCCGTCCCCGTAGTGGACGTTACGGTCGAGTTCGGACAAATAGTTCAAGCCGTTGATGACGTGGGTGCGCATGGCGGCCTCGGCCGCTTGGGCGTCGCCCACCATGACGGCTTCGACGATCACGCGATGATCCTGCACTGCCGCGCGCAAGCGTTCGCCGCGGTAGAAAGATTCGAAGACCAGGTGATGGATCGGCGTGTTGAGCCGATGGACGATGCCCTGAATGACCAGGTTGCCGGCCGCTTCCATGATCAGGTTATGCCACTGTGAGTTCAGCCGCGCGAAGTGTTCGGGCGCCGCCTCAGAGACGCATTCCTCCATCTCGATCGCGATCCGCCGAAGTTCGGCCTTCTGTTCGGGCGTGGCCTTGCGGGTAAAGTCTCCAGCGCAAATGCCTTCGAGCGCGCCGCGCGCCTCGTAAAGCTGGCGGGCCTCGTCCATTGTCGCGTTGCGAACCGAGGCTCCGCGATATTCCTCGATAACGATCAGCCCTTCGGCGGCGAGCCGCTGCAGCGCCTCGCGGACCTTGAAGCGGCTTCCGCCGGTCTGCCGGATGATGTCGATTTCGACCAGGCGCTGGCCGGGGACCAGACGCTGGCGGCGAATCTGCGAACGGATCCAGTCGGCGATCTCCACGCCTGACGGGCCCTTCTTGGCCAACAGCACTTTCTCCTCGCCCATTTCTTCAGCATCGCTCGCTGGACAAGATTGTCAATAATTTTGTTGTCGTGATTTTCGTTGAAGTCGTCGACGCGACCCTTTCAAAGGGTTGCGGGAGGAGGACCGCGATGCGGCGAGTCTTGATCGGATGGGCGGCCGCGCTCTCTGTCGCCGCCGCGCCTGCGGCCGGCGAGAGCTATCCGGATGTCGTTGCGCATTCGCACTATGTCCCCGTCCGCGACGGCACGAAGCTGGCGTTGAGCGTCTATCGCCCGGCGGTGAACGGCAAAGCCGCGACTGCCCGCCTGCCGGTGATCTTCGTCTTCACGCCCTACCGCGCGCGTTTCCGCGGGCCCGACGGCAAGATCAAGGAAACCGCGCTGGACGACAACCTCGGCCTGCGTTCGCTGCTGCGCGCGGGCTATGTCGTGGCCGTGGCCGACATCCGCGGCAAGGGCGCGTCGTTCGGGCATCGCCGCGGCTTCCAGGACCGCACCGAAGCGCGTGACGGCTACGACCTCGTCCAGTACCTCGCCAAGCAGCCTTATTCCGACGGCAAAGTAGGCGTGGACGGCTGCTCCTACCTCGGCGGAGCCGCGTTTCAGATTGCCACCACGGCGCCGCCCGCGCTGAAGGCGGCCTTCATCGGTGCGAGCGACCTCGACAAGTACGCCTTCGTCGCCAACGGCGGCATTACCGCGCAGTTCAACACCCGGCCCGACGAGGCGCCGGATGTCGACCTCGCGACTGTGCCGATGGACGAAGACCCGAGCGGCGCCATGCTCAAGGCGGCCGTGGCCCAGCACGCCGCAAATACCCCGATGGGGCCGCTGTGGTACGCGATGCCTTACCGCGACAGCCAATCGAACTTCACCGGCACGCGCTTCTGGGAGGAAGTCGGCCCCTACACTTACCTCGATACCGTCAAGCGCGCGGGCATCGCGACGTACTTCTGGGGGAACTGGCGAGACGAGCCGACCAGCCAGGTCATCCTGTCAGCGGCCAATCTCGGCGGCCGCCTGCTCGCCGGCCCGGGCAGCCATTGCGTGCCGCCGCCCGGCGTGGACCTCGCCGGCGAGATCGTCCATTTCTTCGACCATTATCTGAAGGGCGCCGATCCCGATTACGGCAAGCTTCCGCGCGCGACTTACTGGGTCGAGGGGCTGAATGGGTCAGGGGCCTACGTCACTTCCGACCAGCTGCCGGGCGTGCAATCGCATCCGCTGCCGTGGTTCCTCTCGCCCAAGGCGGGCGGTGCCGTCGGGGGCCTCGGGCTTGCCGGTCCCGCCTCGGGCGGCGCCGACACCTTCACGGTCGACTACAATCTGCCGCCGGCCGAGTATTTCGCTTTCTGGCCCAAGCCGATGGGCGAGCACGGTCTGGGTTACCTCAGTGCCCCGCTGACCGATCCGCTCAAGCTCATCGGCTATCCGGTAGCGCGGCTGACCGTATCCTCCGACAACCCGAAGGCCGACGTGTTCGTCTACCTCGATCATGTGAAGGCGGACGGGACGAGCGAAGTCGTATCGTTCGGCCGGCTCAAGCTGTCGCATCACAAGCTGGCGCAAGCGCCCTACGAAACGCTCGGCCTGCCCTGGCATTCGGGCCTGGCGAAGGACGTCGCGCCGCCCAAGCCCGGCGAGGCGGTCTCGCTGTCGATCGCGATGACCCCGATGTCGCTCGTCGTGCCGGCGGGCGACAGGCTGCGCTTGGTCGTCACGGGGGCCGACCCCCGCCAACGTAATCTCAAGGACATCAAGCTCGATCCCGCGCCGCACCTCACCGTGCACGTCGGGGGTCGGGACGGATCACGGGTCGATCTACCGCTGTCGCAATGAACAAAAAAGAGCGCCGACTCTGGGAGGGCGCGAACATGAGGGAGCCATCAATCATGCTATTCCATCGAAAGAATTCGGCGCGCGTGCTGCTGTGCGGCGCGTCTCTGGGTGCGATGCTTTGCGCGGTTCCGGCTTATGCGCAGGACAGCGCTCAGCCCGCGGATGCGACCGCTGCTGCTGAGCCCGGAGTCACAACGACACCGGCCGCCGGCAAGGAAATTGTCGTTACCGGTAGCCGTATCGCCGGCGTCGCGCCCGTGGGCGCCATCGTCACCACGCTCGGGCGTGACGAGATCGAGAGCTCCGGCAAGGTGACGCTGGACAAAGTGATCCAGGAACTGCCGCAAGTCTTTGACCTCGGCTTCTCGGACAACTCTCGTGCGCAGTCCGGCGGCAACGGCAATGCGACCTGGTCGAATTCGATCAACTTGCGCGGCCTCGGGCCGTTCTCCACCTTGATCATCACCGACGGCCATCGGATGACCACCAACGGCCGCGCGATCAATCCGTCGGTGCTGCCGACCCTTGGCGTGCAACGGGTCGAAGTCATCGCCGACGGCGCCTCCGCGATTTACGGGTCCGATGCGGTGGCCGGCGTGGTCAACCTGATCCCGCGGCGCGACCTCAACGGCATCGAGGCGTTCGGCCGCCTGGGCTCGACCGGCAACGGCGATTTCTGGGAATGGAATGCGGGTATCGCGGCCGGCAAGGTGTTCGACCGCGGCCAAGTGATGGTCGCTTTCGAGCACGCTTTCCGTTCCAACCTCAACGGGTCCGACCGGGACTTCTACGCCGCTGACCAGACGCCGTTCGGCGGCCCCGACTACCGGGTCAACCAGTGCTCTCCGGGCACCCTCATCTACAAGGGCAAGACTTACGCCCTGCCGGACCAGTACAACGCCGGCAATGCGAACGGCCTGCAGGCCGGTACGCAGAACAAGTGCAGCCCGCTTGCCGGGCAGGACCTGTTTCCGCAGCAAAAGTACAATTCGGTCAGCGGCACTGGCACTTACGAGGTCGCCGGCGGGGTGGAGCTGCTGATCGACGGCTATTACAACAAGCGCAAGTTCCTGCGCATCCCGGGCGCGGTGACCCAGACTTTCACGGTGCCGGAAACGAACGCCTTCTTCGTCGCACCGTCGTTCTACGTGCCGGGCTCGGGCGGCTACCAGGTCGCCTACAGCTTCGAGAACGACTTCCGGCCGGACAAGTACGCCGGTTACCAGACCAACTGGCAGGTCACGCCGGGCCTGCGCATCAAGCTGCCGGGCGATTGGAAGTTCGAAGGCAAGTTCGGCTACGGCAAGGCGAGCGACCGGGCGGATTCGACCGCCGGCGTCGATCGCAACGCTCTCACCGCCGCGCTTGCCAGCGGTGATCCTGCCAAGGCCTTCGATCCTTACGGCGGTGGCCGGACCAGCGCAGCGACGCTGGCGAGCATTTTCAGCGCCGACGCCACTTTCCCGACCGACGCCAAGCTGGCCACCTGGCAGGCCGGCCTCAACGGTCCCCTGTTCGGCTTGCCGGGCGGCGACGTGAAGCTGGCCGTCGGTTATGAAGGGCAGGATTTCTCGCAGACCCGCAACACCGGGCTGCCGACCGAAGTCACCAACAACCGCAAGGTCAATTCCGGCTACGCCGAGCTTTACGTGCCGGTCTTCGGGACGGCGAACGCTCGCGGCGGCTTCGAGAACCTCGCGGTGACCGCGGCCGTCCGGTACGACGATTACAGCGACGTCGGCGACACCTGGAATCCGAAATTCGGCGTCAACTGGACCCCGGTTCGCGGCTTCAAGCTGCGCGGAAGCTACGGCACATCCTTCCGCGCGCCGACTTTCCCGGAAATCTTCGGCAACAGCACCAACCTCTACGTTCAGGCCTACCAGAACCCCAACGGCGGGGGCGCCGTCAGCGGCTTCACGCTGGGTTCCGGGCCCAATACCAGCTTGAGGCCGGAGACTGCCACCACCTGGACTGCGGGCGTGGACATCGATCCGCTCGACGGGCTGACGATGAATTTCACGTATTTCAACATCGCCTACAAGAACACGATCTCGAACCTGCTGTCGAACCTGGCGGTGCTCACGTATGCCGACGAATACGCCGGCACCGACGTGATCCTGTTCGGCCAGGCGGCCTACGATCGGATCATCGATATCCGCGACCACGGCGTCGATGGCTCACCGCCGGTTGTGGTGCGTCCGTTCCCGGGCACAACGACAGCGTGTATCGACACGCCAAACCCGGCGAGCTGCATTTTCGTCGACGGCCGCAGCCTCAATCTGGGCCGTTCGCAGATGCAGGGTGTCGACTTCAACATCCGCTATTCGACGCGGGTTGGCGACGACGACCGGCTGATCGTGGGCCTGAACGGCACTTACGTGACGAGCTACAAGGTCGCCTTCACGCCGGGCGGCGACTTCAAGAGCCTGAGAAACCGCATTTTCAACCCGCTGACGTTCAAGGCGCGGGCGATGGCATCGTGGGAGCACGGACCGTTCACCCTGCGCGGCGATCTGACCTACATCAACGGCTACACCAATGACATCGTCACCCCGGTGCAGAAAGTCGACTCATACGCGCTGACGGACTTGTCGCTGAACTGGGACGTCAGCAAGACGTTCGACATGGGCATCAAGAGCGTCAACCTGGGCTTCGAGGTCCGCAACCTGTTCGATGTCGATCCGCCCTATGTGAACTCCATTCCGGGCGGGAACGGCGGCGGGGGTTACGATCCCACGGTCACCAACCCGATCGGCCGGGAGTTCGCGGTCAGTCTGCGGACGAAGATCTGACGCCGGACGTAGCGCGGAGCCGAATGTGTCGAGCACAAGATGCGACATCGTCGCGACAGGGGATCTGGTGCTCGACGAGCCGGACGCCGATCACTGGCTTTCCGGCATCGCCCCCGCGCTGCGTGCCGCCGATCTGGCCATCGGCCATATCGAAGTGCCCCACACCGACCGGGGCAGCGAGAGGGCGGGCGACGTGCCCGCCCCGGGCGCACCGCGTGAAAACCTGGCGGCGATCGCCCGCGCCGGCATCGACGTGGTCACGCTGGCCGGCAATCACATTGCCGACTGCGGGCCGCCGGGCATTGCCGACACGATTGACGGGCTGGACGCGGTCGGCGTCGGGCATTGCGGGGCCGGCGGAACGCTCGCAGAAGCGCGGAGGCCGTTCGTTCGCGAGGTCGGGAGCCATCGGATCGCCTTGCTGAGCTACAACTGCGTCGGTCCGGAGTTCGCGTGGGCCACCGCCGGCAGCGCGGGCTGCGCCTATCTCCCGCTCGAAACTCAGGACGGCGGGCCGATGACGCCGCTCGCGCGGATTGCGGGCATTCCTGACGAAGCGCTGGACATTCTGGCGAAGGACATTGCGGCCGCGAAGGAAGATGCGGACTTCGTGGTGGTCGCGATGCACAAGGGTCGCGTGCACACGCCCGTCGTCCTCGAAAGCTACGAACGCCCGCTGGCTCACGCGGCGATAGAGCACGGCGCGGACGCGGTGATCGGGCATCACGCGCACATCGCCCGCGGCATCGAGTTCCACCGCGGCAAGCCCATTTTCCACGGCCTCGGCAACGCCTGCGTGGTGACGCGCGCGCTTTCGCCGAAGCAGGATCATGCGGCGCGAAGGGAATGGGCCGAGCGGCGCAAGCGGCTGTTCGGGTTCGAGCCCGAGCCGGGTTATGACCTCGCCCCGTTCCACCCCGAGGCGAAGCTGGCCCTTCTTGGCAAGCTCACGCTCGGTCCCGGTGGAACGGTCGAGACTTCCATCGTGCCGGTCTATGTCGAGGCTCCCGGCCGCCCGGTGCTCGCGGAGGGCGAGCGGGCGGAACAAGTGCGGCGCTACATCGAGAAGATCACGGTTGCCGCGGGCTTGCCGGCAATCGCCATTGGCGACGACGGCCGTGTTTTGGAGGCCGCCTGACATGGTTCGCAGGCTGGTCATCTGGATCGGGGGCGCTGCCATGTTGGCCGCCACCGCCACCGACACCGTCGCCGTCATCGGGCGCAATCTCGGCCATCCGCTCGTCGGGTCGATCGAACTCGTCGAGGCTGCCATTCTCGTCTCCGGCACCGTGTCTCTCGTTTTGGCGACGATGGCCGACCTGCATGCCCGGGTGAGGCTCGTCACCGACCGGCTCGGCGCCGCGGCGCAGATGGTCCTCGAGAGATCGAGCCGACTGGCCGCTGCGGCGTTCTTCGCGGCACTCGCGTGGGGCTCGATCTGGCTCGCGCTCGACTTGTGGGGCGGGCACGAGCGCAGCGAACTGCTCGGCGTTCCGTGGCGCCTGCTTCGCCTTGTCGCTAATCTGGGCCTCGTCTCGTGCGCCGCGATCGCCCTGGCGGCGACATTCCGCCGGGGGCCGCGATGATGCTCGCCAACCCCGCAACCGGGTTGATCGGCCTCGCCGTCCTGCTCGCGCTGATTCTCGGCGGCGTGCGGATCGGCGCCGCGCTCGGGCTGGTCGGCGTGGTCGGCCTGATGATCGTCCTCGGGCCCGAAGCCGCGGTGATAAAGGCCGGCGTGGTGACCATCGAGACGTTGACGCGCTACGAACTGGGCACCCTGCCGCTGTTCCTGCTTATGGCGCACCTGCTCCTCGCGGCGAACGCCAGCACCGATATGTTCAACGCCGCGGCGAGCTTTATCGGCCATCGACGGGGTGGGCTCGCCTACGCCGCGATTGCCGGCTGCGCGGGGTTCGGCACGATCAACGGATCGAGCCTGGCGACGGCGGCGACGATCGGCTCGGTGGCGCTGCCCGAGATGCGCCGCCGCGGATACTCCGACAGCCTGGCGACGGGCACCGTCGCCGCTGGCGGCACCCTGGGGCAGATGATCCCGCCGTCAGGCGCGCTGATCGTCTTCGGGATTATCGCCCAGGCCTCGATCGGCGAGCTGTTCACCGCGGCCATCGTGCCCGGCATCACCCAGGCGCTGTTCTACTTCGTCGTCATCTGGCTCGTCGTGCGCTGGAAGCCGGAGATCGCTCCGCCGTCGGACCGCGTCGAATGGCCCGCTCGCTGGCGCGCGCTGGGCAAGATCTGGGACGTTGTCGCGCTGGTGCTGCTAATCATCGGCGGTATCGCGCTCGGCTGGGTCAGCCCGCCCGAAGCCGCCGCCCTCGGCGCGGCCGGCGCGCTGGCGATCGCCGCGCTGCGTCGCCGCCTGAACCGCGCGATGCTGTTCGACGCGTTCGAAGGCGCGCTCAAGACCAGCGGGATGATCTTCCTGATCCTCATCGGCGCGCTGGTCTTCTCGGTCTTCGTCGGTGTCACCGGCCTGGCCGAGGGCGCGAGCGCGGCGGTTGCGGCCATGCATCTCGGCCCGACAGGCACGCTGGTCGCGATCGCCCTGCTGTTGCTGGTGCTCGGCTCGGTGCTCGACGGGCTGGCGCTGATGCTGCTGACGACGCCGATCCTCCTGCCGATCGTGCAGCACGCGGGCATGACGCCGATCTGGTTCGGCATCTTCATCACTCGCGCGATGGAAATGGGCTTCGTCCACCCGCCGCTCGGCATGAACCTCTACGTCATCCAGGGTGTCGCCAAGGATGTGTCGATCGGCCGCATCTTCAAGGGCGTCGCGCCGTTCCTGGCGAGCGACTTCGTCCATCTGTTCCTTTTGATCGTGGTCCCGGGCCTGGCGCTCTGGCTTCCCGGAGTTCTCTCATGAGTGGTGCGCTTGCCCATGTCGGGCCCAACATGCCGATCGACCTGCTGCGCGCCACGGGCCGGCATGCCGGGCCGCTGCCGTTCGACCCCGACCGCCCCACGCCGACCGCCGACGGGTGGATGGAGAGCAAGTTCGCCCCGTGGGCCCGCGCGATCCTCGAAGCCTGGGCGGCCGGCGATTACGATCACCTCGGCCAGGTCGTCTTCAGCCGTGCGGAGGACAGCGTCCAGCGGCTGTACTACTACTTGTGCGAACTGCAGCGCCGCGGCCTCGTCGCGGGGCCCCAGGCGCTGATCCTCGATATCGCCAAGATCCCCCGGGAAAGCAGCCTGGCCCGCACCACCGACTGCCTGCGCCGCCTCGCCGGGGAGCTTGGAGTCGATGACGCGACGCTCGCGCCCGCGATCGACCAGTGCAATGACGAACGGGACAGTTCCGCGACAGCTCGAGCCGAAAGAGCATGCCTGCTGTGCGGCACCCCGCAACCGGACGAGCGCCTCTACGGCGCGATCGAGCAGGCCGGCTTCACGCCCGTGGGACAAACCCTGAGCCAGACGTGGGCGGCGCTCGGGCCCCGCGTCGAACTTGCCGACGGCGATCCCTTCGCGGCGCTCGGCAGGCAAGTTCATGTCTCCACCGATACCCCGCGCGCGTTTGTCGATGCCGGCGCGCAGTTGCGTGCCGAGATCGCCGCGTGCGCGCCACAGGCGGTGGTCTTGTGGCAGATCGAAGAGGACGAATCCCAGGCCTGGCACCTTCCCGCGCAGCGCGCCGCGCTGACGGAATCGGGCGTTCCCGCGCTGGTCATGACCCGGCGTGATTGGCTCGCGAGAGACGATGCGGCGGACGAGATCGCGGCTTTCCTGCGGGGGATCGGACAATGAGCTTGTTGTCCGGCCATCGGGTGGCCGCGCTGGGCGGCATGGCGCAGCGTCCGCTGGCGCGCTTCCTCGGCTCGCTCGGCGCTGAGATCGGCGGACCCGTCGAAGGCGCCTCGTTCGTGATCGACGATCTTGGCCTCGAAGCGACCCGGCAGATGGGCATTCCGCGACAAGCCGTGCACGTGTCGGTCACGCCGTTCGGCTCCGGTGGCCCACGCTCCGGCTGGCGCGGCGGCGAACTCGTCGCCTCGGCGATGGGCGGCGCCTTGCGGGTGACCGGCGAGCCGGACGGGCCGCCGGTCAAGGAAGCGGGCGACGCCTGCATCTTCCACGCCGACATGGCCGCGGCGGCCGGCGCAATGGCCGCGCATTACGCGCGCGGCACCCACGGGCGCGGGCAGCACGTCGACATCTCCGTCCAGCAAGTTGCCTTCAGCCGCAACACCAGCGGCGTGCTCGTCTGGCAGTTCGACCGGCGCCAGCTCCACCGCGCCGGAGGCAGGATCGCCTACGGCAAAGTGAAAGTGCGGGCGATCTGGCGGCTGGCCGACGGCTGGTGTTTCCATTCGCTGATGACCGGCCGCCTCGGCGCGCCGGCCAACCAGGCGTTGTCCGACTGGATGGACGAAGTAATGGACGCCAATCCGCTGCGGGGCACCGACTGGCTGGCGTACAATCGTTCGACCCTTCCGGCGGAAACCCGCGAGGTCTGGGAAGAAGCGATCGCCGCTTTCTTCGCCACTCGCACCAAGCGCGACATCGCCACCGAAGGCCTCCGCCGCGGGATCAACGCCTGCGTGGTCAACGAGCCCGGCGACGTCCTCGCCGATCCTCACCTGGCTGCGCGCGGCTTTCTGGACACCGCCGACGGCCTGCCCGAGCGGTTCGCCACGATCCGCAGCGGCGCGCCGGCCGCGTTGCCCGAGCAGCGGGAAGGGGCGCGATCGGGGCCGCTCGCCGGCGTGCGGGTGCTCGACTTCGCGTGGGCGCTGGTCGGCTCGATCACCACCAAGACGCTCGGCGATCTCGGCGCGGAAGTGGTCAAGATCGAAAGCCGCACGCGGCCGGACCTCGCCCGGCTGGACGTGCAGGTCTCCGCCTCGCAGCACGGCAACCTCGACGACAAGCCGTGGTTCGCGCACCTCAACAGCTCGAAGCGCAGCGTCACCCTCAACCTCAAGCGGCCCGGCGCGTGGGACGTGCTACGCCCGCTGATCGAGTGGGCCGACGTGGTGGTCGAAAACTTCTCCCCCGGCACGATGGCGAAGCTCGGCCTCGGTTACGACGACCTGGCCGCGATCAATCCCGGCGTGATGATGGTTTCCGGCAGCGTCTACGGGCAGACCGGCCCGCTCGCCGCCGAATGGGGCGTCGACGGCACGGGCGGGGCGCTGTCCGGACGAACTTATCTGACCGGATACGAGGGCGGCGATCCCGTGATCCCCGGCGCGGTGCCCTATGGCGACGTGATCGTCCCCTTCGTGATGGCGGCCTGCACCGGGGCGGCCTTGCAGGCGCGCCGCGAGAGCGGGCGGGGCTGCCACATCGACGCCTCCATGTACGAGATCTGCGTGCAGCAAATGCGCCCGTTCCTGGCCCGCGCGCAAGCGGGCGAGCGGCCGCAGCGCAGCGGCAACGCTGATCCGAGCGTGTTCGACCAGGGAGTTTACCCGGCGTTCGGCGAAGACCGCTGGGTGGCGATCAGCCTGTTCGACGAGGCCGAGCGGGACAAGCTTCTGGCGATCACCGGCCCGGACGTCGCTGCATGGACCCAGGTGCGGGAGGATCATGCCATCGCCGCAGAATTGCAGGCCGCCGGCATCGCCGCCGGGGCGGTCCAGGACTGCGAGGACATGATCGAGCTCGATCCGCAACTGGCCGCCCGCGGCGCGCTGGTCGAGCTAGATCATCCGCTGCTCGGCCCATTCGGCCATATCGCGACGCCGATCCGCTTCTCGGACGACCGGCTGGAGCCGTTCCGCGCGCCGCGCATGGGCGAACATGTGCGCGAAGTGGCCACCCAGATTTGCGGGCTCGACCCCGCGCATGTCGACCGGCTGGAAGCCGAAGGAGTGTTCGAATGAGCGGTGAAACACCGGTCAAGGGCGGCAATACGCTGGCCTGCACGGCCGAAGCCAGCGCCTTCCAGAAGGCTTTCGGGCAGGAAATGAAGCGCCGAGTGGTCGACGAGGGCGAGCCCTTCGTGATCGCCCAGGCGGACACTCCGCACGAGATCTTCCACGCGATGGATATCCCGGTCATCGCCAACCAGTGGTGGTCGGCGTACATTTCGGCCAAGCAACTCTCGACGCGCTATTTCGACGCGATGGTCGAGGCCGGCTATCCGTCGAACAGCTGCAAGTATTGCTCGCTGGGCTTTGCCTGCACGCTGGCGGACGACCCCGCGAGCGCGCCGTGGGGCGGCTTGCCGACGCCGACCCTGCTGGTCGCCCGGCTGACCTGCGATTGCATCCAGCACGTCTTCGCCCAGTGGGCGCAGGCGATGGGGACCGACTTCTTCCCGATGGAAGCACCGGCGTGGGAGCACAAGGAGCCCGAATGGTTCGCCCGGTCGAACACCGATTGGGAGCGCGTCTATCAGCCTGACCGCATCGCCTTGATGGTCGATGAGATGAGCGAGCTGATAAGTCTGCTGGAGAAGAAGACCGGCCGGACCTTCGACAGCGCCAAGCTTGCCGCGCTGATGGATCGGATCAACGAGCAGGAGCGCTACTTATGGGAAGCCGCGCAGATCATCGGTGAGACGCGCCCGTGCCCGGTCTCGATCGCCGAGCAGATGACCAACACGATGATCCCGCAGTGGCACCGCGGATCGGACTGGGCGGTGGCTCACGCGAAGAAGTTTCGCGACGAAGTCCGTGAACGCGCGGCACAGGGGCAGGGCGCGGCGCAGAACGAAAAGCTCCGGCTGATGTGGGTCGGCGCTGGCCTGTGGCACGACCAGGCGTTCTACCGCGCGCTCGAGGATCGGCTCGGCGCGGTGTTTGTGTGGTCGATGTACCTGCCGTTCGCCGGGCCGCAGTACATCCGCGAAGTCCAGGGCCGGCCAATGGACGCGCTCGGCAGCCGCATCTGCTCGATCAACGAAGTCCTCCACCTGCCGCCGTGGATGAACGGCTGGATGGCCAATGAAGCGGGCCGTTGCGGGATCGACGCCGCGGTGATGCTGCTGCCGCCGGACAATCGCCTGTCGCAATCTGGCACCCGGCTGACGGCGCTTTCGCTCGAGCAAGCCGGTGTGCCGGTGATGCTGATCGATGCCGACATGGTCGACGCGAAGATTTGGGACCACGACACGATGGTCGGGAAAGTGGCCGATTTCCTGCGCGAACGGGGCCTTGCATGAAGTGGCTCGCGTGCCTCCTTTTGGCCCTGCTGGCCGGCTGCGCCAGGCCCCTGCCGCCCGGCGTGACCGAGCTGACTTATGCGACGCCCTATGCCTCGACCCACCCGTTCAGCCGCGCCGACCAGCGCTGGATCGACTACATCGAGCGCGCTTCGGGCGGGACGCTGCGGATCCGGCCGATCTGGGGCGGTGCCCTCCTGTCTTCTGACATGTCGATCGAGGAGCTGCGCCACGGCGTGGCCGATATCGGCCTGATCACGCCGATCTACACCCGCGGCGGCACTCACCTCGTGCGCATCCAGTCGGGCTTCTACAGCGGCGCGGACTCGATCCAGTCGCAAGTTGCGCTTTACCGCTGTCTCGAGAAATCGGCGCCGGAACTTCAGCGGGAGCTTTCCGGACTGCACGTGCTCGCCGTCCAGGGTGGACTGCTGCCGGGGATCGTCACCAGCAAGAAGCCGGTCCGCTCCCTGGCGGATCTGAGAGGCCTGCGCATCCGCGCGCCGACCGAACTGCTCAAGGTCCTGCGCGGCCTCGGGGCGGATCCCGTCAACATGCCGATGGACGACGTCTATTCGGCGATGGCGCGCGGGGTGATCGACGGCGTGATCGCCCCGGTCGATACCTTCAAGGTCCTGCACTTCGACGAAGTGGGGAAATACTTCGCCGCGCTCTCGGTGCCGCGCGGAGGCTATCCCTCACGCGCGATCGGCGACAAGGCCTGGGGGCGCCTGACCCCGGCCCAGCAGGCGCTGCTGACGAACTCGAGCGGAGTTTGGGAAGCGGCTCTGTCGGACGAGATCGAAAAAGGCGCCACCGCCGGGCGCGCGGCCATGGCGAAAGCGCACATTGTGGTCAGCCCGATTTCGCCGCAGGAACAGGCGCGCTTCGACGAGCTCTACCTGCGCGATGCCGAAGTCAACGCGCGGGGGCTGGAGCAATTCGGAATCGATGGACTGACGGTGTTCCGGCAAGCCCGGGCCAGCGTCAAGGGACGCAACAAGATCGAATGCGGGACGACAGCGTGAACCAACCCCTGAACAGAATTCGGGTCGCGGACTTCAGCCACGTGATGGCGGGGCCTTTCGCCTCGCACTTGCTGCGGCTGATGGGCGCCGAAGTGATCAAGATCGAGCCGAAGGGCGGCGACCAGTTCCGCAACTACAGCCCCGATCCGGAGTTCGCCGGGATGAGCCCGCCGTTCATCGCGGCGAACGTCGGCAAGAAATCGATTGCGCTCGATCTGAAGGACCCCGGCGATATCGCCATTGCCCGGGCCATCGTCGAACGGTGCGACGTGCTGATCGAGAACTTCCGCCCCGGTGTGATCGCCCGGCTGGGATTGTCCTACGAGGCGGTTCGCGAAGCCAACCCGGCGGTGATCTTCTGCTCGGTTTCCGGCTACGGGCAGAACAGCCCGCAGCGCGATTGGCCGGCGATCGACAACATCGTCCAGGCAACGACCGGGATGATGCTGTTGAGCGGCGGGGAAGGGGAGCCGCCGGTGCGCGTGGGCTTCCCCATCGTCGATACCCTGGCGGGTCAGACGGCAGCTCTGGCGATCCTTTCGGCCATCGTGCAGCGTCAGGCGACGGGGGAGGGGGCCTATATCGACGTCTCCATGTTCGACGCCACGCTTGCCTTCATGACCTCGGCGATCACGCCTTACCTGGTCACGGGCAAGGCGATGCGACGCATGGGCAACACCGGCTACAGCGGGCTGCCCACCGCCTCGCTATTCGAATGCAAGGACGGCCGGCAGATTTCGCTGGGGATCGTGCAGGACAACCAGTTCACCGCGTTCGCCCGCCTGGTGGGGCAGGAACGCTGGCTGGATGACCCGCGGTTCTCCACACCGAAGGCCCGCCGGGCCAACTTCGATGCGATGCACGAAGAGCTGGCGCGGACTTTCCGCGACCGCGATGCGGCGGAGTGGGAAGCCGAGCTAAGCGCCAACGGGGTGCCCTGCGGGATGATCCGCACGGTCAACGAGGCGGTCGACATGGCGAGCGATTCCGGCCTGTTGCACCTGGCGATTGATGGCATTCCGCAGATCGGCAGCCTGGCGATTCCCAACGCCGGCTTCGCGATGGCGCCGGGCGGCCCGGGCACCGACCAGCCGCCGCCGCGGCTCGATCAGCATCGCGCGGAAATTCTCGAATGGCTGGAAAGCGAAGGGGCTCTCGCCGCAGGGGCGG
>Ga0207652_10000831_pt1 | contig 29402 bp, 26 predicted proteins | sample KBSC63BmetaG_FD_184334 | JGI IMG/M metagenome (GOLD analysis project Ga0207652, IMG submission 184334) | Corn rhizosphere microbial communities from Kellogg Biological Station, Michigan, USA - KBS C6-3B metaG (SPAdes) (version 2) | ecosystem: Host-associated > Plants > Roots > Rhizosphere ...
CTTTGTTTTTGCACTATAAAGATACTAAAATATGCTTACATTTTACTAATAATCAGTATTATATAATTTAAATAATTGTTTACTTTATAAAGGAATTTTTATAAATCCTTACATCGAACTCACGTTAAATAAGATATCAGGTTGAAAAATATTTTCTTTTGAGAAATGAACATCAAAAAAAGCTATTCTAATTTCTCCGATTTTATTCTTTCTTAAGAAAAGAGAAATTTCAACATAAATTTCTCAATAACAACCTGATGCAAATTTTGTGGAGTGGACTCATGATTAATTGATTATTAATGAGCTGGCATAAAGTTCCTTCCAAAAGGCTTTTCCAAACTTCCGGCATTGATTTTGGCGGATGTTTAATGTCTGTGTCATTGTTCATTTAAAATTACAAATAATTTCTTTGATACGACAAAAATTGTGTTCTTCTATTTTCCAATTTTTAATTTTTAATAAAAACCACGCTGCCACAAGAATCCGGAAGAGGAAGAAATGAAATATTTTGTTCTGCAGAAAATTGTCCTACCGCTTTTGCAGCGCCTTTATAAGCATCATTATTTACATCGTGTACAAAAATATAGCCACCCTTTTCCATGCGCGGATAGAAATAAATAAGTCCCTGGTAAATCGGTTCATACAGGTCGGTATCAAGGCTAACGAAAACGAATGAATCGTCAATGCCGGCAGCCGTTTCAGGGAAAAATCCTTTTTTGATAATGCACTGGTTTGGGAAAGGCATGTTTTTTAAAACCGTGTCAACAGAAGTGTTGGAGAAATCCTGGCCCGCTTCATCTAGTCCAAGTTTCTTTTCTCTTTCAAGATCTTTCTGATCAAATCCTTCAAAAGTATCAAAGAGATATAATTTTTTATCAAGAAAAAATTGATTGATATATTTTGCAAATTTTCCTTTATAAACGCCCACTTCAGCTACGTTACCCGGCAGATTTTTTTTATGAATTTCATTCGCAACTAATTCTAAAGTAGCCAGACGGATATAATCCAGGTAACGAAGATCAATGTCGCGTTTTCGATCAGAATATTTAAGTGAATAATTGAGATGCGCTTTTTGAGAATACAAAAATTTTCCAAATAAATAATTAAATGCTTTTATCAGAAACATAATAAATGTATTGACTCAAATAATATTTATTTGTTGATGCAAATCCTTTAATCTTTTTTAAAACTTTTAAGCAACCATTTTTATTCAATCCACGACTATATAAATAGATCCTCTGATTTAAGTTTTAAGTTTTAAGATTAAATGGTTAAGGTTTTAATTGTCCGGGCTACATTCCAAATGCAGCCCGGTTTTTGTTTAAGCGATCTTTTTAGCATAACCCGCGTCCGACATGTCCGGGATTTCTTCTGCTTTATATTCTCCCGCATCCAGTTTCTTTTTGGCTTCTTCAAATGCTTTTAAAGTTAGATCAACATCCTCGTCGGTATGCGCAGCCGTAGGAATTATTCTGAAAATAATTTCTCCTTTTGGAATAACCGGGAATACAACTACCGAACAAAAAATATTATAATTCTCTCGAATGTCCATTACCATGTTGGTTGCTTCAGGCAAACCTCCTTTCATATAAATCGGCGTTACGGGACTATTTGTGTGGCCAATATCAAATCCTTTTTCTTTTAATCCTTTCTGAAGTTTGTTTACAATATGCCATAATTTTTCTCTCAGTTCAGGCATTGTTTTTAGCATTTCCATTCTCTTCAACATTCCTTCAACAACGATCAATGGAAGACTCTTTGCAAAAATCTGTGAGCGCACATTGTAACGTAAATAATCAATTATTGCTTTCGGCCCACTAATAAATCCACCAAGACTTCCCATACTTTTTACAAAAGTGCTGAAATAAAGATCCACATCTTTCTGACATCCCTGTGCTTCATCAGCTCCAGCGCCTGTTGGGCCCATTGAGCCAAATCCATGCGCATCATCTATCAATATTCTGAAATTATATTTTTCTTTTAAAGCAACAATTTCTTTTATTTTCCCCTGCGTACCACTCATTCCAAAAACTCCTTCCGTTACAACAAGGATCCCACCTCCTGTTTTATCTGCCATCGCAACAGCGCGCTGCAATTGCTTTTCGCAATCTTCTACATTGTTGTGATTATATTTATAAGTATGGCCAACATGCATCCTGATTCCATCAATAAGGCATGCATGTGCTTCTCCATCAAATACGATTATATCATGGCGATTTACCAAAGCGTCAATACAACTCATTACACCCTGGTATCCAAAATTGAGCAACATCGCATCTTCACGGCTCACAAAATCAGCAAGTATAGTTTCAAGCTCTTCATGCATCGCAGTGTTTCCACTCATCATTCTGGAACCCATCGGATTTCCCATACCCCATTTTTCCGCAGCAATTGCATCTACTTTTCTTGTTTCAGGATGATTTACCAATCCCAAATAATTATTTAAACTCCAAACTATTTTTTCTTTGCCTCGAAATATCATCCTGTTTCCCAGTTCGCCTTCTAATTTTGGAAATGCAAAATAGCCGTGAGCTCTTTTGAGGTGTGTTCCTATCGGACCCGCATCTTTTCTCATCTTGTCAAAAAGATCATTCATTTAATGTGATTTATTATTGATTAATGGGCGCAAAAGTACAATATACGCTTTTATTTTTTATATAGTATCTATACACGGAGGCCGTATTTTGTTATGAACAATGTTAATTTTTGGTTTTTAGAAAGAATTTACAATTTTTAAAAACAGGCTTTTTCTTTTTCATCTTTGGGAGATGGCCTTATCTTTATCCGCAAAAAAAGATTAATGGCTAAGAAATTTTTTATCCTGCTTGTTTTAGTATCTACAACAAATTTCCTTTTTGCGCAGCAAGCAAAAAAAACCGTAAAGCCAAAGCTGGTAGTTGGTTTGGTAGTTGACCAAATGCGTTGGGATTATTTATATCGTTACAATGATCTTTATACCTCTGGTGGATTTAAAAGATTGATGAGTGAAGGATTTAATTGCGATCACACTTTAATTCCTTACATACCTACTTATACCGCGCCTGGACATACTTGTATTTATACGGGAAGTATTCCTGCAATTCATGGAATTGTTGCCAATGACTGGTACGATAAAACGATTCAAAAAAATATGTATTGCGCTGATGATTCTTCCGCAAATACGGTTGGAAGTACCTCGGATGAAGGAAAAATGAGCCCAAGAAATTTACTAGTAACAACGATTGGCGATGAACTCCGCCTAAGTACAAATTTTGGAAGTAAGGTAATTGGTGTTTCTTTAAAAGACCGCGCTTCTATCATGCCTGCCGGCCATTCGGCCAATGCAGCTTATTGGTATGATGATATTTACGGGAAGTGGATCAGCAGCACCTACTATCAAAATCAATTGCCCGATTGGGTGATAAAGCAAAACGAAAAATCTATGCCTGATAAAGCGATGTCAGAAGATTGGAACACCTTATTGCCGATGAATAAATATGTTCAAACTACGGCCGACAATGAAAAATATGAAGGCCATATTTCAGGAGAAAACTCGGTTACATTTCCACATCATTTGTCTCAAATTACCCAGGGGAAATATGCAGCATTTAAATTCACTCCGGCTTCTATGGCTTATACTTTCGATATGGCAAAAGCAACAATTAAAAATGAAAAATTAGGCGCGGGAAATTTTACCGATATGCTTACGATCAGCATTTCTACGACAGATTATGTGGGACATGCTTTTGGCCCGAATTCTATCGAAGCAGAAGACACTTATTTGCGTCTTGATAAAGATATTGCTGACTTTTTGAATTATTTAGATGCAAGTGTTGGCAAGGGAAATTATGTGCTGTTTTTAACCGCAGATCATGGCGTAGAACACGTTCCCGGATTTTTAGAGGAGCATCATATTCCAGGCGGCATTTATAATACCACAGAGTTATCTAAAAATTTAAAACAAAAGATAGAAGATGTTTTTGGGTTAAAAGATGTCATTGTAACAATTCAAAACAGCCAGGTTTATGTAGATAATGAAGCGATAAAAAAAGCAGGGAAAAATGTGGATGCAGTAAACAAAGAAATAATTGATTTTCTCAATGAGCAACCTTTCATTGAATATTCTTTTGCAACAAAAGACCTGGCAACAACAACCATTCCTGAACCCGTAAAGAAAATGCTTATTAATGGATATAATCAAAAGCGAAGTGGGCAAATTGGCTACATTCCTCTTCCCGGATACATTTATGGCGGAGAAACAGGAACAACCCACGGTGCCTGGGGGCCGTATGATGCGCACATTCCACTGATATTTTTTGGTACAAATATAAAACCCGGAAAAATTGATCGCACAACTTATATGACGGATATAGCACCCACCATTGCAGCGCTTTTAAATATCCAAATGCCCAGCGGAAATGTGGGGAATGTGATAGAAGAAGTTGTGAAATAAAGCTGAATGGTCAAATTTACGTATAATAGGAACTTAATATATTATAACCACTCTCCAATATCAAATTCTGTATTAAATTTCTTCAAAATAGGGAGTGATACGACAAAACCTAGTTCGGGATCTAATAGCACAGGAAATTATGCAATTGGACTACAAGGAATAGTCGGCTTGGGACCGGGTCAAAATGGTAAAGAACAAACTGTTGGTTTTTTTATCACAAGTAATGGTACTTTCACTATATATAATACTGATGGCTATGTAGATAAAAGAAAAGATGATTGGATTGATGAAGCCGCGGTTAGTTTTCAAGGTGTATATTATCATTCCCCTAATGGTAAAATTGATGTTTCCGGTAATGGACAATCCTATGGTTGGGGTTTAGATCCAGGATCAATTTCATATGCAACTGATAATAAAAAAGTACATGACTTTAGGGCTTATGCGGCTGGACCATCAGCTGGTTTTAAGGTTGCAGGTGCTGTAATGCAAACAAAGACCACTTCTCATAGTTTCAATTTATTTGATTGGTGGGTTAATACTTTCGCCAGGGATTATTAAGAAAAAAAAATATTTTGGCCTTCAAACTAAAATCTGAATTTAATGATTAAACTTAAACATCTAAAATTTGTCGTTTTAGGCGCAATATTGTTGTATCTTTTAATAAAGGGTACCATTGATTCTTCACATTCGGCCTGTGATGTATTAGAGTTATTCAGGGATTATAAGTTCAATGGCTTGATAATAAATAAATATATTGACAAAGATGAACATTCAACAGAAACAGTGATTATAAAAAATTTTAATGAGACTATTCCAGATACTTTAACACTTCTAGATTGGGATAAAACAGGGCTATATTATAAAATTAATAAGAATGATACTATAATAAAGCAACGCGGATCTAATTCAGTTTATTTAAAAAATGGAACTGCTAAGTTCAATTATATTTTAGATTTTGGTTGTCATAATAAAAAATAACCGATTATGAAGAAAAATCTTTCCATTATTTATCAGTTCTATTTACAGAAAAAATTTACATTTTCATATTTGGATGCTCTTTTGACGATTACCTTGCTAATAGTAGCTCATGTATTTATTTTACAGGAATTATTGATTAAGTTTGTTTCCCCCAAAAATAAACAAGCAATTGCTGAATTGCAGAAAAGTAATTTGTCCCTTATTCTTGGTTTTGGAATAGTATTATTCTTTTCTATCTTCTATAGCAAGAAAAAACTTTTAGAAAAAAAATACAAAATAACAGATTTGAAAACTCGGATTCAAAAATTAATAATATATTTTGGTGTTTTATTTATCATTCTATTAATTCTACAGCATTCTAACTCCTAATATCCATACCAGGTAACGATCTTTTTAATGGAAATATAAGAGCCATGCTTCTATTCCACAATTGGGAAATGCGAATCTCTACGCATACAGATACGACCAGTTGAACAGGATTAAGGCGATGAACAGTTTTACCGGATTTGATAACAGCGCCAACCTTTTCACCAACAGCAATATGCCAACCGGCACAGAAAATTACAAAGAAAGACTTACCTATGATCCCAACGGAAATATAGGAACTTCAGAACTCCTTACTTCTCGCAGATAGAAAATGCGGATGATTTAAATTTTAGAGTTAAATTAGTTCCCGGATAAATGGTTTCTGTTTTATTGAGAACCTCTGTAAGTTTTGCAGCAGCTTCATTAAATCTTGGAGCGGAGAGAGAATGTAATACCACCGTTAATGTTTTGTTTTGATAATCGGGTATAAGGTCAGCATTATTTTGGATGATTTGTTTTACAAGCATTCTTTTTTCTTCCCTTTCATTTATTAGAAAAGGACCTAATTCATTAGCGACGTATCCCTCCGGCCAACCACCTCTTGCTGACGAAGTTAACCGCATATAGTTTTGCATGATAAAAAAATAAATCATGAGCAACAATCCTGAAATACGGCAGCAAATGTTTCAGTTGATAGAACAATGGAAACAGAGTGGCCTTTCTCAAAACTTATTCTGTCAGCAGCAGTCTATTCGTTTTCATAAATTTTATTGTTGGTATAAATGTTACCGGAGACACCATGGTGTTCGTGAAGATACTATTCCAGCTTTTGCAAAATTGAAGATAGAGAAACCGTCGGTTGCTTCTTCAGTGGAAGTTCATTTTCCGGGAGGTATCCGGTTACTTTTTCATGCGCTGGCAAGCAGTAACTATTTAAAAGCGCTGATCCGTTAAACATGCTTCATTTATCTGCATCGTGCGAATATTATTTGCATCGCAATGCCACCGATATGCGTAATGAATAGTTATCAATAATGTAAAGCTTTACATTACATGCGAAAAGGCTTTGACAGCTTATGTGGCATAGTTAAAGACAAGTAAAGTTCTTCATGAAATTGGATTATTATAGACCAAAAAATAGACCGTTAAAAGCAAAACCCGCTACCAGAGCGGGTTTAAGCTAAATTGAAGCGGACCGGACGAGACTCGAACTCGCGACCTCCGCCGTGACAGGGCGGCATTCTAACCAACTGAACTACCGATCCAAAAATTATAATTTGGGAGCGCGAAGATAATAAAATTTATACTGCAACAAACAAAATAAAATTTGTTTCCTGCTCTTTTATTGAAGGCCACCGATCGCATAAATCTTTTGATATTATTTCTTAATGTAAACTTAATGTTGACTTAATGTTTTGATAACATTAGAATGGCAATTTTGCATCGAAATAAAAATTATGAAGAAAACATTTATCAAGAAACCACACAAGAAAATCCTCATTGCATTTGTTTTATTTTTTTGCCTCATATCAATAAATGCCATGTCGCAGGACAGTACAAAAACAAAAGAAGATTTTAAAGCTTCCGGCAAAATCTGGGGCTATGCTTTCGGAGATTATGCTTATAAACTTCATGCAGATTCTGCACAAAGGGGAAATGTGCAGTATTCCAGGCTTCCCAAAGATTATAATTCATTCAATTTTCGGCGCATTTACCTGGGCTATGATTATCAGTTTACACCAAATATCTCTTCCCAATTATTGCTTGCGCATGAATCCACTTTTGAAGCAAACTCCGGCAATGCGGATGTGCTAACGGATAACAACCGCGCAGTTTATATTAAAGCAATGAACATCCGTTTTAAAAATGTAATTCCCCGCGCAACAATTGTCGCAGGACAACAAGCCACACCCACTTTTGCCATTTTAGGTGATGGTATCTGGGGATACCGCTCTATCGAAAAAACAATCGCAGATATGAGATCCGTTTCCAGCTCTACCGATTTAGGCCTGGGCATTTTTGGCAAAATAGGCAAAAATGAAAACGTCGGCTATGATATTTTGATTGCAAATAGCAACGGCGCAAAATTGGAAAATAATAATTTCAAGAAAATTTACACTTCACTGTATGTTTATTTCTTTGATAAAAGATTAGTGATACAAGGAAATTATGAACACGACAGAACCGCATTGTCGCCTGTTCATCAAGATATTTCAAACTTCAAAGCTTTTGCTGCTTACAAAACTTCTGCAACAACGATTGGCGTTGAAGCATTCAGGCAATTAAAAACCAATAATACTTTAGCAGATTCGGTTTATGCAGATGTTACCCCTACAGGAATTTCTTTTTATGTAACGCAGCAATTGACCAAAAACAAACTGAATCTCTTTGCCCGCATGGATTTTTATAATCCCGATAATAAATTCATTGGCGATAAGAACTATGCCAGTGGATATAACCATAACAAAGAAACATTTGCAACAATCGGCCTTGATTTTGTGGCTTCGAAAAATGTTCACATCATGCCTAATTTATGGTATAATCAATACCGAAGTAAGTTGGCCGGCGCATCCGGAAATCTAAAAAGCGATTATGATCTGGAAGGAAGAATCACTCTTTATTTTTTATTCAATAAATAAGAAAAAATTAAAACTTAAACCTTAAACAAAAATGATGAAGTTTAAAAAAATTATCCTGCCAATTATGGTCATCAGTTTCGGCCTATTATCTTGTGGTGGCGGTAACTCAAACAATCCGGTTGCCAATAAAAATGAAATATTAGGCGCCGGCGCTACATTTCCTTATCCTTTTTATTCAAAGGTCTTTGATGTGTACAATAAAGAGAAAGGAATTAAAGTAAATTATCAGTCTATTGGTTCCGGCGGGGGCATCAAACAATTGCAAAATAAAACCGTTGATTTTGGCGCATCCGATGCCCCAATGAGCGATGATGAATTAAGTAAATCGCCCGCTTCAATTTTGCACATTCCTTCATGCCTTGGCGCTGTAATTATTACTTATAATTTACCGGGCAATCCTACTCTAAAATTTACTCCGGAAGTTTTAGCAGATATTTTCTTGGGAAAAATAAAAAAATGGAATGATGCAAAAATCACGGCAATTAATCCGGAAGTTAAATTACCGGATTTGTCCATCTCCGTAGTTCATCGTTCGGATGGAAGCGGTACAACTTATATCTTCTCTGATTATTTATCCAAAGTAAATGCAGAATGGAATGCCAAACCGGGAAAAGGGAAATCTCTGGATTGGCCCGTGGGCTTGGGAGCTAAAGGAAATGAAGGCGTCAGTGGATTGGTAAAACAAACGCCCGGAAGCATTGGGTATATAGAGTTGGTGTATGCCTTGCAAAACAAAATGCCTGCGGCATCATTGAAAAATAAATCAGGCAATTTTATAGAAGCAAGTTTGAAATCAAGCAGCGCCGCAGCAGCAGTCGACTTGCCGGCAGATATGCGGGTTTCCCTGACAAATACTGAGGCGCCTGATGGCTACCCGATTTGCAGTTTTACTTATTTGCTTGTTTATCAAAATCAGTCTTACAATAACAGAACGGAGGCATCTGCAAAAACTACGATCAGCCTCATCAATTATGTAATTCATGATGGACAAAAATATGCAGAACAATTGGGCTACGCGCCATTGCCTGATGCGGCGGTAAAAAAAGCGGAAGAAATTTTGAAGTCTGTAACTTTCAATACGAAACCATTGATGTAAGCGATTTTTCATAATAATAACAAAATACTGTGAAAGCATCTTGATTGATGTTTTCACAGTATTTTTAAATAAAATAACCATCAAAATATGACGGGAATTAGTTACCAGGCAAAAAGAATTAATTTAAAAGAAAAAGTGTTCAAAAAAACACTCACCCTTTCTGCAATTACTGTAGTGGTTATTTTGATTGCCATCTTCTTTACACTTCTCATCAATTCAATGCCTTCTATTAAAGCATTGGGTACAAATTTTTTTTACGATAAAACCTGGGACCCGGTAGCAGATGAGTATGGTGCGTTGCCTTTTTTAGTTGGCACATTGCTCACGTCGTTTTTAGCGCTCCTTATTTCAACGCCATTTTCTATTGCAGTAGCAATTTTCCTGGGAGAATATTATAAAAAAGGAATTGTGGCAGAAATCTTTAAAAATGTGATAGACCTTCTTGCCGGAATTCCTTCAGTAATTTATGGTTTTTGGGGATTGTTCGTTTTAGTTCCTATCGTTCGGGCAATAGAAATGAAACTGGGTCTTCCGCCTTACGGCGTAGGCATTTTCACTTCTTCAATAATTCTTGCCATCATGATATTGCCGTTTTCAGTTTCACTTTCAAGACAGGTAATTTCGATGGTTCCGGCACATTTAAAAGAAGCGGCTTATTCTCTCGGAGCAACGAGGTTTGAGGTAATTACAAAAATCATTATTCCCTATACAAAATCGGGGTTATTTGCTGGTTTACTCTTAGCGCTTGGAAGGGCATTGGGAGAAACAATGGCAGTAACGATGTTGATTGGGAATACCCATGAAATTCCAACCGGAATTTTTAGTCCCGGAAATACAATGGCGAGTGTGATTGCTAACGAGTTTTCTGAAGCTACAGGGAAAATATATACTTCCGCTTTGGTTGAAATGGGATTGTTCCTGTTCGTCGTGGCCACGATAATAAATATTTTGGGCAAACAAGTGATTAAGCGATTTACGCTTTCTTAAAATTAATGAACATGCAAATTGAAAAGCAAATTGCGCATCGCAACAAAAAGAATAAAGCGTTCAAAGGAGTCATTATTGCCGGAACGATTCTTTCTACTTTGCCTTTATTGCTGATTTTATTTTACATTTTTAAACAGGGAATCACGGCCATCAACTGGGATTTCTTCACCAATTTGCCCAAGCCTGTCGGCGAAACGGGAGGCGGAGTTTCTAACGCATTAGTAGGAAGTATTTTAATCTTACTGGTTTCCTGTGTTCTTGCAATTCCCGTTGGAATTGTTATAGGAATTTATCTGAGCGAAGTGGCAAAATCAAGACTGGCATATTATTGCAGGCTTGCAGTAGATGTTTTACAAGGCATTCCTTCCATCGTTATCGGCATCATTATTTACGAATGGATCGTAAGGCCAATGGGCGGATTTTCTGCTTTTTCAGGAAGTGTCGCTCTTGCGCTGATGATGCTCCCATCCATCATAAAATCTACCGAAGAAACCTTAAAACTTTTACCGGAATCTTTGAAAGAAGCATCCCTGGCCCTGGGTGTTCCTTATTATAAAACCGTTTTAAAAATAATCGTTCCAACAGGCATCAGCGGAATCACGACTGGAGTTATTTTGAGCATTGCACGGGTTATCGGTGAAACAGCGCCATTACTATTTACTGCTTTTGGAAACCCTTTTATGAGTACAAATATCCTCAAACCCATAAGCAGCCTGCCTTTGATCATTTTTAATTATGCCACAAGTCCTTACAATGATTGGCATCAACTGGCGTGGGGCGCATCCATGTTATTGATATTGATGATTTTGATTTTAAATATTATTACTAAAATAGTTCAGCGTAAATGGAAAGTGCAATTTTAAAAGCGGAAAATTTTAATGCGTTTTTTGGGAAAAGCCATATTTTGAAAAACATCAATTTTGAAGTTGAAAAAAATACCGTATGGGCAATCATGGGCCCTTCCGGTTGTGGCAAGACTACCTTTATCCGGTGCGTAAACCGCATGCATGAATTAACGCCGGGCGCTACAGTGGAAGGTTCATTAAAATTAAATGGAGAAGAAATTTATGAAATGAATCCGGTAATGCTTAGAAGAAAAGTAGGGATGGTTTTTCAGCGGCCAAATCCATTTCCCACGATGAGTATTTACGACAATGTAATTGCTGGTTTTATTCTAAACGGCATCAAACTTAGTAAAAATGAAAAGGATGAAATTGTAGAAAATTCTCTGAAACAGGCAGCCTTATGGATGGAAGTAAGAAGTACCCTTCATAAAAAGGGAACTTTTTTATCGGGTGGGCAGCAGCAAAGATTGTGTATCGCCAGGGCTTTGTCCATGAACCCAGAAATTTTATTATTGGATGAAGCGACTTCTGCATTAGATCCGATTTCTACAGCAAAAATTGAGGAATTGATTCATGAATTGAAATCAGAATATACAATTCTAATGGTGACGCACAACATGCAGCAGGCAGCAAGAGTAAGTGATAAAACTGCATTTTTTTATTTAGGTGAATTAGTAGAATCGGGCAATACAAAAATGATTTTTACGAACCCAAAACACGAAAGGACGCAGGATTACATTACCGGACACTTTGGATAAAAATGCAGACCTCACAGATTTTTGAAACCTGTGAGGTCCTTAGAATTAAAAAATAGTAACAGAAAAAAATTAAACGACATGGCATTATTTAATTGGAAACAAAAATTAACTCCTCTGGATAATGAATTGCAGCAACTAAAATCAGAGCTCATAAAAATGTGGGAAATGGTTTTGTTCCAGTTGGAAAAAACGGCGCAGGCATTGGCAAATATGGATAAAGATTTGGCACGCGAAGTTGTACTGACAGAGAAAAGAGTGAACGCTTATGAATTAAAAATTGACAGCGATTGTGAAGACATTATAGCGTTGTTTGCGCCAGTTGCCATCAATCTCCGGTTTTTATTAGCAGTTTTAAAAATAAATATGAACCTGGAACGCACAGGTGACATTGCAGAAGGAATTGCAAAATTTGTTGTGAATATACCAGAAGATTTCGACGCCGAATTGCTCAAAATTACCCGTGTGACTGAAATGTTCAAACAAGGAAATGAAATGGTGGCTCAGGTAATGAATGCTTTTGAGAAAGAAGATACGGTGTTAGCAAGAAAGGTTTTTAAAAAAGATGATTTATTGGACGAAATCAACAGAAATGCTGCTTCGACTGTTATTAAATATATTCAAAACAATCCGGGCAAAATTGAATCAGCTTTATATATTTTATCTTCCATTAGAAAATTAGAACGTGTTGGCGACCAGGCAAAGAATATGGCCGAAGAAATTATTTTTTATTCAGAGGCAAAAGTTTTAAAGCATAAGCCAAAAAATAAAAAAGATAATAAGGAAAATGAGGGATAGGCTTTTCTACCAAAAATGAAAATAGAAATCTTCAATAAAAGTACTTTTACTGTTTGTTCCCAAAAGGATAATTTGAAAGTTTGATCATTCTTAAAAAATTACAACTGTTTCAAACTATGGTTTTTTAACGATATTAGCTTTCTGATCTTAATCAGAAAGTTTTCTTTTATTAGAATGAATAAAAAATATTTTATAATAATTGGCTGTTTTCTTTTACCCTTATTTTCCATTGCGCAAAATAAAACACTTGAATATTTTATCAACAAATCTCTAACCAACGATCCTAAATTTATAGAATTTCAGAATCTAATTCTGGCAAATAAAATAGACAGCGCAACAATCGTTGCAGGAAATAAAATTCAGGTTACAGGAAACGGAAATGCTTATTACGCGCCGGTTATAAATGGATACGGTTATGATGTTGCGATTACAAACGGACAGCAGCTCTCCGCGTTAGTAGCAGTTAACAAACAAATTTATAACAAGCGAAATCTGAGTTTGCAATTCAAAAGTTTGCAATTGCAGAATGATTCCATAAAAAATTCTGCATCCATTTATAACCAGGATATTAAGAAGGCAGTTATCACTCAATATATCACCACTTATAGCGATCAGCTTCAATTAAATTTTAATGATCAACTGATTAATCTTCTAGTTAAAGAAGAAGAAATCTTAAAAAAACTGACCGAAAAAAATGTTTATAAGCAAGCCGATTATCTATCATTTCTCGTTACCCTTCAACAACAACAATTAACGAGAAATCAATTGTTGGTTCAATATAAAAATAATTATGCAACGCTTAATTTCCTTGCCGGAATAATTGACACAACTACTGAAACTCTTGCAGAGCCTGCAATTGAGGTAAAAAATAATTCATTCGCTAATAATTCTCCTTTTCTTTTAAATTATGCGATAGATAGCTTGCGCCTTCTAAACGAACGCAATATTATTGAATATCAGTATCGTCCTAAAGTGAATCTTTTTGCCGATGCAGGTTATCAATCTACTTTTATTCTCACACCGTATAAAAATTTCGGCTATAATTTTGGTATCAATCTGACTGTCCCAATTTACGATGGACATCAAAAGAAATTACAGTTCACAAAATTAGATCTTGAAGAAAGAACGAGGCAAAAGCAAAAAAATTTTTTTTACAACCAATATCATCAGCAGATTCAACAATTGCAACAGCAACTAAATGACCTTGAAAGCCTTGCTGCTCCTGTAAATAAACAAATTGAATATCTTGAAACATTAATAAAAGTGAATGGAAAATTATTGGAAACGGGCGATATAAGGATCACCGATTATGTGCTCGCTTTGAATAATTATATTACCGCAAAAAATCTGTTGGTTCAAAATAAAATTGAACGATACTTAGTCATTCAGCAACTCAATTATTGGAACATGAAATTGTAAAATAAATTCTAATGAAATTAAAATGAAAAGATATCTTGTAAAATCAATTTCTGGCTTATTTGTTTGTTTACTGATTTTTGCAAGTTGTAAAACAAAAGAAATAACCACGTCAGATGCACCCACAGATATTCGTGTACCTGTAACCGTTACATCAGTCACTTTTGAACCCTTGAAAGATTATGTTGAGTTGAACGCAACATCCGCTTTTCTCCAACAAAATTTTGTGAAATCAAATCTGAATGGTTACATAGAAAAGGTCAACATAAAATTCGGAGATTACGTCCGTCGCGGACAAGTTTTGTTTGTTTTAAAAACAAAAGAAGCAACAGCAATTGGGAATTCAGTAAATAAATTAGATTCTAATTTTAAATTTTCGGGAGTGAATGTAATCCGTGCTGATGCTTCGGGCTACGTGATGGAAATCAATCACCAGGCAGGAGATTATGTACAGGATGGCCAACAACTTGCTACAATCAATGATTCTAAAAGTTTTGTTTTTGTAATGAATGTTCCTTACGAATATAAGCAATATGTTTCTGCTGGAACGCAGGTGCAGCTTACGTTACCGGATGGAGAAAAATTATTGGGAACTATAAAATCTTCGTTGCCAATCATGGACTCTGCTTCCCAAACACAATCAATTTTTGTAAATGTCAACGCTCCTCATGCTATTCCGGTGAACTTGGTTGCGAAAGTCAAACTTTTGAAAACCTCTAAAACTGCAGCAGAAACTCTGGACAAAAAAGCAGTTTTATCAGACGAAACACAAACAAGCTTTTGGGTAATGCAAATGATCAACGACAGCACTGCTGTAAAAATTCCGGTGAAAACAGGAATAGAATCAGAGGACAAAATAGAAATTATTTCTCCACAATTTCAACCAAATGATAAAATATTATTGACGGGAAATTATGGATTGGAAGACACCGCGAAAGTGATTGTTCAAAAAGATTCATCCGAAATTAAATAGGCTAATAAAAAAAAATAATGGGAGTAAAAATACATGAAAAATTTTTTCACAACCTATAAAAGCCCACTCACCGTTGTTCTTGCCATGATCATTTTGGCTGGCCTGTTTGCCTACAGTAAAATGCAGGTCTCTCTTTTTCCAGAAATCACCTTTCCCAAAATAAAAATAATTGCAGACGCAGGTTTACAACCGGTAGACAAAATGATGGTAACGGTAACACGGCCATTAGAATTAGCCATAAAAAAAATTCCAAATTTAACAGATATAAGAAGCACTACAAGCCGCGGCAGTTGCGAGATTTCAGCGTTCATTGATTGGAATGCAGACGTAGACCTGAGTCAACAAAGAATCGAATCAAGAATTGCAGAAATCAGAAATACACTTCCGCCAGATGTGAATATTTCTGTTGAGAAAATGAATCCTTCAATTTTGCCCGTGATGGGTTATTCATTAGAAAGCCACTCGCTGTCTCCGATCGAATTAAAACAATTGGCGCTTTACACCATCAAACCCTACCTGAGCCAGGCTTCTGGAGTTTCAGAAATCAGAATTATTGGCGGAAAAACAAAAGAATATTGGATCCAGTTAGACCTGCAAAAAATGAGTACGCTCAGCCTTACTCCCGAAGCAATTAGTAATGCTTTAAGCCAAACAAATTTCATCCAATCAAACGGATATTTATCTGATTACCGCCATCTTTATCTAACCATTACTGATGCTTCCCTTCAAACATTGGATCAGTTAAAAAATGTGGTAATCAGCAATGATAGAAAAGGTGTTGTACAATTGCACGACATTGCTGACATCCAGGTAAAAGAAGCAGTTGAATACATTAAAGTAAATGCAAACGGCAAGGAAAGTATTTTAATAGCCGTGGTGAAACAACCAAACGCAAACCTGATTGATCTGTCTAAAAATATTGAACAAAAAGTTGCCGACCTTAAAAATATTTTACCAAAAGGCGTGACGATAAAACCCTATTATAAACAGGCAGATTTTGTAAACCAATCAGTAAAAAGTGTAACGGATAGTTTATGGATCGGGCTTTTGCTGGCAATAATTGTTGCAGTTATTTTTTTGCGAACATTTAAAGCAAGCGCTACAATTTTAATTACAATTCCTGTAAGTCTTACTGCTGCGATGATTGTGCTGTATGCAGTTGGATATACTTTAAACATTATGACGCTTGGCGCTATTGCTGCTGCCATAGGATTGATCATTGATGATGCTATTGTTGTAGTAGAACAAATTCATCGCTCGCATGAAGAACATCCTGATGATGAATACAAATCGGTTGTACAAAAAGCGATTCATTTTTTATTTCCGGCGATGGTTGGTTCTTCCATCAGCACCATAGTTATTTTTATTCCCTTTGTTTTAATGAGCGGCATTGCCGGAGCTTATTTTAATGTGCTCACAAACACAATGATCATCACTTTGGTTTGTTCCTTTTTCGTAACGTGGCTAGGGCTTCCGGTGATTTATCTTTTATTTTCAAAGAAAAAAAATGATCAAAAAATTGTAGCAAAAAAAGAAAAAGCACATAATGTAAAAAAACAAAAATGGGTTTCTTTTTTTATTTTCCGGCCATGGATCAGTTTCATTTTGGTCGGTTTATTAATTGTTTCAATTGTATTGATTTTACCAAAATTAGAAACAGGTTTTTTACCTGAAATGGATGAAGGAAGTATTGTGCTTGATTATGTTTCGCCGCCCGGTACTTCTTTGATTGAAACTGATACAGAATTGAAGGAAGTTGAAAGAATTATTACCTCCACTCCTGAAGTTGCTGCGTACTCACGGAGGACCGGAACACAAATGGGATTTTTTATCACAGAACCCAATACCGGTGATTATTTGATCCAATTAAAAACAAATCGCGACAAAACAACTGATGAAGTAATAGATGAGATTCGAAGACGAATCGAATCTTCACAACCCGCACTGCGGGTTGATTTCGGGCAGGTAATCGGTGATATGCTTGGCGATTTAATGACGTCTGTTCAACCGATCGAAATAAAAATATTTGGTGATGATCAACAGAAATTACGGGATTTATCAACGAAGGTTGGCGCTCTTGTCGAAAATATAAAAGGCACCGCCGATGTCTTTAATGGAATTACGATCACCGGTCCTTCCCTCATGGTGATCCCTGATTATGAAAAGCTGGCTGAATTTGGAATTACTCCTGCCAGTCTGCAGTTTCAATTGCAGACTGCTTTGCAAGGAAATCTTACAGGAAATATTTTTGAAAAAGAAAGACTGTATGCGATACGATTAGTTTATCCGGGCAATAAAACCAGAAGTGTCGAAGATGTAAAGAAATTACTGATCTCATCGCCGAATGGAAGATTAAAACCAATCACTGAATTAGCAAACGTTGAACTTAGCGAAGGCGACGCTGAAATAGAAAGAGAAAATCTTCAATCAATGGGTGTTGTTTCTGCTAGGCTTGCAGACAGGGATCTTGGGAGCACGATGACTGATATTAAAAATAAAATATCGAGCCAGATTCATTTGCCACAAGGCTACCACATTGAATATGGCGGCGCGTACGCACAACAACAACAATCTTTTACAGAGCTTTTAATGATTCTTATTTCTTCCAGTCTGTTGGTATTTGGTGTCATTCTTTTTTTGTATAAGGATGTAAAAATCGCTTTATCAATTTTGATCATTGCGGTATTGGGGATTTCCGGAAGTTACCTGGCGTTGTTTATTACCGGAACGCCTTTGAATGTAGGAAGTTATACAGGATTGATTATGATCGTTGGAATAATTGGAGAGAATTCTATTTTCACTTTCCTTCAATTCAAAGAAAATCTGCAACAGCAATCTGTTGACGAATCTATTGTCTATGCAATCTCTACCCGGCTTCGACCTAAGCTGATGACTGCCCTAGGAGCGATCATCGCATTAATGCCTCTTGCACTTGGAATCGGTACTGGCGCTGAGTTACACCAGCCTCTTGCTATTGCAGTTATAGGCGGATTTCTAATTGCACTTCCTTTATTGCTGATCGTCTTGCCTACTGTTTTGAGACTTCTGTATAAAAATAATGATCAGGGGAATAAAGAAAATCCATTAGCAAAAGTTTAATTATCCAAAAAGTGTTTATGCTTCCCCGATATGTCAAATTGTTTTACAGTAACAAACAAATAAACGTAATTATCTTTTTCTCCGGTATATTCATAACGACGCATGGATACAAGCTTTTCAGAATGGCAAGTTTTTTTTTATTGAAAGAGAAAAAATCGTAGAAAAATATTTTTGGATTTTTATAAATTATTTTAAAAAGCCTTTGCGTTTTAAAATAACTTTTCTATAGGTTACAAAAGATTAAAAAATTAGCCTTTAGATTTGTAATTAAATTTTAATTTTTGATCATATTCTATCATCTTTTTTTAATCGTTTATAAAGCGGGAATTAACCTGGTTTCTTTTTGGAATAAAAAAGCAAAACTGTGGATCTCCGGAAGAAAAGATGTTTTTAAAAAATTACAAACGGCTTTAGAATTTTCAACAAATAAAAAAACAATCTGGATGCATTGCGCCAGCCTCGGCGAGTTTGAGCAAGGCCGTCCCCTTTTGCAAAAAATAAAAGAAGATTTTTCAGATGCAATAATCGCAATCACTTTTTTTTCTCCATCAGGTTTTGAAATTGCAAAAAATAATAAAGATTTCAAAAATATTTTTTACCTGCCAATGGATTCAAGAATTCATGCAAAAAAATGGGTGAATATTTTAAAACCTTCTCTGGTTCTTTGGGTAAAATATGAATACTGGCATTTTTATTTGGAAGAAATAAAAAGAAAAAATATTCCATTGCTGATGATTTCAGGAGTTTATAGAAGCAACCAAATTTTCTTTAAATGGCATGGAAGTTTTTATAGAAATATGCTGAATTGTTTTACACACTTTTTTCTGCAAAATGAAGATTCGAAAGAACAACTACAAAAAATTATTGCCGAACAAAAAATTACGATATCAGGAGATACCAGATGTGACCGCGTAATAAATATTGCCGAAAACTTTAAAGGAGTTCCGCACATCACAGAATTTTGTAGAGAACATGAAGTAATTGTTGCGGGGAGCACCTGGGAAGATGACGAAACAGAATGGACTCATTTTGTAAGACAACATCCGGAAATAAAATTCATCATCGCCCCACATGAAATTGATGCTGAAAATCTTTCAGACGTGAAGAAGAAATTTCCAGGCTCTGTTTTTTATTCAGAGTGGATTGAAGAAAGACAACGTGTGACGGACGACCGACAGCCGGCGGGCGAAGATAAACAATCAAATTGTCTCATCATTGACAACATCGGAATGCTTTCACGCTTATATTACTATGCCACTATAACTTATGTTGGTGGCGGATTTGGCGATGATGGGCTTCACAATATTTTAGAAGCTGCGGTGTACGGGAAACCAGTAATTTTCGGACCGGAATATGACAAAAACTTTGAAGCACAGGAAATGATCGATTGCTCTGGGGCCATCAGCATTGAGAACGCGATTGACCTGGAAAAAGTGGTGAATAATTTATTAAATAATGAAGCAGAATTATTATCGCGAAGCGATGCTGCAAAAAAATATGTTTATAGAAATGCAGGAGCGACTGATAAAATTATTTCTTTTATTAAAGAGAATAAACTGCTTTAATCTTTTAATTTTTGAAACAGGAATCTGTCATAAAAGCTCGTTTACTATTAGTTTTAAAACTTCCTTCTATAAAAAAATCACAAAGTTTTTGTAGTCACTTTTCTGACAGCAATTCATCAACTATTTTATTGAATTCTTTTTTGAATTCTATATAATGTTCTCCTGTTGCCGGCCCGGCAAAACCACTTTCAATCTGGCGGATATTCCCTTTCTTATCTACAAAAATTGTCGTAGGAAACGCATTTATCGATTCTAACTGTGGCAATGTTTTTTCTGTTCGCAAAGAATCTGAAACCGTTACACCAGTTATCAAAATCGGGTACTGAACTTTAAATCTTTTCTTGAATGGCAGCAATTCCTTCTGAGACTCTTTAAAGTCAGTGGTACGCTCATAAGAAAGACCTATTATTTCAACTCCACGTTGATGATTTTTATCATAATAATCACTTAGAAAATTTGTTTCATCCATACAATTCGGGCACCATGAACCAAGTATCTGAATCACCACTACTTTGCCTTTATATTTTTCATCATTAATAGAAACTTTGCTTCCATTATCACTATTGGGAAAACTAAAATCAAGTTTGCCGGAGTTGGGTTTTATTTTTGTATCACCAAAACCATTAGCAACTTCGGCTTTCTCATTTTTTTCGGCGCTCCATTGTTGAATGCTTCTTGCGCCAGAATAAAATTTTCCTCCGGAAATCTTTTGAGCGTTATCAATTTTTGCTGTGAAGAAATAAGCATGTGCGCCATCGAAAGTGGAAAGTTTTAAACTGTCCCCGCTCACAACACCATCAAGAAAACGATAATCGCCGGTAGGATCCAAAAAAGTTCCGGACAAACGTGATCCTTCTTGTCTGAACTCAGCAACCATTGTATCCGCTTTATTATTTTTTGTTTTAAATTCTGTCACCCATCTTCCGGAAATATTTGCAACCGGCGGCGCAGAAATTTGAAATCTTTCCTTAACATTATATTCCGCATTAAATGGTAAAATTTGTACTCTCTTGCCATATTTTTTTATCCAGATTCCTTCCAGGTTCCCTTCCGTGGTAATTTTTGCTTTAAAGCTGGATTCAAAAAAAGGCATCTCAATAAATACAGAATCAGCGCGGGTTTCAATGCTATCAACCAATAATTGTTCTTTCCCATTTATTACATAAATAATTTTTTTTCCCGCACTGTCTTTACTTTGAAAATTAAAAATAATTTGCTGTCCATCAGGCCGCTGAATCACTGATCGCCAGAAACCATTTTCCAATCCAACTGGTTTTTGTAACCACTGAATAGAAAATAGCGCTATAACAAAAAAGCAAAATCCGAATGAAAATTTATATAGAAATATTTTTATTTTTTTCATGATCTCAGTCTCATTTTTAAAAGTTCAACATAAAAAACAAAGTATCTTCAAAAATACGAAATCATAGCCGTCCTTTTACTTTTGCTGCCTTTTATTCCTCAAAACGCAAATAGTAGACTGCAAAAAAGATGAAGTAATTGAAGTGAAATTTAAAATAGAAAACTATCTCTGAATGAAAAAGCAAATATTATCTTAAATTGATAAGAGAAATTAAAATCCGATGAAAACTTCATTTACTTTAAGTTAATTTGAAAAATCAACCTTCCGTTTCTCTTCTGATAACAGGAACTATTTTTGTTCCAAACAATTCTATAGAATTCATAACCATTTTATGCGGAACATTCCCCACACTTGCTTGGGCAAGAAAACGGGTGTTGCCAAATAATTCATGTTCGTATAAAATTTTATCAATCACTTGCTGAACACTTCCCACCATTAAAGCGCCTTTTGGTGAGCGGGAATAATCAAACTGTTGCCGCGAAAGTGGCGGCCAGCCTCGTTCACGGCCCACGCGGTTCATCATCTCTGCATAATAAGGATAAAATTCTTCAGCGGCTTGTTGCGAATTCTCAGAAACATAAAAATGATTATTGACACCCATTTGCAATTTAGTTAGATCTTTCCCTGCCTTTTCAGCAGTAGAGCGATAAAGATTTACAAACGGAACAAATTGTTCTGGCAATCCGCCAATAATTGCAAGCATTAGCGGAAGTCCGAGAGTGGCCGCTCTTACCGCAGATGCAGGCGTACCGCCAGCCGCAAGCCATATTGGAAGCGATCTCTGATAAGGACGGGGATAAATTTCGAGGTTCTCAAATGATGCCCGAAACTTCCCCTTCCATGAAAATTTTTCGCTTTTATTAAGTCTCAATAACAGCTCTAATTTTTCGGTAAATAACTCGTCATAATCTTTAAGATCGTAGCCGAATAAAGGAAAAGATTCAATAAATGAACCTCGTCCAGCCATTATTTCCGCTCGCCCTGAAGACAGAAGATCAACTGTCGAAAAATTTTGAAAGACACGGACTGGATCATCTGAACTGAGCACCGTTACTGCACTTGACAGTTTTATCTTTTTGGTTACCATCGCCGCCGCACCCAAAATTACAGCCGGTGATGACACCGCATAATCAGGACGGTGATGTTCGCCCACACCGAACACATCCAAGCCTAACTGATCTGCTAATTGAATTTCTTCCATTAAATCTCTTATTCGTGCCTGACCGTTAATCGCTGTTCCAGAAACTGTTTCCGGCTTCATGTCAGCAAAAGTGATTAGTCCTAATTCCATTTTATTGATTAATTTTTATGCAACCTAAATATCCAAAGCCAGGGATTTTCTCTTACTATAATTTTAGGTTAACAAGTAAAATTAGCAAATTAAAAATAGCAAGTTTGACGGAAAAAAATTTTTTTAAGAAGCGATAAAAACGGTTTTTATTATTTACAAAATTTTATCCGCACTTTTGCATCTTATTTTATCAATATGAATTCCATTACATTTTCAGGGCAAACTAATTTTTACAAAGGAAAAGTAAGAGATGTTTACACGATCGATGACCGCTTGTTGGTGATGATTGCAAGTAACCGGATCTCTGCCTTTGATGTCATTTTGCCAAAACCAATTCCTAACAAAGGACAAGTGTTGAACCAGGTGGCTGCGCATATGTTGAATGCAACAAAAGATATTTGCAAAAACTGGTTGCTGACAACTCCCGCTCCAAACGTTTCAATTGGCAAAAAATGTGATCCCTTTAAAGTTGAAATGGTAGTGCGCGGAAACCTTACAGGCCACGCCTGGCGCACTTATTCGTCTGGTAAAAAATTTTTATGTGGAGTAAAAATGCCGGAAGGATTAAGGGAAAATGATTATTTCCCTGAGCCGATAATCACTCCATCAACAAAAGCTGCAGAAGGCCACGATGAAGACATTAGTAAAGAAGAAATCATCAGCCGAAAAATTGTTGGCAAAGAAGATTATGAACAATTGGAAAAATATGCCTTGCAGCTTTTTACAAGAGGAAAAGAACTTGCGGCAAGAAGAGGATTAATATTAGTTGATACGAAATATGAATTTGGAAAATTAGATGATGAAATTATTTTGATTGATGAAATTCATACGCCTGATAGTTCACGATATTTTTACGCAGCTGGATTTGAGGAAAGACAATCAAAAGGCGAAAGGCAAAAGCAATTAAGCAAAGAATTCGTAAGAGAATGGCTGATAGAAAATAATTTTATGGGGAAAGAAAATCAGCGTGTTCCGGACATGAGTAACGAATGGATTTCGGTTATACGTAACCGTTATATTGAACTTTATGAAAAATTAATCGGCGAAAAATTTGTTCCCCAAACTTTAAGCGATGAAGAAACGAAGGACAGGATTGTCGCTTCTCTCAATAATTTAAACATTTAATAACCCTGGTAATTTTATTACCGTTTAACCTATGGCTTTCTCTCTTTTTAATCCTTTTGAAACTTTATATTTTGATTCCAAAACCTGCTTTTTATCAGGTAAGGATTTGCAATTTGCCGATGAAGAGATATGTATTTTTCCTGACTGGATATTGGATCGTTTTTCTTTGAGAAACAAAAGATTCCGGATGCTTGATCAGGTGACGGGTATTCAGTATGAAGATTTAAAGTTGCCTTGTTCGCCGGAAGTAAAAAATGCTTTTGACATTTTAGATGAAGAAATAAAAAAAGCTTTTGACGAAGGATATGAAGCAATAAAAAAAATTTCCGAAGAACGATTATTTATTTGGATGGCAAAATCGGTTTACGGCGTTTTATACAATGACATAACATTAGAAATAAATCGTTCGGAAAAAAGAAAAAACGGAAAAAATTTTCAACTATCAAAATTTCTTAAAGAAAGATTCGGAAAATTTCATTTGATGTTGCAATCATTGATTGTGCCGATGGAATTTAAAAATATAAAACCCTGGAGCATTAAAATTGTAAAGCTGAAATATTCGAAAGACACTTTTAATTATAAAGATGAACCAACTAATTTAAATTTCTCTTTGGGAATGAATGGATTTGGAATCGTCGCCTGTCTTCAGGATAATGGCGCAGTTGGAAAAAACCAGGAAGATATTATTCATAAAATATCTGATAAAGTTTTACATCCTATTCAGTTTGAAGAATTGTGTGCACGATTTCTTTATTCAAATTATTTACTAAGAAAAAAAGCGCAACATCATATTGAAATGACGGAAGAAAAAGTAATTATTGAATCGCTTCCAATGACTGAAAGTCCCGAGGAATCATTGTTTGCTCCGTGGAAAGAAGACATGTTTGCGCAAGTATTGGCAGGATATTGGGAACCGTGGGGATTTACCAAAAATGAAATTATTACGCCGCCAAACTCACCTATTAGCTTTTTGGAGAATGATTACACACATGAATTTATTGAGCCTGATTCTATTTCCCTGCCTTTTTAATTATAAGAAAAATAAATAAAACTTTCTTCTTGGTACGAACAAATATTTGCGATTCGCATTTCTAATCAAAATTATCCGCTACCAATAACAATTTTCAAGTAAAACAATTTATCAATTTACTTTTGCAACATGGAGATTAATTTTACCAATGATGAGCTTTTAATTTTTAATCAAATAAGCAATTCGGCCGATGAATGTGGAACATCGGCTTTTATTATTGGCGGCTTCGTTCGTGATAAAATTTTGAATCGCCCGACTAAAGATGCAGACATTGTTTGCATCGGCGATGGAATAGAATTGGCAAAAAAAACTGCAGAAAAATTTTCTCCAAAGCCTCATGTAATTTTTTTTAAAAACTTTGGTACTGCGCAAATAAAAATATTTTCAAACGAAGTTTCTTTTGAAATAGAATTTGTCGGAGCGCGAAAAGAAAGCTATAACCACGACAGCCGGAAGCCAAATATACATCCCGCAAACCTTGATGAGGACAGGCTTCGCAGAGATTTTACCATCAACACGCTCGCGGTTAGTTTGAATAAAAATGACTTCGGAAAATTGATTGATCCATTAAATGGCTTCGCTGATATTGAAAATAAAATAATTAAAACTCCACTTCCTCCAGGTCAAACTTTTATTGACGATCCACTACGCATGATGCGTGCGATTCGTTTCACAACGCAATTAAATTTCACAATTTCCCCGGAAACTTCTGAAGCGATTAAACAACATGCAGATCGAATAAAAATCGTAAGCGGCGAAAGAATTATTGACGAGATCAATAAAATAATTATGACTGATAAGCCATCCATTGGCTTCGAACTTTTGTATAAATCAGGATTATTAAAAATTATTTTTCCGCAAATGATTGCCCTGGTTGGCGCTGAATATATTGATGGGAAAGGGCATAAGGATAATTTTTATCACACACTGCAAGTGCTGGATAACATTTCTGCAAATACAAAAGATTTATGGCTTCGCTGGGCAGCAATCTTACATGATATTGCCAAACCCGCAACTAAAAAATTCGAAGAAGGCCATGGATGGACATTTCATGGACATGAAGTTGTTGGAGGTAGAATGGTTCCAAAAATTTTTGCACAATTAAAATTGCCATTAAATGAAAAAATGAAATTTGTAAAGAAGATGGTGGAGTTGCATTTGCGTCCAATCAGTCTTACAAAAGAGAACATAACGGACTCGGCCATACGAAGATTAATTTTTGATGCTGGTGATGATCTTGAAAGCCTGATGACACTTTGCAAAGCTGATATCACCTCTAAAAATAAACAGAAAGTGCAACGCTATCTTTCAAATTTTGAAATGGTTGAAAAGCGTTTGAAAGAAGTGGAAGAATCAGACCATTTGCGAAACTGGCAGCCGCCAATTACCGGAGAAATTATAATGAAAGAATTTGGACTGCCGCCTTCAAGGATTGTTGGAGAAATAAAAAGTGCAGTTCGCGAAGCAATTCTTGACGGAGCGGTCCCAAATGAATATGCTGCGGCATTTGAATACATGAAAAAAATTGCGGAAGATTTAGGAGTAAAGCCATAAAAAAAATACCATCAACTATTCTTCCTTTAGCCAAATATTTTAATTAAAAACTAAGCCGTAATTTCGTGATATGGCAATTTTAAAATTTAGAGTTTATTGGGAAGATGATGACAGCGTTTATCGTGACGTAGTGATCAAGCATACTCAGAATTTTTTGGAACTTCACCAAATTATTTTGAAATGTTTTGAGTTTGACAATAAACATTCTGCTACTTTTTATAGAAGTAATGATAACTGGCAGCGGGGAAAAGAAATCACCCTGGAAAAATATGACAAAGCCTATAAAGTTGAGCCATTACTAATGCATGAAACGCTGATTGGCAAAGAGATTCATGAACCTAATCAAAAATTTATTTATATTTACGATTTTCACAAAAGCTGGACTTTTTTGGTTGAATTGATCAATGTAAATAAAGAAGAGAATCCAAAAATTATTTATCCTTCCTGTAGCCGGAGTGAAGGAATTGGGCCAAGCCAGTACGGTACAAAAGGATTGGTGAATGAAAAACTTTCTGAGATAGAAGAGAAATATGATTTGAATACAGCCATTCTTGCCGATGGCTATGGCGAAGAAGGGGAAAGCGATGAAAATGATAATGAAGAAGAAGAGGAAGTAGATGATGATTCTTCCGAAAAGTCGTAAAAATTATTTGCGGTTCTTTACAAACCTGCAACTATGAATAAAAAAACCTGTATTATTATTTCCGGGCCAACGGCTGTTGGTAAAACATCCTATGGAATTGAGCTTGCCTTAAAACATCATACACAAATTATTTCTGCAGACAGTCGCCAGTGTTTTAAAGAATTAAATATCGGCGTAGCCAAACCTTCCAAAAAACAGCTCGAAAAAGTAAAACATTATTTTATCGATTCCCATTCCATTCATGAAGAAACCAATGTAAAAATATTTGAAGAATACGCATTGAAAGCTGTTGAAGAAATTTTTAAAAATAATGATGTAGCCGTGATGGTTGGTGGAACCGGCTTATACATTAAAGCATTCACAGAAGGTTTAGATGATATTCCTGAAGTGAATGAAACGATTCAAAAAAAAATAAATGAAGAATATTTTGTTCATGGAATCGAATGGTTGCGCGACGAAATAAAATTACATGATCCGGTTTCTTTTTCAAAAGGAGAAATGGAAAATCCTCAAAGAATGTTGCGCGCTTTGGGAGTAAAACTTTCTACCGGAAAATCAATTTTTGATTTTCATTCACAAAAAAAATTAAAACGTGATTTTGAAATAAGAAACATTTTATTGGAATTGCCCCGTGAACAGCTTTATAAAAATATTAATCATCGTGTAGATGAAATGATGCAGGCAGGTTTATTAAAAGAAGCTGAAAATTTATTTTCTTTTAAAAATCTGAATGCCTTGCAAACAGTGAGCTATAAAGAACTGTTCAATTTTTTTGAGGGAAAATATTCTCTTGAAAAAGCGGTTGAAGAAATTAAAAAAAATACAAGGCATTACGCAAAAAGGCAGATAACCTGGTTTAAAAAATATATTCAGGATGCTTCAGATTAATTTTCACATTGCTCTCCTGACTTGTCTCTTTTAGTGCGGTGATGATAAATTGGCAATGAATCCATTCATTTTATCCGTTGGTTTTGCTTTTACAATTACGACTTTATTTGTGATTTGATTTAAAAGCTGACCGTCCGCAATTTTTTTAACCTCATCAATAAATTTTCGTATTGACACGCCTGTTTTTAGTTCAATATGTTTAGTTATTACAAGGGCCATAAAGCAAGTTAGAAGGTGAAGTTTAATGGGCTGTTCTTTAAAGTGAAAAATGGGTCTTGTTTCCAAATCGCTTTTAGACATTCTGAACGCTTGTTCAATTTTATAAAGTTCATGATAGCGCTCTATGATCGTTTGATTATCGGCTATTGTTTCTTTTAAATTGGTATAGTATCCTTTTATTCCAAGCAGTTTTTTGGTTTTTTCAATAAGCTTTTCATTAAGTTCTATTTTCTGGCCGTTAGTCTGGGTAAATTTTAATTTTTTGCTTTTAGATGGATTGGCAATTATTTTCTTTGCTTTTTCAATTTGTTTGTTCATTTCATACAAATCTTTTCGGTAGCGCACAGAAGAATAACTGCAAATAAGATAACCATTGTCTGTTTTTATTCTAATGCTTTTCCCATTTTCTCTTGTGATATTCTTATCAATGGTGTCAAGCAGGCCTGATGAGGTGTTTGCTAACCTTGCTCCTACGATGTAATTAATGCTGTTTTCTGTGAACTGCCTGACGTTTTCTGAGCTAATCATGGCAGCATCGGCAACCACAGTAAGCTCTTTAACATTGTTTCTTTTGATAAAATCCCTGATAACAGGAATGATAGTATGTCCTTCAAAAGTGTTTCCGGGAAATACTTCATATGCGATGGGAAAACCTTCTTTGGTAACCATCAGCCCAATCAGTATTTGGGGCTGCTGGGATTTATTATCTTTTGAAAAACCATTTTTCCTTAATTCATCTTCTTCGAATGTTTCAAAATACAAAGTGGTAACATCATAAAACAGTATGTCAAAATTGAAGGCGTAATGTGCTTTTGCAAAATTTACTACTTTTTCTTCTACTGTTTTCTTCAGTTCAATACAATTGGGTGCTATTTTATAGTACGTTTTACGGGCGTGGTGGACACCAAAATACTGTTCCAATAACTCTAAAGAACGAAGTTTGGATGCCGGCTCAAATATCCTTATTAAGGCCAGGTCCTGAAGCAGTATGGGTAAATCATCAAAACCCACTTTTGCCTGAAGCTTTCTTATTTGTTCGTAAAAGAAGTTGTACCTGATGCCCAGAAAAGTGCAATGATTAATATGCAAGAGTTTGTTAGGATCTTCATCAGGAAAAACAGATAGCTGCCCGGAGTAGTTCTTTATCCATTCTTCAGCAAGTAACATCAAATCGTTCAGTTCCTGATCGCTATGAGCAGAACCAAGATGTTGTAAAATGAGTCTCTTATTGTTTCGATAATGCACTACCTGGACAGCCAGGGCTTTGGATGCGGTTTTTACAACTCTGATCTTCATTCTAAATTACACTTTAGTGCGGTAAATTTAACCCATAGAAATCTTATTTCATTGATAATAAACTATTTACAACCGCACTAAATTGGAAGGGTACAAGTCAGGAA
>Ga0207652_10000834_pt1 | contig 29362 bp, 22 predicted proteins | sample KBSC63BmetaG_FD_184334 | JGI IMG/M metagenome (GOLD analysis project Ga0207652, IMG submission 184334) | Corn rhizosphere microbial communities from Kellogg Biological Station, Michigan, USA - KBS C6-3B metaG (SPAdes) (version 2) | ecosystem: Host-associated > Plants > Roots > Rhizosphere ...
TTCCGGAACCATTTTTCTTAAAATAAAAGGAATAATCTCATTATTGTGGGTAAAAGCAGCTTGTTGCAATTCGTCAAATAAAGAATTAAAATCAAGATTTAGGTTAGCAGATTTCTTCGCCCTCAAAATTCTTGGATGATACGTTTCCGCAAACTCCTCAGAATCCTTAAACAGTTCTTCATACATTTTTTCTCCCGGTCTCAACCCCGTTTGTACAATCGCGATGTCGGTTGGTTTCAGCCCCGCTAACTGGATCATCCTCTTGGCAAGGTCCATGATCTTTACCGGCTTGCCCATATCAAATAACAGGATGTCACCGGACTCCCCAATCTTTCCTGCTTCCAACACTAATTTCGAGGCCTCTGGAATGGTCATAAAATACCGGGTTATTTCCGGATGAGTGATTGTGATTGGGCCACCAGACTTGATCTGCTTATCAAAAGTTCTTACCACGCTACCCGCAGAACCCAATACATTTCCAAACCGGGTTGTTATAAATTCAGTCTCAGAATCCGGACGGTCACTCAAAGACTGGATATAAATTTCAGACACCCGTTTGGTGGTCCCCATTACATTGGTCGGATTCACCGCTTTGTCTGTAGAAACCATCACAAACTTTTTCACGTGATATGCAATAGCAAGGTCAGCCACTTGTTTTGTTCCGATCACATTCGTAAGCACCGCTTCACTGGTAAACGTTTCCATCAGGGGCACATGCTTATATGCGGCGGCGTGAAATACGAAGTCAGGCTTATGGGTAGAAAAAACCTTTTTTAATTTTGCTGCATCGCGAATAGAAGCTATTTCAACTCGGAGCTGCTGCCTTTGATTGTTTTTTTTCAATTCGAATTCCAAGTCAAATAAACCGGATTCAGATTGATCCAATAAAATGAGCTTCTTAAAAGTAAACCTGGAAAGCTGGCGGCAGATTTCGCTGCCAATAGAGCCTGCAGCACCTGTCACCATAATCGTAGAGTTTTGATAGGTTTTCTGCAGCATCTCATACGGCAAGCTAATTTCATCCCGCTCGAGAAGATCTTCAATATTCAACTCCTTTACCTGCTTTTTTTCAAACAGCCCACCCCGCCATTCATTGGCATGGGGGATCACATTGATCTTGATTTTTAAAGGGGAACAAATATCAGAGATCGCCATTTTCTTTTCTACAGATAGCTTATCAATGGCAATGTATAATTCAGTGATTTGTTTTTGCTTCAAAAGGCTTGTTAAACGTGAACTCGATGCATTGTAAATAGGTAACCCACCAAGATTTTTCCCAATCTTTGAAGGACTATCTTCAATGAAGCCGGCAACGACCGTTTTATTTTTCAAATCCTGTTCGAGGATCTGTTTAGTCACCTGGCCCATTTCGCCGGCGCCATAAATGAAGGCTTTCGCCATCACCAGCGATTTGGATTGGGAAGCCCTGGAATATACCTCCTTGATCAGAAGCCTGAATAAAACCAGAATGAAGATGACACTAAATAAATTAATGATCAGCAAAGGAATCGGAAGATAACCGGTAACAATCGAACGGCTGTCGAACGAGTAGATTCCCAACCATAACACAAATTGTAACGAGGCGAATTTAATGATCCTCATGATATCATTGATCTCTGAATACCGGATGATTCCTTTAAAGATGGGGAAAAATAGCATACAGATCGCAAAAATGCCGATATTGATCAACACAGCCGGCAAAAATTTAATGATACTTGGCAAATCAACCAACAGATGCCGAACCAGCAAAAAAGAAAAGATAAAAGCAATGTTAATCAGGATGAGGTCGCAACAAAAGATGATCCATCGTGGAGCATATTTATTTTTAAAAAAACTTTCGAGCATACGGTTTTATTGGGGCTAATAGTTTTGAATTAACTATGATCTAACCATCAGTAAGGGTCAAAACCAATTCAAAATTGACATCGATTAACAGAAACTGAATTCCAAAAACAAGAAGTGTACCACAATCTTTTATCAGCTAAGTTTCACAGAAAATAAATCCGCTGATAAAATTATTCGCAAATATAAATCTTTCTATACATACTTTACATCGCGTTTTTTTAATTAAATAACGTTATTAACAGTTTATCAACAAAGATAGTGCTCTTACCGATTTGTGCAAATAAAAAACCCTGCAAAAGGGATAAATTTCCGATTGCAGGGTTGCAGCGTCATTGCGAGGTGAACAAAGATTAGTATTTTTAGTTGCTCTTACTGTTTATTTCGCCGTGGTAATCTCTTAATTAGGAACATCCAACTCCGTAGCATCAGATTACCACGTCGCGTTTAGTATGCCGAAACAGATAATCATCAGTTTAGCTTTCGCAATGACGTGTCTAAAATGATAATCTCTTCATTAAAATCATTTTTTACAAATCTTCACTCCAAACAACCCTCTTCACATAATCAGTATAACTCAAAATAATCCTTACTACCTTTTCTGAAACATTCGGCATCGAATAATCAGCAACCCTTCTAAAATTCCTCTCAGTCTCTATTTCCTGCTGCTGGAGTTGAACTAATCCCTGAATAAGTCTTTCAGGATTCAGCCCAACCATCATTACAGCCGCTTCTTCCATCGCTTCCGGCCTTTCATGCGCTTCACGAATATTTAAAGCCCGGAAATTCAAAATAGACGATTCTTCAGAAATGGTACCACTATCAGAAAGCACCGCAAAAGCTTTCATTTGTAAAGCATTATAATCAATAAACCCCAGCGGTTTTAGAAATTGTATTTCCGGCCTCATCACAATCTTTTTTGCATTGATCATGTTCCTTGTTCTCGGATGGGTACTTACAATAATTGGAAATTGATATTTTTCAGCAATCAGATTCAGAGAATTCATTAAGCCATTGAAGTTTTTTTCACTATTGATATTTTCTTCTCGGTGGGCAGAAACCACAAAGAATTCATTTTGCTTTAAATCCAACTTGTTTAAGATATCAGATGAATGAATAGAATCAAGATAATAATTCAGCACTTCAAACATGGGCGAACCTGTTTTAATGATTCTGTCTGCCGGCAATCCTTCTCTCAATAAATATTCACGGGCAATATCACTATAAGTAAGATTGATATCGGCAATATGATCAACGATCTTCCGGTTGGTCTCTTCCGGTACACGTTGATCAAAACAACGGTTGCCGGCCTCCATATGAAAGATTGGAATCTGCCTTTTTTTAGCAGGTATGGCACACAAACAGCTATTGGTATCGCCAAGCACCAAAAAAACATCCGGCTGTTCACTTTCTAATAGTGGATCTATTTTGATCAATATCTGGCCAATGGTTTCGGTGGCAGATGCCCCTGCAGCATTTAAAAAATGGTCCGGCTTCCTGATCTTCAGATCATCAAAAAATATCTGATTCAATTCATAATCATAATTCTGACCGGTATGAACCAATACATGATCAATAGCTTCTGATTTATCCAAAGCTGCCATCACTCTTGAAAGTCGGATAATTTCGGGGCGGGTACCCACAGCGGTCATTACTTTTAGTTTTGTCATTTTTGAGTAGGTAAAGGTGAAGGATGAAAATAAAAAGTTCAAACAGGAGACTTTACGATTCTTTGCTTAACTTTAAAACGATGACGCCTAAAACGTTCTTCAGTTTTTTGCTTTCCTATATCAAGAGTATTGTAATTTAAGCCTGCTAACATCCGCAACCAATAATTTGATTTTCTTGCCTCCTTTAAAGCGATTTTGACCTTATGTGTAAAATCAGCTTTTGAGGATCCTGCTTGTGCTTCTTCCTAGCTGGCACCTATCGAGGTCGCAGATTTTAATCAGTTGATACTTATACTTTAAACTTTATACTTGTTCAAAAAAAGTATCCGGATCCTTCTCATCATAAAATTCATTGATCCAGAAAATAGTATACAATTCATCCACCCCAATATTTTTGATATTATGCGTGTACCATATAGGCATATCCACATATGCCGGTTCCCTTCCATTTAATTCAAAATTGAAAACTTTACCAGTTCCTATTTGTCTCAATTGAATCAATGCCTTTCCCTTTATAACAGCAAAACGTTCAATCTTTCTTGTATGAAAATGATTACCTCTCGTTATGCCAGGAACCGTAGTTGAAAAAGAAACCTGGCCTCCTACATTCAACCGGATCACTTCCACAAACGCACCTCTTGGATCAGTATGCTGAGTAAACTTTACTGGAAAATAATTTTCAATATCCATATAGCAACGGAAAGTATTGAAAAGATTCACTTCAAAACGATTGTTAAGTGGAGGAATAATTCCCTTTTTCTGGTACTGCATTTTATAACCTTCCAGTAAACTCAATATTTTAGATACTTTACTTTCAGAAGTATAGGGAACAATAATTTGGTAATTACTTTGCGCACTCCTGATCGCTTTCAGCATTTCTTCAACCAATTCTCCAACATAGATGAGTTTCATCTGCCCATCAACATCAATTACCGGCGTCTCATTGTGGGATAATTGATAACAAAAAGTAGCAACCACAGAATTATAATTCGGATGCCCGAATGGCCCAAAAACATTGGGAATGATCATCCCGCTGAATTGCCCACCGGACCTTTCTGCCCACCGGATCATCAATTCTCTTCCTTCCTTCTTTGATTTACCATAAAAATTATCCCTCTCTTCCTGGGTTGAAGAAGAAAACAAAACATGCGCTCTACTATGTGTTCTCTCTAAGGAAGAAATTAATTTCTCAACCAAACCTATATTTGTATCATAAATCACCCGGGGATCATTATGACGGTTCTTTGCAGCAAGATGGACAATCACATCGCATTGGGCAACAAAAGCATCCAACTTTTGCGTATCTTCAAAATAACTCTTTTGAAAATCCACTCTTTCAAATTCCTGGTGAAATAATCCTAATGTATTGTATAAATGCTTCCCGATAAACCCATTCTGACCAGTGATACCTATTTTCAACATTTAATATAAATTAATTTAATCTCTAATCAAACCAGTTATACCATTTATTCTTATCAAATCTATAATTGTCATTCGATGATTCTTCCACAGTAAACGAAGAAAAAACCATCACTTTAGAATTCATTTCCAAAGCTTTAACCCCATTCGCAAAATTCCCGGGAACGTGCAACACTTTCGGATTGCCTGATTTTAAAGTAAATTCCTTATGTGTTAAATGATCTGAAGGACTTTTCCAATCATCCGGTTGAACAAGAATGATTTTAAAACTTCCCTGGATGACATAAAACCATTTCTGTTCCATCTTATGTCCCTGCCATGCTCTTACAATCGAAGTATCCGGATGTTCTATGATATAAAACCGTTTTACCTCCTTCATATCGAATTCATTAAAATAAATCAATTTGCCTCTGTTATCTGCAAACTCTCCACCTTGTATCACATCTGGCTTCATAAATTGACTTTAATGAACTATGAACTCGGAACTGTGACCTTGTACTGGAAACTACCCTGGCATCTGCGGCACATCCTCCCCAAATACTTCCTTCCTGATCAAAGGTAACTTCAACAGCAGTTTTTTCATCCCTTCCACACCCAATTGTTTGGTATTATGCGAATGATAATCTTCTATTTTTGAGACATCTGTTTCCCCTTCAGAAAAATACTTATTATAGTTGAGGTTTCTATGGTCAGCAGGTACTCTGTAAAATTCCCCCATATCTTCCGCCTTTGCCATCTCTTCACGTGTACATAATGTTTCATACAATTTTTCCCCGTGACGGGTACCAATTACTCTGATCTCGCTATCAGCGTTACAAATTTCTTTCATGGCTATTGCCAAATCTCCAATGGTTCCCGCAGGTGCCTTATTTACAAATAAATCGCCCTGATGACCGTGCTCAAAAGCAAACAAAACCAATTCTACCGCTTCTGTCAATGACATTAAAAAGCGAGTCATTTTAGGATCTGTTATCGTCAGGGGCTGCCCTGATTTGATCTGTTTTAAAAACAACGGAATTACAGATCCTCTTGAAGCCATTACATTTCCATATCGGGTAAGGCAAATGGTGGTCTCATTTTCTGCAATATTCCTCGAAGCAGCAATAGAAACCTTTTCCATCATTGCCTTGGAAATTCCCATCGCATTGATTGGATAAGCGGCCTTATCAGTGCTAAGACAGATAACTTTTTTAACCTTGTTGGCAATAGCGGCATTAATTGTATTTTGGGTACCGATCACATTGGTTTTCACTGCTTCCATTGGAAAAAATTCGCAGGAAGGAACCTGTTTCAAGGCAGCAGCATTGAATACGTAATCCACTCCATGCATCGCGCCTTCAATACTATTATAATCCCTTACGTCACCAATGTAAAACTTCACCTTCTCATTCTTCAACTGGTTACGCATGTCATCTTGCTTCTTCTCATCCCGGCTGAAGATGCGGATTTCTTTAAAATGATCGGTCTCAAGGAAACGATGAAGAACAGCATTTCCGAAGGAGCCAGTTCCTCCTGTAATCAATAAAACTTTATTCTTTAACATATCTTACTCAATTATAACTTAATCATCGAAATATCATTCTTATTGTCTATAAACAAACTCAATACATTTTAACACCCTTTCGAGTTCCTCCTCTTTCAAATTACTCCCCGATGGCAAGCACAAGCCATTCTCAAACAGCCTTTCCGAAACCTTACCATCATAATAAGGAAAGCCCATAAACACCGGTTGTAAATGCATTGGTTTCCATAATGGTCTTGATTCTATATTCTCTTTTTCCAATGCCAGCCTCACGCCTTCCCTCGTAACACCACCTGATTGCTTTGGATCAACCAAAATAGTAGTGAGCCAACGGTTACTCAAAAATCCTTCTGGTTCTTCAACGAAACTGATCCCTGGCAATTTGCTTAAATGCTCCTTATAAAAAGAAAAATTCTTCCTTCTCTGTTTAATCCTTTCTGGCAACACTTCCATCTGGCCCCTGCCAATTCCTGCACAGATATTACTCATCCTGTAGTTATAGCCAACTTGGGAATGTTGATAATGAGGGGCCGGATCACGCGCCTGCGTTGCTAAAAAAGTAGCCTTTTTTATAAAATCCTCATTTTTAGAAACCAGCGCTCCCCCACCAGATGTAGTAATTATTTTATTACCATTAAATGAAAGTATGGCCATCTCACCAAACGCTCCGCATTTATTACCATTAATAGAAGATCCTAATGCTTCCGCTGCATCTTCCACAACAGGAATTCCGTAGTTGTTGGCAATTCGCATAATTCTTTCCATTTTAGCAGGCATTCCGTAAAGATGCACTGGAATAATGGCCTTTGGCTTTTTGCCTTTAGCGATTCTATCTTTAATAGCTATTTCTAAAAGTGCAGCATCCATATTCCAGGTCTCCTTTTCACTATCAATAAAAATAGGAGCAGCTTGTTGATAAAGAATCGGATTAGCTGAAGCAGAAAAGGTCATGCTCTGGCAAATCACTTCATCTCCTGCTTGCACATTTAATAAAATCAGCGCAAGATGAAGCGCCGCTGTACCGGAACTCAATGCAGCTACTTTACTATGGGAGTTTAAAAATGAAGCTAAATCAGCTTCCAAACCATTTACGTTCGGGCCTAAAGGAGCCACCCAGTTCGTATCAAAAGCTTCCTTAACGTAAGCACGTTCCTTTGTCCCTATGTGGGGAGAAGAAAGCCAAATTTTAGAATTCATTACTTATTAATTTTATCTCTTATCAGTGTACTTAACTATTCTGCCTGGATTCCCTACTACAGTGGCATTATCAGGAATATGTTTAATGATAACTGATCCGGCTCCTATTGTTGCCCATTTACCTATATGAACACCCGGAATAATCACTGCAGCAGCACCAACCTGGCTTCCTTCTCCAACAGTTACTCCTCCGCACAAAGTGGCGTTTGGCGAGATGTGTACAAAATTTTCAATAAAACAATCATGATCAATAGAAGCATTAGTGTTGATAATCGAATGAAGGCCAATTTTTGAGCAGCAGTTTATACTGACTCCTGGCATAATAACCGTCCCTTTCCCAATTTCAACTGTCTTAGAAATATTGGCACGGATATCGACAGCAACGCCATAATGCAGCAAGTTCTTTTCAGCAATATTTTTTCTAATTAAATTATTACCTATTGCAATTATCCAATATACATTACTCAAGTGAAAAATATTTCGATCATGGTTCACCTTATACTTTAGAAGCAATTTTTTACTTGGATCATCATCATATAATTCATTTATAAACCCCGAGGCTCCTTCTATTATTTCAATAATTACCTTAGCATGGCCACTAGCACCATAGATTGAATATTCCTTATTCATTTACTTCTAAGTCGAAAAGTTATAAATTACACATAATTAGCATATGTAACTTAATAAACTTTCATTTTTATTTTATTTATTAAATTTAATTGCTCTTGCTGGAATGCCGACAGCAGTACATTTTTCAGGCAAAGATTTTGAAACAAGGGCTCCAGCCCCCACATATGTATCCTTTCCAATCTTAACCTGGTTAATGATTTTAACACCTGTACCTATAAAAACACCTTCTTCAATAACCACTTCGCCGGAAATATTGACACCTGGGTGAATAGATACATAATCTTTAATAATGGTATCATGCCCAACTGAACAGAATAAACTTAAAAAAACATGATTCCCAATTTTAAAATTAGTTGTCAAAACATTACTAGGACCAATTATAGTTCCTTCCCCTATGGAAATAAACTTTTTATTACCCATTATTACATTAGGATATATTAGTGAAGGAAAATAAATGTTCGGGTTTTTTATTGACTGATGAACTTTTCGTTTTATTATTGGATTTCCTATGGCAATTACTAATCCAAGAGAATTAGTTACATGGTTTAATTCTATAATACCTCCTAATATAGGATAATCATTAATTAAATCGCCTTTTTTTTTACCATCATCATAATAGCCAATTAATTCCCATTGTTCTTCACCCTTTGCATTGATTTCATCTATCACCATTGTTACATCTCTTCCAAATCCACCACAACCAAAAATTGCAATTTGCTTCATCTTTTGAAATTAAACTTTGTATTTGTAGGTTTTAAACCCAATCGTAAATTACTGCTTTTGTCTTTAAACATGGTTCCCATTAAATCTTTCCATTGTAGCAGAAGTTGCTGAAGATATTCCTTCTGACTTAAAAACTTTCTTTATTGTCAAAAAAAAGATTTTTGCATCTAATAAAAAAGAAAGATGATCGACATACCAAACATCATATTCGAACTTCTGATCCCAACTAATGGCATTCCTGCCGTTAATCTGCGCCCATCCGGTTATACCTGGTTTTACGTTATGCCTTTTAAATTGAGATTCATTATATAAAGGCAAATAGTCTTCGAGTAAAGGCCTCGGTCCAATTAAACTCATATCTCCTTTTATCACATTCAAAAGTTGCGGGATTTCATCCAGTGAGCTTCTACGCACCCATTTTCCTGCAATAGTTAAGCGCTCTTCATCTGGAAGAGGATTACCATTTTTATCCTTTTTATCACTCATCGTTTTAAATTTGATAACTCTAATAATTTTACCATTCAATCCTGGTCGTGATTGGAAGAAAAAAACGCTGCCTTTATTCGCAATAAATAATACAATAGCAACTATAATAAATGCAGGAAAAAGAATACTAAAACCAACAAGTGAAATGAGAAAATCCAAACCGGATTTTAAATATTTTCGATAAATCATTTTGTAATACTTTTCTTTAGGAAACTAATAACAACTTTGAAGCGTATGTTCAAGTGAACATACTCACAAATGAAGGATTGTTATTACTATAATATAATAGCATTTTAATGATGTCTCACCGAAATTTTGCAAACGGGTGATATTCACCTTGTAATCCGACAGGAGTAGCATGTCTTACATCATGTACTATTTCAATCGCCGTCCTTGTTTCTCCTATCCTAAAACCTTTCCCTGCAAGAATCGCTTCATAAGAGGTAGTATGAAGATCCGTAAATCCATCACTAAATTCAAGCTCTTCTCCTTCTATTTTAATGGATCTGAATGTCTTTTTGCCCTGGGCTTTTATTTCCTCAGGAATTGTGTCGTAGTTTATACTTAAAAACCATCTTACTCTTGCCTTTTCCAGTTCTAAATATCCGGCAGCCCGATCAGTCATATGGATATTGACCACATTATTTTTCACGGCCCCAAAAATCCACGTAAGCATATCATAAAAATGGACGCCGATATTGGTAGCTATCCCACCCGACTTACTGATATCCCCTTTCCAAGATGTATAATACCAGTGGCCCCTTGAAGTGAGATAAGTAAGATCAACATCATAAATCTTATCCTTGGGACCATTCAATACTTTTTCCCTAAGAGCAATTATAGATGGATGCAATCGCAACTGAAGAATAGAAAAAATATGCTTACCGGTCTCACTTTCTATTTCCTCTAACGCGTCGATATTCCATGGATTTAAAACAATTGGTTTCTCGCAAATTACATCTGCATTGTTTCTTAAACCAAAACGAATATGGCTATCGTGTAAATAATTAGGAGAACAAACAGAAACATAATTTATTGGTTTGTTTTTCCTTTTTAATTTATCTATATGCCTGTCAAAGCGCTCAAACTCTATAAAAAAATCTGATTCAGGAAAATAACTATCCATTATCCCTACACTATCAAATGGATCAAAAGCAGCAACAAGGTTGTTTCCTGTGTTTTTTATGGCTTTTAAATGTCGGGGAGCGATGTAACCTGCAGCTCCTATCAATGCAAAATCTTTCATTATTATTATTAAAGTTAAAAATTAATTCATATACAATAAAAGCCGGACCCTTTTCTTAATTTTGGTATTATTCAGAAGAATATATACATCTATTTCTTAAGTGAAAGCAGCTTTTTATTAAATTCAGCAACAAGGTATTCGTAGGTTAAATTTTTCAACAAGTAATTTTTGCCATTAATGCCCATCTGCTTTAATTTGTCTGAATCTGCCTCTGAAAATTGAATTATTGCCTTTACAAGTTCGTTTTTATTTTCTGCCGGAATAAATTTGCCACATTCCGCTTCTTCAATAATACACTTATAGCCACTAAATGCTACTAGTATAGGTTTTGCCGCATACATATAATCCATCCATTTATTAGGGCTAATACCAAATCGGTAAATTGGTCTATCAAGCCAGGTGTTTATTAGAACATCGGCTTGTTTCAACAAATTTGGCAACCTTTCTTTGGAAACAGGGGAAATAAAATTAACCCTTTTTAAATTTTTATATTTTTCCTGATAAAAAGGTTTTAAAGGACCATCTCCTATAAATATAAAACGGATATTTGAGTGAGTATCTTGTAGCACTTCAGCAGCTTGAAAGATTATATCAAGGGCATTAGCTTTGCCTAATGAACCGGCATAGGCAATTATAAATTCTCCAGCCTTTTTATTTAGTAGATCCTCACATGCAATATTTTCATTGGATTTAAAAAAATCTGGATTAATACCCATCGGAAGCCAATAAAATTCAAATGGTTTTTTCAAAACAGATAAGATATGTTCATTTACATTTGGTAAAGTGCTGATTATAAGGTCAGCGTTTTTATACCCTGTCTTCTCTACCCATTTTAAAAACATAATTAAAGGGTTCTTGGAAGAGAAACTGCCAATTTCCTGTAAGGTTAATGGATATATATCCCTAATTTCAATTACCAATGGGACTTTTAACCACTTTTTTAAAAATACCCCTGATAAAAAAGTTAGAATAGATAAAGAAGAAACTATAACTATCTGTGGCTTGAATAATTTTATTTTATCTTTAAATCTCAAAACGTTTATTTCAAATACTATCCAGCTCCAAATGCGTTTTAAATTGAACCCAAGATTTATTTTAGGACCTTTTAACGTGATTGTTTCTAAATTCTCATATTTTTTTGAGATATAAAACCCCTTAAAGTGAGGAACATTTGCAGGAGTTGATCTTGAGCCTATCAGTAAAACTTTATTATCTGGCAGTTTCGATAAATATTTTGATATAAAAAATTGGCGGGTAGGCGAACCATATTCTGGTAAAACAAGGTATTTACTAATATAGACAATATTCATTTTACGAATTACTAGGATTTTTTAATTTATAAGAATTCCAAAAGGATATCAATAAAAAGAAGAATTAAGCTTTTGTAGCAAATTCGCTAATAGGTACTTCTTTGTTACGAATCAACACCTACAATTTATATTTTCCATAAAGGAAATAAGACTTCAACCTTGTAGAATTATTATAGCATGGTTCTAATAGAGGTGGTTTCATATTATCATTGAAATTACATTTTTAAAAATTTAATCATGAATTTGTTTTTTCTATTTGATATAAAGTAAAATAATACTGTGATATACTATTCCAATTAAATTTATGCGATTGGTTGATTGCTTCATCAGCCATTTTTTCAATTTGAGATGTAACTTTAATTATTTTATCAACAATATCATAAATATCTTTTGGATTTACTGAATAACCCACTTTTCCATTTTCAAAATATCCATCTATACCCTGCCCTTTAGTATAAATTATAGGAAGGCCCTGTGACATTGCTTCAAGATAAACAACTCCAAATGTTTCTTTCAAAGAAACCATAACGAAAATATCATGCGCTTCGTAAAGCTTCCTAAGCATTTCTCTATCATTAACATGGCTTATTATTTTTACGTATGTGGAATGAGAATTATTTAATTTTTTAATTACCTCTTTTTCGCCATTTCCTCTGCCTCCAATAAGAGTCAAATTACATTTAAGACCTTCCTTGTTTAACTTGTCAATACAATTTATTAGCAGTAATAGATTCTTATTTCTTGAAAAATCTCCAACGTATAAGATCTTTAGGTTGCCTTTCATCGGGCTTTTATTTTTAGGGGGATTATGAAGCCAAAAAGATTCGACGCCATTTGGAATTATATGCATCTTCTTAATTAATTGATCATGTATACATTCAGGGACATAATTTTTTAGTAAAAGATGCTGATAACTCGGGGTTATGAAAATTATTTTATCCGCCTCTTTTAAGATTTCAATTCCTATTTTTCGCAAATGAACCATATATTTATAAAAAATATTGATATCAGTATTACGTACTGCGACTATATAGGGTATGCCTTTTGCCTTTTTTAATTTAAGTGCCACTGCTCCATCACTGAAAAGGAAGTGCGCGTGAACTTTATTTATTTTCTCAACATTTATTTTTTTAATCAAATCATTATAAATTGTTATTACCTTTAAACGAAACAAGACTCGATGAAATGGTCTTAATACAAATGAATATACATATTTCACATTTTGCAAACTCTCATTCCTATTTTTACCAATTCGGTCGCTCGATCTTACTGGAATATATACTGTTTGTTCAACTCCTAAGACTGCCAGATTAGATATTAATTCATTATAAATCCTTTGATCACTAAAACCACTACACACGTGAAGGACACTTACTTCTTGTTTCATTCATTTTTTATTTGTTTAGTAGGAATCCTCAGACCAATCACAAAATTTAATTGAATCGCTTTGGATGCTCCAACATTTTCCTGAAGATAATTTAACTTTAACAAACAAATCTTAATCCTCCATTTCCATTTCAAACTCTTTTTCCCACAAAGCAATCATTAGGAACTTCCATCTCAATTTTTCATTTTTTGGTTTTGAAATATCTTTGAAGAGCCGGTTAAGTATTTTTGAATTAAAAATTAATGTTTCATAGTCCTTTTCAATATTCCAAAATTTTTCTGGGGCTTCAAAACCAACTTTATTTTTTCTCCATGCGATTTCAGATGGGAGAACTTTACATCCAATTTTTCTTAATATGTACTTAGACCAGCCATTGTAAATCTTGTAATTTGCTTTTATTGAAACAGCGGCTTCAAGTGCTTGATAATCTAGAAAGGGTAATCTTGTTTCCACTGACCATGCCATCGAGTTTTTGTCTTCATAATTAAGCAAATGCCGTAATTGAGTTTTTGTAATCTCTAAATACTGAAGATCGTAAGGGTTTCGGGTTGATTTTGCATATTCATAAATCAATTGATTGTTTAAATATTTGTTATATTTCTTTCGGAGTCCCTGTATTCTTTTTCTCAATCCAAATCTCCTTAAAAAAGAGAAATTGAAATAAAAGTAATAGAGGATAACTTCTTTGAGAGTAAGTCTTGATTTTTGCTTTATTTTTTTGAACCATCTTAAAGATTCTCTGAAAGGCAGATTTTTTAGGAAGCTGATATAGTAGCGCTCATATCCTAATAAAGTTTCGTCTCCACCTTGTCCATCCAACAATACACTACATCCACTTTCTTTCGCAGATTTCATTACATAATACTGCATCAAGATAGAAGGACCACCAAAAGGTTCTTCCTGGTGATAAACAATTCTTCTGATATCCTTAGATATATCAATTTTTTCCGGTCTGATAAACTTAGCATTGAGATTTGCGGAATCCACCACCATTTTTGCATACAAGGTTTCATCGTTCTTTGGATCACCCGATTGGGCGGTAATGGAGGTGAAACGGTTCTTTGATTTCTTATTGTAATATTTTGCTGCAACGGAAGCAATATAAGAGCTATCCAATCCACCGCTAAGACAAGTCCCAACCTTAACATCAGATCTTAATCTTAATGAAATGGCATCGTTAATTCTCTGCTCATATAGGGATGCAGACTCTTCTAATTCCAAATTATTAATATCTCCTTTTAGCTCCAATTGATAATACCGCTTAATGGTAATCTCTCCTTTACCGATATCATATCTAAGGTTATGGGCAGGCTCCAATTGGAACACATCTTTAAAAAAGGTTTCCTGAGTATGATTCTCGTACCCGATATACAAATAATCCATTAAAATCTTTGTATTAACCTTTCTGAATCCTAAAGAGTGTAACTGCTTTATCTCAGAGCCAAAAGCAAAAATGGTAGGATTGTTTATATAATAAAAGGGTTTGATTCCAAAGCGATCTCTACTGCAAAACAGAATATTCTTTTGGGGGTCGTAAATAACAAATGACCACATACCGTTAAAATGATTTATACAATTTTCCCCCCAAAACAAGTATGCCGCTTCTATAACCTCTGTGTCAGTTTGGGTTTGAAACTGAAATCCAGCATTTCCCAATTCTTCTTTTAACTCAAGATAATTATAGATTTCTCCATTAAAAGTAATTACCAAATCCTTATAAATCATTGGCTGATGGCCTGCAGGAGATAAATCTAAAATAGATAACCTGCGATGACCTAAAGCAAGTTGACCAGAAATATAAAATCCCTCGTCATCAGGCCCCCGATGGGCAACGATGTCTGTGAGTGCCTTTATTTCCTTCTTTAAAACTTCGCCACCCTCCTTTTTTATGATTCCTGCTATACCGCACATTTATTCCAGTTTTATTTTAAAAAGATAAAAATAATAACATTTATTCATTGCTTTTCAATCATTCTAAGAATTCCATTATAATAGTGTTTCAATACTGAATCTCTAACATGAATTGCCAAGGATTTGGACGGGGTTAAATTATTATCAGATAAAATTTTGTAATACGCATATTCAGGCACTGACGAAGTCCAGAGAAAAAATCCTTTAATATAAGTACCATTGTATTTGTAATGGATCATAAAGTCTGCATAATTCTCATATTCATATTCTGGGATTAGCATTCCACCATATTTCTTGTTACTTGGATGAATAATCTCCCAAATAAACGGGATTACAGGCTTCTTAAGACGATAACCATACTGCAGAGCAATATCAAGATTATGCTTAATAAATATAATATTGCGTTTATGCCCAATTTCTTTATCAGGGAAATCTATAAAGATTTCTGGGGCAATAAAATCACAATATTTAAACAGTTTATCAAATTTATTATTCATGTTATAAACATCAGCAGTAGAATAAAATACCTCGAAGGGTAAGTCGAAAATACCAACACTAACATTTGGCCTTACCTGTTTCATAATTTTTAAAACTTTTAAAAAACTTCCAACGGCCATATTAAAGGGTACAGAGGATTCATTAAGCCGAAGATTATAAAAAATACTGTCCTCCCAATCAATAACACAAGTGCCAGAGGAAGCAGAATCTGGATAAAAAAGCTTCATATATCGAACGATATTAAAGGAGTCAATACCCTTTCCGTTAGGATTAAATCCGCTGCTTGTCATTAGTTTGGCAGACTTTATATTCTTTTTTTTAAAGTAATGCAACGTGTTTTTGTTAAACATATCCGGTGATTTAAACACATAAAGATTGAAGGTTTGAAGAGTATGCTGACCAAGTGATGGATAGAAATCTAAACATATTATAAGTTTTATAATAATAACCTTAAATATATTGAATTTCATTCGGGATAAATTGTAAACAATAAGATTATGGGATTATACTGACTGGCTTTTTTGCTCAATTTTTATTTGTATAACTTTTACCTGTTTTTTTGGAAAAGGGAATACCAATAGTAAACCGAGGCTTAACCACAACCAAAGAGCATCAAAAATTGCACTACTAAACATACTTTGGACAAAACTTTGCAGGAAAATTACTGGCAGCCACGCGTATTGTGGAGTATTTTGAAATATCCTTATAGCTTTTTTAAACCCATTAACCAAAAGCCAAAATAGAGGTATAAATCCTATGATCCCCGTCGTTAATAAAGCTTCAAAAAAGATGTTGTGTGGATAGTAATAACCGAATCTTTTCAGACCTAATTGGGATCCGATGATAGGATGATCCATAAACTGATTAAAAGAATCCTCCCACAAAATTAATCGCGCCGCAGAAGTACCAGAATTCTCTATAGCATCTTGAGTGCCACTGATACGATCCATTAAGTCGCTTTGGTATAAGATGGATATAAAAATAATTGAGAATATAATGAGACTAGCAAGTAATAATAAAAAAATTCTGTTACTAGCTTTTTTACTTAAAAGTGGTAAAAATAAGAAGGTAATAAGTAGGGCGACGAATGAACCTCTTGATGAACCTAGAAAAAAGGAGATGACAGATAAACCGATAATAGCCAGAATGAAGGTTTTATTTTTAAACGATATCTTATTTTTAATCAGAAAAGTAATCCCAACTCCAATAGCCAGAGCACCGCAATAAGAAAAAGATAGTGGATTAAGTGTATTCATTTCTGAATCGGAAGAGCTGCCAATTCGACCTACATGCCCTATTAAGTTGCCATAATAAAAAAGAATCACTAACCCAAATAGTAGAGCTCCAAACAAAATAGCTTTTCTAATAGAGTCAAAGTATTTGAGTTCAATTTTAATATTTATGATGATAATAAAAGGCATCGCCATAAAAAGAGTAAACATTACGAATACTTGCCAATGAGAAATATAATATGGGTAGTTCTGCGTTGAATCGAGGAAAATTCTTATTAGATATGTGATCGAAAAAACACTAAATAATAAGAAATTTAAATCAGGTCTTTTTTTCTTTCGGCATACAATAAATAGGACAAATAAACATATATTAAATATCAAAATTGGTATTAACGAAATAAATTTTGGCCTCGAATTGCCAAAACTATTAATAAACAATGTAAGAATAAAATAATAACCTATGAAACCCAAAAAAGATATAGAATAAAAAAGAATATATTTTAATTTCTCCACTTTCAGCATCTAACTAATTTCTATAAGTAATTTTGAAATAACTTTTTTTGTCTAATTTTTTTAAAGTACTATTCAATTTAAAATAATATAAACGTAGTTAATACTTAAGTTAATTTAAAGTCCAGGAATAAAGGAAGGTGAATGAAAAATGAGAGACTTATCCATTAATTTAAACTGCAATCTGATACTTTTTATTATAATAACGCCTTGTTGTATCTTTAAGAATTAAGAATATTATAGAGAACATCAACATGCTGGTTATCTTGGTGCATTTTATTAAAACTCTGAATATTTTTGGTTAATTGTTCTCTGAATTCTTGTCTATTCAAGTTATTAAATGCATCTAAAATTTCCTTATTTTCAAGTGAACCAATTGTAAATCCTATTTTATTCTCGCTAAAAAATTGATAAATAGATGAGGACTGCGGCGAATGCACGATAATTGGAATTTGAGAAGTAAGGTAATTGTGTGTCTTGCTTGGAAAGGAGGTATTGGTTTTGAAACGGTGTTTTTCATTAAACAACATTGGTAAATAAAGTAGATCATATTCTTGAAGCTTTTCAGCTAATTCATATTCAGCAACAAATGGCTTAATTTTAATATTTTCAAAAATCACTGGATATCTGTGCTTAATATATTTCAAATAGATTTTAGGGGCATTGGTTATTAAATGAAATTCAATTTTTTGCTTGTTCATAATAGCGTTTAATGTTTCTAAAAAACAATTAAGAGCATCAATGCCGTAAATTGAACCAGCTAAAGCTATTTTACAAATACTTCTATTTACCCCAGGTTTCTTACAAATACTCTTAAATATTCCAACAAAAGATTCAGCAGTGATGCAAGACTCAGCTATTTTATTATCTGATATGTAAAAATCCGATAATGCATGAGTAGGCGTGTCAATTGATTTAGCTTTTATAAAAAGCTCCTTATAAACAATATCTAATTTATTTTTAAATGGTTGAAACTGTTGGTTTGAAAATGGATCATCAAATATAGTTAGGTGATAACTAATTGAACGCTTTTTTTGTACCTCATAAAGTATTTTCATGGAGAGCACATCGATATTTACCCAAAGTTTACTAATTTTTTGCTTATCTATTATTTTTATAATTCTTCTTGCATATACAAAACAATAAAACGATGATAAAGACCATTGATATCGTGAGTAAATTCGCCTTAAGAATACAGAAAACATTATACTTAAAAAAAAAGTATTATAAGTTTTTTCACCCAATTTGCTTTTTTTTCTAAATATTTTTGGTACAAAACAAATAATATCAATACTCGCCTCATTCTTTAAGCGCATTTGTTGAATAAATTTAGAGTATACGAGCCATGCAGAATCTTTATCATTATTTAGACCGGCAGTTATTAAAAGTATTCTCATAGTTCCTGAAATCAATTTTAAAAGTCGAATAATAACTCTCTCAAAATTCTTTTAATCATTGTTCAAGGTTATTCTTTAATTTTAACATTTTACTTTTTACTTAACATTTTACTTTTTAAGAAATTCCGCCATCTTTCTGAAGTTGCTTTATAGGAATATTTGTTCAGAGCAGTTTCTCTGCAGTTCTTACTAATTTCTTCCGCCTGCAACTCATTTAATTGTATAAGCTTAGAAATTCCTCTTGCAAAATCATTGCAATCGAAACTTTTAGCCTTATATCCTGTTATTCCATTTTTTATAAGATCTTTTGCAACACCGACATCGAAAGCAACAACCGGAATACCACACATTAATGATTGATTCACCATCATTGGCCCTGAATCTTCTATTGATGGAGAGGCAAAAATATCAGATGCTTGAAATAATTTAGGAAGGGTAGTATGATTTTGAAATCCCAAAGTAGTGTACTTAAAGGAAATAGAATTAGATATTTCCTCCTGCACGTGTCCAGCAATTAATAAATGGATAAATTCCCTTTGTTTCTCGGAAAGATTGTTATATAATATTTTTAAAGCTGTTATTAATTCTTTAAATCCCTTCCGTTTCGACATCACTGATCCTGCTCCAAAAAAGATAATTTTCTCTTCAAGTGGAAGATTCAACTCTTTTCTTATATCAGCTTTATTAGTTGGTTTATAAATTTCTTCATTTATAGGCAAGAAAAAACCAGAATGTAATTTCTTGTCAGACAATAAGCTTGCGTTTCGAGTCTGATTATTCAATTCTTCTGAACATATAACCACTTCCAAATCAGTTTTGCTTATATAGAATTGCTTAAATTTATAATTCAAAAATGATTGATCCTTAGGATCAGTTGAGAAAAGTGCTGGACAATATCCACATTCTTTAAAATATCCCTTACAATCCCAGGCATAATGACATCCTCCAGTAAATCCTACCATATCCATTAAGTATAAGAAAATGGGAGCATTAGTTTTTTGATTTAGCTCAAATAAATTTTGATAATTAAGAAAATGCGTCATGAACAACACAATAATTGCATCAGGTTTTGATTTTATTTTTTTCAATAACCGATCCGTACTAATATATTGAATAGATTGATCGTACTCCAAAAAAAAATAATCAAGATCTATCTTAATTTCTTCTTTTTTCAATTTTCTTCTTTCAAAGTACACTTTTATTCTTCTAATAACTCGAATTGAAATGTCTTCAAGTTTTCGATAGATAGAGATAATGTCCTTCTTCTTATAATTACCATATTCGTGAACAATTAATTTTGCCTCAAATTCTTTGTCACTATTGAGGCTGCATAGCAAATCTTCCGCAACTATTCCTGCCATTCTATTTGGGCTGGGGCCCGTTAAAATCAATACTTTCATATTTTGAAACCATTACTTATTCCAAATCCCCTTCGCTGTATTATTGAGTAATTTTTTGTATTGAAGAGGATAAAGAAAAACACCAAAAAGAGTTACTATAATGTTAGCTAATAATACCCCTTTTACACCCATAGACGAACCTAAAAAAATTGCCAAAGGAACATTCACAATGGCAGCAGTTATTCCAATAATTAACTGAAAACGTATTTTACCAATTCCATTTAAAAATTGGCTAAAAATACCATTCCAAATGTTTATTAAAATAACTAATCCAACAAGAACCGAGTAAACAAAAGGAATTTGAATCTGGTTACCAATCCATAACTTATAAATTTTTTCGGATAAAAAAAGCATTATCATTGCTATAAAAAAGAACAGTATCCAAATTTTAAATAATTTTTTAATTACTCTTTTTATCCACCCAATATCCTTCAAGACCCAAGCTTCTGTAAATGCACTCCAAAAGGGAGTAATGATTATTGAAAATGCCATTAATAATATACTAAAATACTTATAAGCTATATTATAATTTGTTACATCCTTTGAGCCTGACAAATGAATAATAATCATATTATTTGTTTGATAAAGAAGAACAGCTGCAATTTGAATAACAAAAAAACTAACTCCTAAATTTAAAAGAGATCGCGCTTTAGAAAAATCAATAAATCTAATACTTGGTCTATATTGTTCGTAATTTTTTTTATAAAACCAGATATTTGCAATAATCAATACAAATACGGGAATACTGCTAATAGTAATCCCAAGATATAGAATCGATCCGTCTGTTTTTTTTGTCAAAATAAATATTACGATTAAAGAAACGATTTGGCCTAGCAAATCTAAAAAAGAAGCTTTGGCAGATTGTTGATCCGCATTAAGTATTGTATTTATTAGTAAAAAAATAAATCTCAAACAAAAAAAAGAAAAAACAATAACCGCTAAAAGGGATAATTCTCCAGCTTTAAATTGCGCACCCTTTACATTTAAAATATTATTCCAATTAAGAAAATGATTTACAATGAGGAATAAAATTAAAACAACAGAAACAATAATTATTAATAGGGCATAAGTTGTACTTACATAACTCTTAGCCAGATCCCTTTTATTTTCAGCAATTGCCTTTGCAAAATGATTTCTTAATCCATTCCCTAAGCCTATATCAAAAAAACTAAACCAACCTATTATTGAACTTAACGTTATCCAAATGCCATATTTTTCTGGAGTTAAATAACTTATTGTTAAAGGAAGTAAAACAAGTCCGGTACAAATGCCTAATCCTTTAATTAGAAAGTTAGCTAAAATATTTTTTTTTGCCCGAACTGATCTCTTTTCTCCTTTGAGAAACCCAATTCTGCTAAACACCGATATAAAAATGCTGGAACTATCCATGATAACTTTCGGAGATGATAACCTCTATTATTTTATTTATTTCATCATTTGTCAATTCGTAAAACAGAGGTAAACGAATAAGACAATCTGAAAAATAATCACTTAAAGCCATTTCACGACCATCGTGCTTATCTATATAAAAAAGGCTTTTATGTAAACTTAAATAATGAAACACCCCTAGTATACCATTGTCTTTTAATTTTTTGAGAATACTATGTCTTTGATTTGCATTTTTAGCAACAATATAAAACATATGTGCATTGTTGGTTGCAAAGTCTGGGATAAAAGGTATTTTTATCTCATTTTTTAATGCCCAATCTTTTAATCCTTCATAATATTTATTCCAGTGCCGTTTTCTTGTTAATTGTATATCTTCCAGATTTTCTAATTGTGCCCATAAAAAACTTGATATTAACTCTGAAGGCAAAAATGATGACCCAATATCCACCCAACCATATTTATCTACTTCTCCTTTAAAAAAAGCCGAACGATTAGTTCCTTTTTCCCAAATGATTTCTGCTCTTTTCTGAAACTGAGGATCATTTATTGCTAACATTCCCCCCTCTCCTGAAATAATATTTTTTGTTTCATGAAATGAAAAAGCTGCTAAATGTCCAATAGAACCCAATGCACGTTTTACTCCGTCTGCTCCCGTGTAAAAACTATCAATAGCTTGAGCAGCGTCTTCGATAACAAATAAATTATATTTCTTTGCTATATTCATGATTAAATCCATATCACAAGCCACGCCAGCGTAATGAACTGGAACAATTGCTCTTGTTTTATTAGTAATTAAAGATTCAATCGAATGTTCGTCTATACCAGGGTGATCTGTCCTACTATCAGCAAATATTATTTTTGCTCCTCGCAATATAAATGCATTAGCAGTTGAAACAAAAGTATATGATGGCATAATTACTTCATCCCCTTGTTGAATGTTAATGAGAATTGCTGCCATTTCTAATGCATCAGTACAGGAAGTAGTTAGCAAGCATTTTCCAAAACCATATTTATTCTTTAAAAACTCATGACATTTTTGAGTATATTTTCCATTACCTGATATTTTGCCTGAATAAACGGCATCATACAAATAATGTGCTTCTTTACCTGTTAAATAAGGCTTATTAAAGGGGATCATTTTTTAATCTGATTCTGAAATTTTTAAAAATAACTTTTTCCCCATTTTCGTATTTTGCTTTATCAATTCTAATTAAACCTGATCCGCAGACAATTATTGGACTATTATCTTCTTTCATTATTGCTTTACCAGCTACTCTATTACTTATATTCAAATCCGGAACAATTGATGCTTCCTGGATTCTGATTAATTTTTTCTCATAAAAACAACTTGCTCCTTTATAGGGAAAACCTACTGAATCTATAAACCTTTTAATATATGCGGAATCCTCATTCCAATTGATAAAGTAATCCTCTTCATCTCTCCATAGGCTGTACGAAACAATACTTTCATTTTGAGCATGAGAGGGTAAAGATCTTGATTCACAGATGTTTATCAAAAGATCATTAAGCAATATTGAATAAATATCACTTATTAGCCTAATTGCGTTATCAATTTTTATAGGATAGTGGAGTTGTACTTTCGATTGAAATACAATATTCCCCTTATCATAACTTTCTGCTCCAAATAATAATGTTGCTCCTACTTCTTTATCTCCATTTATTAATGCTGTTACAAGAGGATTAAACCCCCTATACTTGGGCAATAATGAATCATGAATTATAAGCAATTGTTCAAGATCGTTAACCTTTATTAACCACCGCCATCCAATTGCAATATGATATAAAGCCGAAAAGTTTTTACTTTCCTGTTTTTTGAATGTATAGGCTATACCATTTTTAATAGCAAATTCTTCCAATTCTCTTGAATAATCATATTCTATACTTTTATCCTTTGCAATCACCAATAAATCAATTTGATTAATAAGATTAACTTCCAAATCAGAAATTGCTTTAAAAGCTTTAAATCCTAAAGCATAAATAATTATCTTCATTTCATTATTTTGAGCAAGTGGCATTGATTATTACAGCTTTTGATTGCCTCTTTTTAGCTTTTCTCCACAAAAAAAAGAATGTTCCAATGCTTTGTCTAAACACTTAGCTTTCTTATTCACCTCTTAAAAATTCTTTTCCACCAGACTTCATTTACAGTTTCTTCAGTATAACCATAGCCATATTCGTAACCATACCCATATCCATACTTGCCAAAACCTTTCTCTTTAATACCATTGTAAACTATTGCTGGATTTTTAAGGCTATTTGTTCTTAATTTTTCCTCTAATTTTTTTAAAAATATTTTAGGTGTATAAGAATCTCTTACGACATAAAGTGTTACATCACAAAGTGGAGATAAAATAAAGGCATCAGTCACCGGATTTATCGGAGCGGTATCAATAAGGATGAAATCAAAATGACTATTGAGATAAGAAAATAACTCAACTAATCTTCCATTGGAAATCAATTCCGAAGGATTGGGGGGAATTGGACCTGAGGGAACCAAAAAGAGATTTGAAATATTCGTTGGCTTTACTGTTTCTACCATGGGAGTGTTGCCAATCAGGTAAGTGGAAAGACCCTCTGAACGTGCAATATTAAATTGTTCACTTAATTTGGGCTTTCGAAGGTCAAACTCTAGTAGCACTACCTTTTTATTCATCAGTGAAAGACTAATGCCAAGATTAACAGCAATAAAGCTTTTACCTTCACCTGTAATACTGGAAGTGATCATTATCTTTTTATGAGCTTTATCAATGCCCATATAACTTAAGGAAGTTCTTAACTGACGAAATTCCTCAGCAATAAAGCTTCTTTTTCCTTCATTTATTACGATGGTCGATTTAGAACGATCATAGACTACTTCACCTAAAATGGGTAGATTCGTATATTTTTCGATATCGCTTTTATCCTGCACTGTACGGGTGAAAACATCCTTCATATAAATGCTGGCAATTCCAAGTACGAATGCCGCCAGGATAGCTACAAGAAAGATCAATTTTCTTTTTGGACTCACCGGCATATCGCCTGATTCTGCCTGGTCTATCACCCTGCTATCGGCAATAGCAGAAGCAAATGACAATGCGGTTTCTTCCCTTTTCTGCAAAAGAAAAGTATAAATATTATTTTTAATGGCTTGTTGGCGGCTTATTCCCAGTAATTCTCTTTCTTTTTCAGGTATACCTTTCAGCATGGAAGAATATTGATTGTTGGTAGCCGTCATATCTTCTCTTCCAGCAATGAGGTTTCGTCGCTGGCTTTTGATGTTCTCTAAAATCTGGGGTTTTAATTTATTAATTCCATCAACTAGAGCAATAACCGCTGGATTATTTTCCGGTACAATTTTTTTAGTCTGAGTGTATTTTAATTCGAGATCGGATAGCTTTTGCAAAAGGTCTGTAAGCACAGGATCATCAGTACCAAGTGTAGCAGGTACAATACCTCCAAGATCGCCTTTACTGTTTATATATTTTTCTACCTGGTCCAGCATCGCAAGTTGCACATTGATATCACTTACCTTTTGATCGTTTGCAGCTACGGTCTGTAAATAAATTTGCCCCTGGGCACTGATATCGGTAATCTTATTTTGGGACTTAAATCTTTCCAAACTACCTTCTACTGAATCCAGGTCATTTGCAACAATTTGCAGGCGTTCATTTACGAATTTCAGTGTATTTGCAGCTAACAAATTTTTATCCTGAATCGCCGCTTCTTTATATACTTTCAGTAAATCGTTTAGAATATTTTCACCTCTTTTGGGAACTTCCCCCTTAATCGTCAAATCAATGACAGTGGATTGCTTATTTGAGGGAGCTATTGTTATCTGGTTAAGAATGCTATTTGCGGCCTTCTTAACTGTAGTAAGTGAAAAATAAAAGTCATCATCTTTTCCTTCATCCTCAAAGGAACCTTTATAATACTGATTAGACGCAAACCTAAGGATGCCATAAGGGGTTGTTATCCATTGGTTTACCGGGTATTTTCGATTTCCGATGATTACTACCTGCGTTACGTGATCATATTTAAATTCAACTTTATTAGCTATATCAATCGAATCCGGATATTTTGCTTCAATTATTATTGGTGAATAGAGGTAAGCAGATTGGTTTAAAACCCTTCCTTGAGCAAATACGGGAGCATACAAATGTAAGTTTTTTACAACCTCCTGCATCAATGTTTTTGATTGTAACACTTCGACCTCATTTTCCACATTTTTCTTTGAACCAAACAGATCGAATGCCTGCGTCATTTCATTACCTGATGAAGGGGTATTCTGATCATCTTTGATGAGCAAGGTTGCGGTTGTTTCATAAACCGGCATTTTGTACCGAAGATATAGCCAGGCGGAAGTTAATGTGATAAACAGTAGTAACAAAAATAAAGGCCAATAGGCAAAATATTTAAAAAAGAAGGCTCCTATAGAAACTTCTTGGGTTTCTTCAAATTCAGAAGGGTCAGTGAATTGTTGCATTCAGTTAAATTATTTTAATAAGCTGTTCAATACAATAACGACAACAGAGATTCCACTAAAGATTATAGGTAAAAGCTGGCGCGTTAAATCGGTCGAGGCAACCTTAGCCTTGCCCGGTTCTACATAAATAACATCATTCGATTTTAAAAAGAAATAAGGGGATTGTAAAATTTTGGAGGAATTCAAATTTAGCCGTTTCACTAATTTTACAGGTCCTTCCTGCCTGATAAGGATTACATTGTTCCGAAGGCCATAAATAGTAAGGTCTCCTGCCTGCCCAATAGCCTCAAGGATACTGATCTGTTCACTTGGTACAATCACTACTCCCGGATGGTTTACTTCTCCCAGTACCGTTACCCTGAAGTTTAAAAATCTTGCAGAAACTATCGGATCAAATAACAATTTTCTATCAACAAGCAGTTTAGTAATATTATCTTCTAATTGTTTCTTGGTAAGGCCAGCTGCCAAGATATTTCCTATTAACGGGAATTTGATAGTGCCGTCATCAGCTACGAGATACCCAGCAGTTTGGGGTGTATTTGGAGTAATCGTGGAACTGGGAGTGATCGGAAGATTAGGAGTATTAAAGATAACAGTAGCTTCACTGCTTAGACTACTCACACTAATACTCAAAATATCTTTTTTTTGTATAACAGGCTCCAAGTTTGCCTTAGATACAATCCTTGCTGAATCCTGCACATCATTGAAATAAGCTACTTTCCTTGTATTTACACACGAAGCAAAGATTACGACAAGTGAAAAGGAAAACAGCAAAAACATTGTTGTCTGAAAACTTTTATGCATAAAATGTGATAACAATTTTTGTGAACAAATATAATGGAATAGTTAATAAATTTTTTTCTAAACGCATGGCTTCGCCTTTCTAAATCACAGGAAAGGAGATAAAAAACCAGAATTTTTATTTTTAGCAAATAACCTTAATAATCCAATAGCTACAACTTATTTTCAAGTATTATGTAGCAGAAATAGTGGAATATTTTGACGATAATTTTTTATCGTGAAATGGTTAAAGAATTATTTTTAATTTTCCTTTTCAATGGCGGCGAAATTAAATCATTCTGGTTTAATCAAAGTCATAAATTCACACCAAACAGAGGTTTCTTATTGTAAAAAAGTGTTTAAGCTGTTTTGATTTTAAATTCGCCTTTTTTTTCAAAAACTATACCAACTTCTTATTACACGAAATCTAATATTCAAGTGATTGGCTTATTTTTTGCTATTCCATAATTCCTGAAAGCAATTCTATAAAAAAATTTTTGTTATAACTTGTTTATGAATAGCTTTACACTTTAAAAATTCTTTTTTTTATTTGACTAAACCCTAATTACTAAATTATGTTACACATTAAGAAAACTGTACTCCTTCTTGTATGTTGCGGATTTTTATTTTCAGCCAGCGCTCAAACTGACCAACAGGACTACAATAACATTAAACCGTTTACGGGCAACAGTGCCTTCCGAAAATTCTCAATCGGGGTTAACGTTGGCGCGTTAAATCCTTCCGTAATCATTGGAGGTACTAATAATTTTTATAACCAACAGACTACACTTGGATACGGAGCTAATATCCGCTATCAGTTCAATCATTATATTGGTTTGCAGGTAGATTACCTGGGTGGTACATTAAAGGGCAATCAAAATGGATGGCCAGGTGTTGTAACTCCTGCCGTTTCTTCTTTTAAGACCAACCTTGGATCTGCTTTTGATCTTGCAGCAGTTTTCTCTTTTGGCAATATTAATTTTTTAAAGACTAAAAATTCTATCATTCCATACATAAGCGCAGGGCTTGGTACTGCATCTTACAAGGTAAAAATTGTAAAGGCGGGTTCAACAACCGAGGAAGATTTTGATAATGGAAACACAGAGAATAATGTGTTTGTTCCCGTTGGTTTAGGTTTGAAATTTAATCTTTCCCAATTAATGAATTTGGACCTAGGATATAGAATGAATTTTGTAGATAAAGATAACCTGGATGGATATGCAGTTGATTACCACAAAGACAAATTCAGCTATGGCTTCATAGGCCTTGAATTCTCTTTGGGTGATCAGAAGAAACCAAGAATGTTATTTGACAACCCTGTTGCAAGGTTGAATAACAATCTTCAAACTCAAATAGATACTGTTACCAATCAAGTGAAAGGCCTTTCTACTGACAGTGATGGGGATGGAGTTGCTGATAGATTTGATAATGAACCCAACACCCCAGCCGGTTGTCCGGTTGATGCACATGGCGTAACAAGAGATACTGATGGTGATGGCGTACCGGATTGTAAGGATAAAGAATTGGTTACTCCTACACAGTGCCAGCCTGTTGATGCGGATGGTGTAGGTAAATGCCCTGAACCAGATTGTTGTAAAGCAATCCGCGATACATTAGCAGCCATGAATGCATGTAACCTGAACTTACCAAGCATTTCATTCCGTGCAAACAGAACCGGCCTTACCAGCGATTCAAAAGCTATGTTGGCTACTGTGGCTTCACAAATGAAGAGCAGCGCAAATTGTAACATCGTTATCACCGGTTATCCTGCAGCTTCCAAAGCTTCACAGGCAAATTGTAATAAAAGATTACAGGCTATTCAATCTTATCTTACTGAAACCGAAGGTATCAGTGCCGATAGGATTCAAACCAATTGCCAGGTAGGCGGCGGGGATGTAAATACTGTTGATATTCTTGCACAATAAATTTCTAAAATCGAGTAGGAAGGTAGCGATTATTTCGCTACCTTCCTACTATGATGAAAAATCGCTGCAGCTCAAATAAATTATTTTCGTTCTTGCTAAGTCATAGTTTAATTTTTAATCAGTTTTCACAAGTATATAAGCATCCTACAATTAACAGTCTTTTTTTTCAGTTTTACTGAAAATGCTGCAAGGTTTCTTTTATCTTAATAAAAAGGCCCCAGTAACCTCTCACAGGAACAGTCTTTTCATTTCTTTTTTTCAAAAGGAACAAATGCTGCAGGACAGGTATAACGGTTCGAGGCCTTAAAAAAACTTATATATTGTATAAACTGATTTGTGAAAATTTTTAATTCATTAACTCTACTAACTGTATTGCTTGAAAACATCGCAGCTTTTATTGCACAA
>Ga0207652_10000836_pt1 | contig 29327 bp, 28 predicted proteins | sample KBSC63BmetaG_FD_184334 | JGI IMG/M metagenome (GOLD analysis project Ga0207652, IMG submission 184334) | Corn rhizosphere microbial communities from Kellogg Biological Station, Michigan, USA - KBS C6-3B metaG (SPAdes) (version 2) | ecosystem: Host-associated > Plants > Roots > Rhizosphere ...
GCACTCCCGTGACGCCCCCGTGCACGATCCTCCGCTCCCCGCACCCCGCCCCTCTCGCCACGGCCACAGCCTGCCCGGGCCGTGGCGAGAGGGGCGGGTCCCTAACCGGGCGACAGCTTGCGGGGCATGGGCCCTCCCCGGGCGACAGCCTCAAAGGCCCGCGTCCCTTACCGGGCCAGCTTGCGTGTCCCCATCCCTCCGGCCCGCGCCCGCCGGTCCTCCTCGGCCCGGTGTGATCGATGCCACAAAAGGGAAATATCGTGATCCGATACTTTTCCCCGGCGTGTCCTCTTCCTCCAGCTCCCCCGACCTCCGCCACCTCGGCGACTTCGACGTCAGCCCACGGCTGCTCGCGATCACCGCGTTCGCGGTGCCGATCGGGGCGCTCAGCGCGGGCGTCGCGTGGTGCCTGCTGCGGCTGATCGGGCTGATCACCAACCTCATTTTTTACGAGCGGTTCGACACCGCGCTCGTCGCCCCCGGCGAAGGCCACCACTCCTTCCTCGTGATCCTGCTGGCGCCGATCTGCGGCGGGCTCGCCGTCGGCCTCGTCGCCCGCTTCGGGTCGGAGAAGATCCGCGGCCACGGCATCCCCGAGGCGATCGAGTCGATCCTCACCGGGGGCAGCAAGGTGCAGCCGCGGGTGGCGGTGCTGAAGCCGCTCGCCTCGGCGGTCACGATCGGCACCGGCGGCCCGTTCGGCGCCGAGGGGCCGATCATCATGACCGGCGGCGCCTTCGGCTCGATCTCCGCCCAGCTCCTGCACCTGAGCGCCGACGAGCGCAAGACGCTCCTCGTCGCCGGCGCCGCTGCGGGCATGGCGGCGACCTTCGACGCGCCGCTCGCCTCGATCCTGCTGGCGGTCGAGATGCTGCTCTTCGAGTGGCGGCCGCGGAGCTTCATCCCGGTCGCCGCCGCCGTCGCCGTCGCGACCGCGGTGCGGATCCCGCTGCTCGGGAGCGGCCCGATCTTCCCGATGCCGACCGGCAGCCTCCACCTCGACGCCGCGTCCTACCTCCTCTGCCTCGTCTCCGGAGCGGTCGCCGGCCTGCTCGCCCTGCTCGCGACCTCGCTCGTCTACCTCTCCGAGGACAGCTTCGCGCGCCTGCCGATCCACTGGATGTGGTGGCCCGCGATCGGCGGCGTGATCATCGGCATCGGCGGGCTGATCGTCCCGCAGGCGCTCGGGGTCGGCTATGACGTGATCGGCGCCGAGCTCAACGGCTCCGCCACGGTGAACCTGATGGTCGGGATCCTGATCGTCAAGACGCTGATCTGGTCGCTCTCGCTCGGCTCGGGGACCTCGGGCGGCGTGCTGGCGCCGATGCTGATGATCGGTGGCGCGCTCGGCGGCCTCGAGGCGGAGATCTTCCCCCACGTCGCGGCCGGCTTCTGGCCGCTGATCGGCCTCGCGGGCGTGCTCGGCGGGGTCATGCGCTCGCCGCTCACCGGCGTCGTCTTCGCGCTCGAGCTGACCCACCGCTACGAAGCCCTGCTGCCGCTCGTGATCGGGGCCACCGCCGCCTACGCGATCTCGATCCTGGTCCTGCGCCGCTCCGTCCTCACCGAGAAGGTCGCCCGCCACGGCGTCCACCTCACCCGCGAATACAGCGTCGACCCGCTCGAGGTGCTATTCGTCGGCGACGTGATGAGCGAGATCGAGGCAGCCGCCGCGACGGCCAACGGGACGAGCGCGCGGTTCAACGAGGCGGAGGCACGGCTGGGCGGCCAGGCCGCGGAGCTCGACGACGCGCCGATCGTCTTCACCGACGACACGCTGCGCCACGTCGCCTACGTGATGGCGGACTCGGGGCGGACCGAGCTGCCGGTCGCCGAACGCTCCCGACCCGAGGCGCCGGTCGGCACCGTGCGACTCGAGGAGCTGTTGAAAGGGCGCCTGCACGACCTCGACGAGGAGCGCCACCGCACCCGCGAGCTGCGGCCGCTGGAGCTGCTTGGCGTCGGCCGGACCACGACCCTGGCCGGACGGCGATGACCGGCCCCCGTCGCCCCACGGCGCGGGACTACGAGGAACTGCTGGGCTTTCGTACGGCATTGCGCCACTTCCTGCGCTGGAGCGAGGAGGAGGCCCGCGCGGTCGGCCTCACCCCGGCGCAGCACCAGCTCCTGCTGGCGATCAAAGGCCACCCCGGCGACGCGGCGCCGACGATCGGCGAGCTCTCCGACTACCTCGTCAGCAAGCACCACAGCGTGGTCGAGCTGATCGACCGGGCGGTCGACGCGGGCCTGGTCGAGCGCCGCCGCGACGAGACCGACCATCGCATCGTCCACCTGTTCCTCACCCCGCTCGGCGAGCAGCGGATCGAGGAGCTCTCCCAGCTCCACCGAGAAGAGCTCCGTCGCCTGGCGCCGATGCTCGGCCTGACCCCGGAGGCGTAGCGCCGCCCCTCCTGGTGAGTTCGCAGTAATCCGCGCATAGCGCGGATTACTGCGAACTCGACCCTTGGGGCCCTGCCGCGCTCAGGGGGTGAAGCGGTGCCCGTGCTCGCGGGTCGGAGCGGCGACGCTCGCGGGGGCGGGCTCCAGGTGCAGGAAGTCGGTCTGCAGTCGCGCTCGGAGTTCGGCCGCTACCTCCGCCGCCTCCTCGCGCTCGTCGTCGGCGGTGACCAGGATGACGTCGGTCGCGGGGAAGGTGCGGAGCTCGTCCTCGACCGCCTGGACCACGTCTTCGTCGCCGACCGCGGCCCCCGCCGTGGCCAGGCCGGCCTTGGCCAGCGCCGCCAGCGAGAGGACACAACGGCCCTGGGCGGCCTCGAAGGTCGGCCGCCGCTCGCCGCTCCACCGGTCGAGGAGACGGCGGGAGGTCGGCACGAGCAGGCGAACCTCGCTCTGCGCCGCCCAGGGATCGGCCACGGCGCAGAGGCCGGCGATCTCGTCGATCGCCCGCGGGTCCTCCAGCGTCGCACGGCTGACCAGCAGGACGTGGCGGCGCAAGTCGTACAGCGGCGCCGGGACGATCGGCCCGCGCGGCGTCGCCCGGGCGGCGCCGAGGATGACCACGGACGCCGCCAACGCGCCCACCGCCATCCCCAGGCCCGGCCCGCCGACGTAGAAGCCGCCGACGATCGCCACCGCGATCGCCGCGATGATCAGCGGCAGCGACCATGCCGGGAGGACGACCGGCTGATCCCCACGGGACTGGACGGCGATCACGGCTCGCTCCCGACCGCGCTGACCTAGGACCGACGGATCATGAGCCGACCTCGATGGGGGCGCCCACCAGGCTCCCCCACTCGGTCCACGAGCCGTCGTAGTTCTTGACGTCGTCGTGGCCGAGCAGCTCGTGCAGGACGAACCAGGTGTGGGCGGCGCGCTCGCCGATCCGGCAGTAGGAGATCACCGGGGCGCCGTCCGCCAGCACGCCCTTCTCGGTGTAGAGGTTGCGCAGTTCCTCCTCCGACTTGAAGCTGCCGTCCTCGGTCACCGCCTGCGACCAAGGGACGGACGCCGCGCCGGGAATGTGGCCCCCGCGCTGTGCGCCCTCCGCCTCGTAGCCCTGCGGCGAGATGATCTCGCCGGCGAACTCCTGCGGGCTGCGGACGTCGACGAGGCGGGTATCGCCGTCGAGGGATGCCTGGACGTCGTCGCGGAAGGCGCGGATCGAGCTGTCGGTCGAGGCGACCGCATACGTCGCCGCCTCGTAGGTGGGGACCTCGGTGCTGGTCTCACGGTTCTCGGCGATCCACTTTTCCCGCGGACCGTTGACGAGCTTCACGTCCTTGTGGCCGTAGTAGCGGAAGTACCAGTACGTGTAGGCGGCAAACCAATTGTTGCGGTCGCCGTACAGGACGACCGTGTGGTCGTTGGAGATGCCGTGCTCACCCATCAGCTTGCCGAAGTCCTCCGGGCCGAGGAAGTCACGCTTGACCGGGTCCTGCAGATCGTCCTGCCAGTTGAAGCCGATCGCGCCCGGGATGTGGGCCTTGGCGTAGAGGCCGGCGTCCTCGTCGACCTCGACGAAGCGGACCGAGTCGTCGCCCAGATGGTCGGCGACCCAGTCGGTCTCCACTAGTACGTCGTTTGCATAGCTCATTCGTTAAGCCTCCGTCTTGGTGTGGCTCGCGGTGGCGGTGGTCGCGGTCGCGGTCGTCGTGGCCGCGTGTTTGCGCGCGTCCTCGTCGCTCATCAGCGCATGCACCGCGTCGGGCACGCCGTACTCGTAGGGACCACCGACCACGCGAGGGATCTGATCGAAGTTGAAGCGCGGCGGCGGCGAGGAGACCTGCCACTCGATCGTGCGCGCGTGCCAGGGATTCGGGCCGGCTTTCGGACCGAACCGCCAGGAGACGATCATGTTGTAGAGGAAGACCAGCTGGGCGGCACCGAGCATGAAGCTGAAGCAGCTGATCAAGAGGTTCCAGTTACCGAACTGGGACGCATAGTCGGCGACCCGGCGGGGCATCCCGTCCATGCCGATCCAGTGCATCGGCACGAAGGTCCCCCAGGTGCCGATCAGGGTCATCCAGAAGTGGACGCGACCGAGCCTCTCGTCGTACATCCTGCCGGTGATCTTCGGGAACCAGTAGTAGATGCCGGAGAAGATCGTGAACACGGAACCCGCGAACAGCACGAAGTGGATGTGGGCGACGATGAAGTAGGTGTCGGTGACGTGGATGTCGATCGGCACCAGGGCGACCATCACGCCGCTGATCCCACCGACGACGAAGCTGACTATGAATCCGAGCGCGAATAACATCGCGGTCGATCGGGTGTGGATCTTGCCGTAGAAGAGCGTCGCCAGCCAGGAGAAGATCTTGATCCCGGTCGGCACCGCGATCAGGACCGAGGTCATCATCATCGCGATCCGCAGCCAGCTGAACATCCCGGCGACGAACATGTGGTGGGCCCAGACTGAGTAGCTGAGCACGACGATCGCGATCAGCGACAGTGACATCAGCCGGTAGCCGAAGATCGGTTTGCGGGCGTTCGTCGAGATGACCTCGCTGATGATCCCGAACCCCGGGATGACCATGATGTAGACGGCCGGGTGGGAGTAGAACCAGAAGACGTGCTGGTAGCTGACCACGTCGCCACCGGCCGCGAACTGGAAGAAGTTGGTGTGCATGAGGCGGTCGAAGAGCACCATCATCTGGACACCGGCGAGGAACGGCGTCGCCGCGACCACCAGCAGCGAGGTGGCGAAGTTCGCCCACACCAGCAGGGGCATCCGCCAGAAGCTCATCCCCGGTGCCCTCATGGTCACGATCGTGACCAGGAAGTTGACCGCCGCGAGAATCGAGGAGAAGCCCGCGAACTGGAGGCCGACGTTGAAGAACGACTGCCCGAGTGGAGCGCCGGTGGAGAGCGGCGCGTAGCCGGTCCAGCCCGCGTCGAAGGCGCCACCGGGCATCAGGAAGCTGAGGACGAAGGTGATCCCGGCAAGCGGCAGGAGCCAGAAGCTGAGCGCGTTGAGCCGGGGGAAGGCCATGTCGGGCGCCCCCAACATCAGCGGCATCACATAGTTGGCGATCCCAGCGAAGACCGGGATCACGAACATGAAGATCATGATCGCGGCGTGGGTCGAGAAGAGGCTGTTGAAGGTTCCCGCGCCGACGATCTGGGTGCCGGGCTGGGCGAGCTCGGCGCGGATCAGCATCGCCAGCAGGCCACCGATGAAAAAGAAGAAGAACGTCGTGACGATGTACTGGATGCCGATCACCTTGTGATCGGTGTTGAAGATGAAGTAGTCGCGCCAGGACGATGCCCCGTGCCCGGTGTGGTCATCCTTCTTCGTGGCGGTGCCGAACCCCCAGCTGATCCAGTAGGAGAAGGCGCCGATGCCGAGCAGGAAGCCGAGCGGCGCGGTGATCAGCGGGACGATGATGTGCGGGTAGCCCGTCTGTTCGGTCTGCCATACCGGCAGGCCGGACACGGCGCGCAGGATGACGACGAGGGCGAGCCCGAGCGCCCCGCCGAACAGGGTGCCGGCGAGCGCTTTGCCCCAACGCCTCCGCAGATCCTCTCCCGAGATGCCGAAGTCGGTTTCCCGACTGTTGTCTGCTCCTGCGATTGCCTCCACGGGGAGGGTTCTGCTCGCCATTGGTCCTCCGTAATCGGACGCTTAGTTTCTACACGCCGGATGGGAAAATATCAATTCGGCGCCCGCCGGTCAGTCCTCGACCAGCTCGGCGACGACCTTGACCTCCGCCCCGGCGAACAGCCGGGAGACCGGACAGAGCTGCGCGGCCTCCTCCACCACCGCGGTGAAACCGGCCGCGTCGGCGCCCTCGACCCGGCCCCTCGCCTCGATCGCCGAGCTCACGATGGTCGGCACGCCGTCGACCTCGTCCAGGGTCACCGTCGCCTTGATCTCGAGCGACTGCGGGACCAGCTTCGCCTCGCCCAGTTTCATCCCCAGGGCCATCGCGAAGCAGGACGAATGGGCCGCCGCGCAGAGCTCCTCGGGGCTGGTCCGACCCTGCGGATCCTCGACCCGCGATGCCCAGGTGACCTCCACCCCCTCGATCCCGTGGCTCTCGCCGTCGATCACGCCGCGTCCGGCGGCGAGGCTGTCGGTCCAGGTGGTCTTGGCGCTGCGGACTGCGATCGACACGGGGGCTCCTTCGCGTCTGGGGTTGACGGCTCTGACCATCACTTATACAGCGGAGGTGGGGAAATTTATACACCGGAGGTGTGGAAATCGGCCGATCCGGAGAATTTACCCACCCTGAATGTGTAAACTGCGGCCCATGCGAGCGAGCACCGATATCAACCCCGCCACGACCCTCGCGGAGCTGGCTTCCGAGCATCCGCCCCGCACCCGCCTCTTCGAGAGCTTGACCCTCGACTACTGCTGCGGCGGCACGATCAGCCTCGACGACGCCTGTCGCGAGCGCGGGCTCGACGTCGACGCGGTCCGCGAGCAGCTCGAAGCCATCGACCGGGACGCCGCGGCGCCCGAGCCCGAGCCCGAGCGGGACTGGCGGGAGGCGGGGATCGAGGAGCTCTGCGAGCACGTCGTCGCGGCCCACCACGACTACCTGCGCGCGGAAATGCCGCGGATCTCCGAACTGCTGGCGACCGTGGTTCGCGTCCACGGCACCGATTGCATCGACTTCGAGATCATCCAGCGGGCGTTCGCCTCCCTGCGGGTCACGCTGGAAGAGCACATCGAGGAGGAGGAGCGGGAATTGTTCCCGGCCTGCATCGCGCTGGATCGAGGCGATCCGGCGGTGGACCTCGACCGCCCCACGGTCCAGCGCCATCGCGACGAGCACGAGTCGGTGGGCGCGAAGCTGACGGCCCTGCGCGCGCTGGCCGGCGGCTACGACCTCTCCCAGGCGCTGTGCTCGACCCACGGCGCCCTGCTCGACGCGCTGCGGCTGCTGGAGGCCGACCTTCACCGCCACGTCCACGAGGAGAACAACGTGCTCCTCCCCCGGGTCGACGCGCTGATCGAGCCGCTCCCCGAGGTCGCGAGGCCCTGAGGCAACCCGGAATGGCCGCCGACGTCCAACCGGCGACCGCGGCCGTGGTGAGCGACCTGGCCCGCGAAGCGCTGATCGCGCTCGCCGACGCGGGCCACGCCGACCAGGCCAACCGCCTCGCCGCGGGCGCCTACATGCGGCTGCGCCACGACGATCCCGTCGGGGCCCAGCGCATCAACGCCCTCATGCACAAGCTGTGTCGTCCGCCCCGCAAACAGAAACACGAGGAGGAACCGATGTCACCAAACGACAAGGAGCTCGACGTCCGCAACGAGCCGCCCGCCCGGCGCCACGAGCTGATCTTCGAAAACTACGAAGCGCTCGGCAACGGCGAGGGCTTCGTCCTGGTCAACGACCACGACCCCAAACCGCTCGAATACCAGTTCGCCGCCGAGCACCCCTCCGAGTACACCTGGGAGTACCTGGAGCAGGGCCCGACGGTGTGGCGGGTGCGGATCGGCAAGCCGGAAGAGGCGACGAGTTAGATGGAGGCGGGCGTGCCGGGGCTTGCCGCGCTGGCCGCGGACCCCACGCCGGAGCTGGTCCGGGACCTGCTGCACGGCGTGATCGACCCTGAGCTCGGGGTCGACATCGTCGAGCTCGGCCTGCTCCGCGAGGCCGCGGTGAAGGATGGCGTGGCCCGCATCCGCTTCACCGTCACCACCCCGGCATGCCCGCTCTCCTCCTATATCGAAGACGAGATCCACGCCTGCCTCGCCCAGGCGCCGGGCCTGCGCCACGTGCTCGTCGAGTGCGAGATGGAGCCACCATGGTCACCCGAGGAAATGAGCGAGACCGCGCGCACGGCGCTCGGTTGGAAGGACTGAGCGCGCCCGCCGGCGCCGCCCGGCCGCGCCCCACCGGCCGCTCGCGGCTCCTGCGCCGCGCGCCGCTTCTGGCGGCGGCCCTCGTCGCCCTGCTTGCCGGTCTCTGGGCGGGCCTGCTGCGGCTGGGGATCGACCTACCGCCGTTGCGGTCGGACCTGGCGACCCTCCACGGCCCGCTCCTCGTCCTCGGCTTCCTCGGCACCCAGATCGGCCTCGAGCGCGCGGTGGCGCTGCGCCGCCGGATCCCTTGGCCCTACCTCGCCCCGGTCGGCGCCGCGGCCGGCGCGACCTGGCTCCTGGTCGGCCTGCCGACCACGGTCGGCCAGCTCCTGATGGCGCTCGGGGGCATCGCGCTCTGCGTCATCTTCCTCGCCGTCCATCGCATCGACCCGACCGCGCACAACACCGTCATGGGCCTCGGCGCCGCGGCCTGGGCGGCGGGGGCGATCGTCTGGCTCGTCGACGACCAGGTCGTCCGCGCGGTGCCGTTCCTGGTCGCCTTCCTGGTGCTGACGATCGTCGGCGAGCGGCTCGAGCTCTCGCGGATGCGCCGCCCCACGCGGCTCGCGCGGGCGGCCCTGCTGGCCTCGATCGCGCTCTTCGCCGCGGGCGTGGTGGCGACGCTCCCCGACCGCGAGCTCGGCGTGCGCCTGGCCGGGGCGGGGATGCTGGCGCAGGCCGCCTGGCTCGCCCGCAACGACGTCGCCCGCCGCACGATCCACATGGGCGGCGTCACCCGCTTCATGGCGGTCGCCCTGCTGGCCGGCTACTGCTGGCTGGCCGTGGCGGGCGTGCTCTGGCTCCACTACGGCGACCTGCTCGGGTTCGGGTTCACCTATGACGCGATGCTCCACACCGTCTTCCTCGGCTTCGTCTTCTCGATGGTCTTCGCCCACGCGCCGGTGATCGTCCCGGCGGTGCTCGGCGTCGCCCTGCCCTACCGCCGGGCGATGTACGCGCCGCTCGTGCTCCTGCACGTCGGCGTCGTCCTGCGGGTGGTCGGCGACCTCAGCGAAAACGTCACGGCGTGGCGCTGGGGCGGGGTGCTGGACGAGGCGGCGATCCTCGCCTTCCTCGCCATCGCGGTCGCGACCGGGGCAACGGCCCGGCGGCGACCCACACGTGCACATAACCGACCCACGTGAGGGTCGCCAGCACCACGTGCACCCAGACGATCTCGGTCGGCAGGGCGAGCGCGTACTGGGTGATTCCGACGAACCCCTGGGCCGCCAGCAGCAGGCAGACGATCGTCAGCGTCCGGACCAGCTCGGGTCCCACGCCGCGCTGCCGCGCGGCCCACCAGGCGGCCACGGTCGCCAGCCCCAGCGAGGTGACCAGGAGCCCGTGCGCGACGACGAGCCGGGCGAGGGTCTCGCTGCCCCACCAGCCGAGGCGATGGACAAGCTGCCCCGTCCCGGAGGCGCCCGCGTGTGGGCCGGCGGCCGTCGCCACGCTGCCCAGTACGAGCACGGCCGCGGCGCCGACGACCAGCGCCCGGACGTAGAGGACCGTCCACCGATCGGCGCCCGGACGGCCGAGCTCCTCGGGCTCAAGGCGGGAGCGGTGCCACAGCTCGAAGGCCGCGACGAGGATCAGCATCGAGACCCAGTAGTGGGCCATGACCCAGACCGGCGCCAGCTTGTAGAGGACCGACTCGCCGCCGATGACGGCCTGGAGGAGCACGCCGAGCGGGAGCGAGACGCCGAGCAGCCGCAGGTCCCGCCGTCGCGGCCACAGCGGGCGTCGCAGGTAGGTGCCGAGCCAGGCGGCAAGCGCCGCCACGGTGACCAGGACGACGAAGATCCGGTTGGAGAACTCGATCAGCGAGTAGGTGTTGAGCGGCGGGCGCAGCGAGGTGCTCGTGCACCGCGGCCAGTCCGAGCAGCCCAGCCCCGACCCGGTGAGCCGGACGGCGGCGCCGCTGAAGACGATCAACACGAGAGTCACCAGCGCCGCCAGCGCGATCTTCTCGTAGACCCCCGCGCTGATCGACAACCGCTCCCGCCAGGTCGCGAGGCCCGCCCGGGCGCGGCCCGAGCCGGACTTGGCGATGGAACGGTCGGCTGACATGGCTTCTCTTTTTACACAGCGCACGTGTGTAAAGACAGAAGCCTAGTGCGTTCGCAGAAATCCGCGCATAGCGCGGAGAAGTGCGAACGCATCCGGCGGCGACGGTCAAGATGCGCCGGGGGAGTCAAACCGTGACCTGGCTGGAAAACCTCTCGCCTTCCTACTTCGCCCTCGTGATGGCGACCGGGATCATCTCGGTCGGCTGTCAGCTGATGGGCCCGCGGGCATTGGCGGTCGCCTTCTTCGCGCTCAACTGCGTCGCCTACGTGGTGATCTGGGCGCTCACCCTGCTGCGGGTGCGCCGCTACCCGCGCCGGGTCGTCGCCGACCTGACCAGCCACCAGCTGGGGTTCGCCTTCCTCACCGTGGTCGCCGGGACCGGGGTGCTCGGCACCGAGGTGGTCCTGATCGCCGAAGCGCCGACGCTCGCGACCGTCCTCCTCGGCGTCACCGTCGCGCTCTGGCTGGGGCTCAGCTATGCGATCTTCGCCACCCTCACGGTCAAGCGCGAGAAGCCGCCGCTGGAGCGATCGATCAGCGGCACCTGGCTCCTCGCCGTGGTCGCCACCCAGGCGATCGCCGTGCTGATCGCGCTGCTCGCGCCGCACTGGGGGCAGCCGCCACCCTTGGCCGCCGATTTCGCCGCGCTCTCGATGTGGCTGCTCGGCGGCATGCTCTACATCTGGATCATCTCGCTGATCTTCTACCGCTACACCTTCTTCGCCCTCGAGCCCGACGACCTCACCCCGCCCTACTGGATCAACATGGGCGCGATGGCGATCTCGACGCTGGCCGGCTCGCTGCTGATCGAGAACAGCGCCGGCGTCCCGCTCCTCCACTCGATGCGGCCCTTCCTCGAGGGCTTCACCGTCTTCTACTGGGCGACCGGGACCTGGTGGATCCCGATCATCGTCATCCTCGGCGTCTGGCGCTACGGCTACCGGCGCCTGCCCTTCGAATACGACCCGCTCTACTGGGGCGCCGTCTTCCCCCTCGGCATGTACGCGGTCGCCACCTACCGGATGATCGAAGCGATGAGCCTCGACTTCCTCGACCCGGTCCCCCACGTCTTCCTCTTCCTGGCCCTGTTCGCCTGGCTGGCGACGTTCCTAGGCCTGCTCCATCGCCTCTGGGGCGGCCTCGTGCGGCGCGGCTGATCCCTGATTCCATGCCCAGCTGGCGCCCTGGGGAGGGATGAGGCCCCGGAAGCTGGCGCCCGGGAGGGACGGGGTCTCGCAAGCCGGCGCCCGGAAAGGTCGTGGCCACGCAAGCTGGCGCCCGGGAAGGGACGGGCCGTCTCGTCCACGGCCCTGGCAGGCTGTGGCCGTGGCCGAGACGGCCGGGTTGCGGGGAGCGGGGGGACCCGTGGGGCGTCCGTCACGAGGGAGCCACGGATCCCTCACCGGAGGGACACGGATCCGTGACGGAGGTCCGACCTCGTCACGGAGATGTCGGGAACTCCACGCTTCCTCCCGTGTTGTCCAACTGTGACGGACGCGCTGTCGACTTTGGGTCCCCCATAGGGGCCCTAAAGTCGACAGCGCGTTTCCGGCCCTCTGATACCGGCCCGAAAAGGGCCTCTGGAGACCGGAAGGTGTGACGTTCCCGGCATCTTCGTCACCGATCCGGCCGAGGTGTGGGATCTCCCGGACACGATCGTCACGGAAGTCCGACCTCCCCCCGCCCCTGTGACGCCTCCGTCACGGAAGTCCGACCTCCTCCCGTCCCTGTGACGCCTTCCCCACGGAAGCCTCGCGTCCCGGGCGCCTCATGGGGGTCACAGCCTGCCAGGACCCCCATGAGGCGCCCGGGACGCCGAGAACCATCTCGGACGGCCGCCCGGGCCCTGGGCCCGTGGATTCGACGGGCTACTCGCCGCGCTTTGCCGCGTGGCGGCGGGTGTAGAGCTTCTCGCGCAGCTCCATCGCGCCGGGGTGGCCGTCGCCGGGCCAGGGGGTGAGGAGGAGGAGCAGGCGGGCATCGACGGTGGCCTCGACCCGGTGGCGTTCGCGCGGCTCGATCTCCACGAAGGTCCCTTGGCCGCCGCGGATGTCGCCGCCGTTGCCGGACATCTTGACCTCCCCGCCGAGCACCATGACGAAGGCGCGCTCGTGCACCTCGTGCTCCTCGAGGCTCTGCCCCGCGGCCAGGTCGAGCGCGATGACGCGGGCGTCCTCGCTCGAGGAGAGGATCTCCGGCAGGCGCGGTTTCAGGTTCAACTCGTCCAAGTTCCAGCTCTTCACCCGATGCTCCCTTCCCTTCGCCGGCGATCGGCGGACGGCCAGATGCTGTGTACCCAGTCGATCCTAGCGGCGGCTCATGATTCGTCCACGACGACTGTGGAAAATCTCTTCGGGTCGCCGTTCCTGTGGTACAAGTGGATGGCCTTGTCGGATCGCTCCAATCCGCTGCTCGAGGCGCACCGCTTGCTGCGGCGGGGGCCGATCTCCGAGGAGCGCTGGAGTCAGCTGGTCGCCAAAGATCGCGACTGGGAGCGCAGCTACCGCGGCCGCTGGGCGCACGACAAGGTCGTCCGCTCGACCCACGGCGTCAACTGCACCGGGTCCTGCTCCTGGAACGTGTACGTCAAGGACGGCCTGATCACCTGGGAGTCGCAGGCGGTCGACTACCCCTCGCCGGGCGCCGACATGCCCGACTACGAGCCGCGCGGCTGCCCCCGCGGCGCCTCGTTCTCCTGGTACACGTACTCGCCGCTGCGGGTCAAGTACCCCTACGTGCGGGGCAGCCTGCTGGAGATGTACCGCGAGGCGCGCGGGCGCCTCGGCGACCCGGTCGAGGCCTGGGCGGAGATCGCCGGCGACCGGGAGAAGACCCGCACCTACAAGCGCCAGCGCGGTAAAGGCGGCTTCGTCCGCGCGAGCTGGGACGAGGTCGTCGAGCTGATCGCCGCCGCCCACGTCGACACGATCCGCCGCTACGGCCCCGACCGCGTCGTCGGCTTCTCGCCGATCCCGGCGATGTCGATGGCGTCCTACGCCGCCGGCACCCGCTTCCTCTCGCTGATCGGCGGCACGATCCTCTCCTTCTACGACTGGTACGCCGACCTGCCGCCCGCCTCGCCGCAGTCCTTCGGCGACCAGACCGACGTGCCGGAGTCGGGCGACTGGTGGAACGCCGGCTACCTGATCGTCTGGGGCACCAACCTGCCGACGACCCGCACCCCCGACGCCCACTTCATGACCGAGGCCCGTTATCGCGGCCAGAAGGTCGTCGTCGTCTCCCCCGACTACGCCGAGCACACGAAGTTCGCCGACCACTGGCTGGCCGCCGAGCCGGGCACCGACGGCGCGATGGCGATGGCGATGGGCCACGTGATCCTCAAGGAGTTCTACGTCGAGCGCCAGGTCCCGTACTTCCAGGACTACGCCCGCCGCTTCACCGACCTGCCGCTGCTGGTGACCCTGCGCGAGCGCGAGGGCGCCTACGTGCCGGACCGGCTCCTGCGCGCCTCCGACCTCGACGGCGGTGAGGCGGAGAACGACGAGTGGAAGCCGGTCCTGATCGACGCGCGGAACGGCGAGCCGACCGTGCCGAAGGGGTCGGTGGGCCACCGCTACGGCGAGCCCGGACAGTGGAACCTGAAGCTGGACGGCGTCGAGCCGCTCCTGACTTTGATCGAGCGGGCAGAGGAGCGCGTCGCCGTCGACCTGCCGCGCTTCGACGTCGGCGAGGGCGAGGGCGGCGAGGCCGTGCGGCGCGGGGTGCCCGCGATCCGCGTCGGGGGCCGGCTGGTCACCACCGTGCTCGACCTCTGCCTCGCCCACTACGGGGTCGGGCGCGAGGGCCTGCCGGGCGAGTGGCCGGAGGGATACGAGGACCCACGCCCCTGCACGCCGGCCTGGCAGGAAGAGATCACCGGCGTGAAGGGTGAGCAGGTCGCCCGGGTGGCGCGCGAGTTCGCCCGCAACGCCGAGGTCACCGAGGGCCGCTCGATGATCGCGATGGGCGCCGGGACCAACCACTGGTTCCACTCCGATCAGGCCTACCGGACCTTCCTCGCGCTGGTCCAGCTCTGCGGCTGCGAGGGGGTGAACGGCGGCGGCTGGGCCCACTACGTCGGCCAGGAGAAGGTGCGCCCGCTGGCCGGCTGGCAGACCGTCGCCTTCGCGCTCGACTGGACGCGACCGCCGCGCCACCAGTCCGGGACGCCGTTCTTCTACCTCGCCACCGACCAGTGGCGCTACGAGCGTCACCGCCCCGAGGACCTGGCCTCGCCGCTCGGGCGGGGCCTCCTCAAGGGCCGCCACGTCGCCGACGTCAACGCGCTCGGGGCCCGCCTCGGATGGCTGCCGTCCTATCCCAGCTTCGACCGCTCCAGCCTCGAGCTGGTCGAGGAGGCCGAGCGGGCCGGGATCGAGCCGTCCGAGTACGTGGTGCGGGAGCTGCGTGAGGGCCGGCTGAAGTTCGCCTGCGAGGATCCCGACGCCCCCGGCAACGAGCCCAAGGTGATGACGGTCTGGCGCTCGAACCTGCTCGGCTCCTCGGGCAAGGGCCACGAGTACTTCCTCAAGCACCTGCTCGGCGTTCCCGACAGCGCCGTGCGGGCCGAGGAGTCGCCGCCGGAGCTGCGCCCGCGCGAGGTCGCCTGGCGGGAGGAGACGACTGACGGCAAGCTCGACCTGCTGACCACGATCGACTTCCGGATGACGAGCAACGCGATCTTCTCCGACGTGGTGCTGCCGGCGGCGACCTGGTACGAGAAGGTCGACCTCTCGAGCACCGACCTGCACCCCTTCGTCCACACCTTCAACCAGGCGGTGCCGCCGCCCTGGGAGGCGAAGACCGACTGGGACGCCTTCGCGAAGATCGCCGAGCGCTTCTCCGAGCTCGCCGAGGAGCACCTCGGCGTCCGTCGTGACGTCGTCGCCGCGCCGCTCCTGCACGACAGCGCCGACGAGATCGCCCAGCCGCTGGGGGAGGTCCGCGACTGGAAGGCCGGGGAGTGTGAGCCGGTGCCGGGTCGCACGATGCCGAAGCTGGTCGTGGTCGAGCGCGACTACCCGAACGTCGCTGCCAAGTGGCGGGCGCTCGGGCCGCTGGTCGAGGAGCAGGGGACCGCGGTGAAGGGAGCGAGCTGGGTCGCCGACGAGGAGGTAGCCGAGCTGGTCGCCAAGAACGGCGCGGTGCGCGGGGGCGTCGCCGACGGCCGCCCCTCGCTGGCGCGGGTCGACGGCGCCTGCGAGGCGATCCTCGCCCTTTCCGGCACCACCAACGGCCGCCTCGCGGTCGAGGGCTTCCGCTCGCTGGAGCACACGACCGGCCTCGAGCTCGCCGACCTCGCCGGCACCCGCGCCGCGGACCGCATCACGCTCGCCGACGCGCGGGTGCAGCCGCGCACGGTGATCACCTCGCCCGAGTGGTCGGGGATCGAGGCCCACGGGCGCCGCTACGCGCCGTTCACCGCCAACGTCGAGCGCGAGAAGCCCTGGCACACGCTCTCGGGCCGGATGCACCTCTACCTCGACCACGCCTGGATGCTGGAGCTGGGCGAGGGCCTGCCGACCTACCGGCCGCCGCTGCGCCACCGGGCGATCTTCGGCGACCAGGGCGCGAGCGACGGCTCGGGGCGCCAGGAGCTGACCCTGCGCTACCTGACCCCGCACTCGAAATGGTCGATCCACTCCGAGTACCAGGACAACCTGCACATGCTGACCCTGTTCCGCGGCGGCGGCATGCTCTGGGTCAGCCGCGAGGACGCCGATTCCCTGGACATCCACGACAACGACTGGGTCGAGGCCTACAACCGCAACGGCGTCGTCGCCTGCCGGGCGACGGTCTCCCACCGGATCCCCGCGGGGACCTGTCTGATGTACCACGCCAAGGATCGCCACCTGAACGTGCCCCTCACCGAGCTGGAAGGCAAGCGCGGCGGCACCGACAACTCGCTGACCCGGATCGTGATGAAGCCGACCCACTTCATCGGCGGCTACGCGCAGCTCTCCTTCGGCTTCAACTACTACGGGCCGACGGGGTCACAACGCGACGAAGTGACGGTACTGCGAAAGCGCGAGGCGGAGGTGGTGTTCGAGTGACGATTCGGGCGCAGGTGGCGATGGTGATGAACCTCGACAAGTGCATCGGCTGCCACACCTGCTCGGTCACCTGCAAGCAGGTGTGGACGAACCGGCCGGGCGCCGAGTACATGTGGTTCAACGACGTCGAGACGAAGCCCGGCGTCGGCTACCCGAAACGCTGGGAGGACCAGGAGCACTGGAAGGGCGGCTGGGAGCTCGACCGCAAGGGCCGCCTGCGGCTGAAGGCGGGCGGGCGGATCAAGAAGCTCCTGACGATCTTCTCCAACCCCGATCTGCCGGAGATCGACGACTACTACGAGCCCTGGACCTACGACTACGAGAAGCTGATCACGGCGCCGCTCTCCAAGCACGACCCGGTGGCGCGGGCCCGCTCGCAGCTGACCGGACAGGCGCTCGAGGAGATCAAGTGGGGGCCGAACTGGGACGACAACCTGGCGGGCGCGCCGGAGCGCATCCACGAGGACCCGCTCACCGACGGCATCCAGGAGCAGGTGAAGGCGACCTACGAGCAGGCGTTCATGTTCTACCTGCCGCGGATCTGCGAGCACTGCCTGAACCCCTCCTGCGTCGCCTCCTGCCCCTCGGGGGCGATGTACAAGCGCGAGGAGGACGGGATCGTCCTGGTCGACCAGGAGAAGTGCCGCGGCTGGCGCTTCTGCGTGTCCGGCTGTCCCTACAAGAAGGTGTACTTCAACCACAAGACCGGCAAGGCCGAGAAGTGCACCCTCTGTTACCCGCGGATCGAGGCGGGGCTGCCGACGATCTGCTCGGAGACGTGTGTGGGACGCATCCGTTACATCGGCCTCGTCCTCTACGACGTCGACCGGGTCGAGGCCGCCGCCTCGGTCCCTGACCCGCACGAACTGCTGGACGCCCAGCGCGACGTCTTCCTCGATCCCGAGGACCCCGACGTGCGCGAGCGGGCGGCACGCGACGGCATCCCCGACGACTGGATCGAGGCGGCGCGGCGCTCGCCGGTCTACGCGCTCGCCCACCGCTACGAAGTCGCGCTGCCACTGCACCCCGAGTTCCGCACGCTGCCGATGGTGTGGTACGTGCCGCCGCTCTCGCCGATCGTCAGCGCGCTCGAAGAGGACGGCTACGAGGCCGACCCCGACCAGGTCTTCCCGGCGATCGACTCGATGCGGATCCCGGTCGATTACCTCGCCAACCTGCTCGCCGCCGGCGACGCGGAGCGGATCCGCGAGGTGCTGCGCCGGCTGGCGGCGATGCGCGGCCACATGCGCAAGCGAGAGGTGCTGGGCGAGCACGACGACGCGATGCCCGCCTCGGTGGGGATGAGCGTCGACGACGTCGAGGACATGTACCGGCTGCTGGCGATCGCCAAGTACGACGACCGTTATGTGATCCCGCAGGCGCACACCGAGCTCGCCGACCGGCTGATGGAACAGCAGGGGACCTGCGGCCTCGACTTCGAGGGCGGCCCCGGCAACTGCGGCATGGTGACGCCGGACTCGGCGGCCGACACCGAGGGTTTCATGCTCGAAGGCGAACCGGGACGGGTCGACCTCGACCTGGTGAAGATGGCGGGCGGGCGCCGTCGCGACGGCACGGCGGGACCGGGCGGAGGCGCGGCCTGATGGCGCTGCGCGGCCGGCGGCGGGAGCGCGCGGCGCGGGTCTATGAACTCTGCTCGCTGCTGCTCCGCTATCCCGACGCGGAGCTGGACGCCGTCGCGCCGGAGCTGCGGGCGGCGATCGCGGAGCTGCCGCGGGGGGACGCGCGGGCGGCGTTCGAGCGCTTCTTCGGCTGGTGGGAGACGACGGCGGCGCCGGCGCGCGCCGCGCACTACGTCGAGGCGATCGACCTCAACAAACGATCCGGCCTCTACCTCACCTTCTACTCCGACGGCGACAAGCGCGAGCGCGGCGCCGTCCTGGTGCGGCTGAAGCAGCTCTACCGCGCCGCCGGCCTGCCGCTCGAGGGGACCGAGCTGCCCGACTATCTGCCGGTTATGCTCGAGTTCGCCGCCACCGCACCCGACGGCCGGGGCGAGATCGTCCTGCGCGAGAACCGCGCCGCGCTGGAGCTTGTGCGGCTGGCCCTGCGCGACCTCGGCAGCCCGTACGCCGACCTCCTCGACGCGACCTGCGCGGCGCTCGGCGAGCCCTCGGCGGCCGAGCGGGCGCTGGCCGGGCGGCTGGCGGCGGGCGGGCCGCCGCAGGAGCTGGTCGGCCTCGAGCCCTTCGCGCCGCCCGAGGTCATGCCGGCGGGGGAGGCGCGCAGATGAGCGCGGGCAAGGTCCTGCTCTGGATCATCCTGCCCTACGTGGCGATCACCACCTTCGTGGTCGGCCACTGGTGGCGCTACCGGCACGACCAGTTCGCCTGGACGAGCCGCTCCACCCAGCTCCTCGACCGCAGCGTGCTCGGCTGGGCGAGCCCGATGTTCCACTACGGAGCGCTCGCCGCCGTCGGCGGCCACATCGTCGGCCTCTGCATCCCGCAGTCGCTGACCGAAGCGCTGGGGATCTCGGAGAGCGCCTACCGCTGGTTCTCGGCGATCGCCGGCGGCGTCGCCGGGGCGGTGACGCTGATCGGCTTCCTCGGCCTCCTCTACCGGCGGACCACCAGCCCGCGGGTGCGCCGCGCGACCACCCGGGTCGACATCGTCACCTACTTCCTCCTCACGGTGCTGATCGTGATGGGCTGCTGGATGACCTTCGGCTACAACCTCGCCTCCCACAGCCCCTACAACTACCGCGAGTCGATCGGCGAGTGGTGGCGCTCGATCTTCTACCTCGACCCCGACGTCGAGGCGATCTCCGGCGCTCCCCTGATCTACCAGCTGCACGCGATCATCGCCTGGTCCTTCTGGGCGCTGTTCCCGTTCAGCCGCCTCGTCCATGCCTGGAGCATCCCGCTGCAGTACCTCGGCAGGCCCTACATCCTCTACCGACGCCGGTACCGTGCGGATAGCAGTAAATTCAGGCGTTCTTTTTAAATTTCACACTGTCGATGTGCAAAAATCGGAGGCACCTTGGACCTGCCCGGTAACAACGAGGGCGTCCTCAACCAGCGGACGCGGGCGGAGATCTTCTCCTGGCTGGTCGAACAGCGGGGTCCTGCCGGCACCGAGGCGCTCGCCAAAGCGCTCGAGCTGCACCCCAACGGGGTCCGGCGACACCTGGAGCGGATGCACGAGGCGGGGCTGGTCGAGCGCAGTCGCAGCAAAGGCCGTCGTGGGCGGCCCGGAGACCTTTGGTCGGTGGCGCCCGGCGCGGCACCGGCCGGCGAGCGGCCGACCGGCTACGCGGACCTCGCCGGCTGGCTGGCGCGCGCCATCCCGCCCGGCCGCAACCGGCTCCGCGAGGTAGAGGAAGCGGGGCGCGACATCGGCCGCGAACTCGCGCCCTCCGCACGTACCGGCGATCCGATCGAAGGGTTTCGCCAGACGGTCGCCTCGCTCGGCTTCGCGCCCGCGCTCGAAACGAAAGAGGACGGCGGCTTCGTCTGCCGACTCGAAAACTGCCCGTACCGGGCGACGGTCATGGAGAACCAGGAAGTGGTCTGCGCGTTGCACAAAGGGATCACCAGCGGCCTGCTCGCCGAGCTCCTGCCGGACACCCAGCTGACCGGCTTCGAACCGCACGATCCGGAGCGCGCCGGTTGCGTCGCCGTCGTGTCGGGGTCGGTCGACGGTGGCGATTGAGCCGGCGGCGCCGGCGGCGACCGCACCGCGCCCGGGGGGTCGGTGTCGACACCGATCGGCGCCGATCCGGGAGGGGGACCTGCGGCCGACCGACGTCGTCGGGGCGTTCTTCGTCTGCGGCCTCGCCTTCCTCGTCGCCGCCGCGGTAGCGGCGATCGTCCAGGCGGTCGCACCCTGGCCGTGGGGTCGCTGGCTGGCCCTGCACCTCGCCTTCGTCGGCGGCGTATCCCCGCTGGTCCTCGGCGCGAGCCAGTTCTTCGTCGGCGCCTTCCTCGCCACCGAACCGCCGCCGCGCCGCCTCGTGCGCGCCCAGCTGGCGACCTGGATCCTCGGCGCGATCGGGCTCGCGATCGCCGTCCCGGAGGCGGCGGGGGCGGGCGTCTGGATCGCGGTCGGCCTCCTCCTCGCCTCGCTCGTGCTGTGGGGGGCGGCGATCGCGGCGATGTGGCGCCGCTCCCTGCGCCGCTCGCGGTGGGCGGCGGCCTGGTACGTCAGCGGCGCGCTCTTCCTCGGCCTCGGGGTGATCGCCGGGTCGCTCCTCGCCCACGACGTCCCCTGGACCCACGGCGACCTCCTCGGCGCCCACATGTCGCTCAACCTGGCCGGCTGGTTCGGCGGCTCGATCGTCGGCACCCTGCACACCTTCTTCCCCTCGCTGACCCAGACGCGGCTGCGCCGCCCGCGCCTGCAGGGGCTCGCCTTCGTCGCCTGGAACGGCGGCGTGGCGGCGCTGGCGATCGGGTACGCCTGGGCGGTCGACCCGCTCGCGGTCGCCGGCTGGCTCGCCCTCTGCGTCGGCACGCTCGCCCTGCTGGCCAACGTCGTCGCCTCCCTGCGCGACGCGCCCCGGCCGCTGTCGCTGCCGGCCCGAGTGGTCGGGGCGGCGCAGCCGTTCCTGCTCGCGGCGCTCGTGGTGGCGACCGTCGCCGCCCTCGACCGCGGCCCCTCGCAGGCGCTCGTCGGCGCGACGCGCGACACCGTCGGCACGCTCTTGGTCGCCGGCTGGGTCGGGCTCACCGTGCTCGGGTCGCTCCTGCACCTGCTGGCCGTGGTGGTGCGGGTGCGCGGCGGGTACACCGCCCGCATGCCCGCCCCCCGGCCGCGGCTCGACGGCATCGTCGCGGCGCTGGCGATGCTGGCGGTGGCAGCGCTCGCGCTGGCCCAGGAAGGCGGCCCGGGCGCCCTGCACACCCCGGCCAAGTGGCTCCTGGTGGCCGTCTACGTCGTGCTGGCGGCGCAGGTCGCCCAGCTCGCCGGCCGCGTCCTCGTCCGCGCCCGCCCGAGCATCTGAGGACGATGAGGACGATGAAACGCGCCGAGGCCCTGCAGCCCCTCTCCCGCGAGCACCTCGCCGCGCTCCTCGCCGCCCGGAAGCTGCGGCAGGCGGACGACCTCGAGGTCGTCACGCGCGAGTTCCTCGCCTTCTGGGAGAAGGACGGCCGGCACCACTTCCGCATCGAGGAGGACGTGCTCCTGCCCGGCTGGGCGGCCTACGGCGAGCTCGACCGTCCCGGCGTCACGCGGATGCTCGAGGAGCACCTGGCGATCCGCCGCGAAGTGCTCCGCCTGGAGGCGGGCGAGCTCACGATCGAACAGGTCCACACGTTCGGTGACCTCTTGCACGATCATGTCCGCTTCGAGGAGCGCGAGCTGTTCGTCGCCGCCGAAGCCGCGCTCGACCCGGTCGCCCTGCAGCGCCTCGGGGAGAGGATCGAGGCAGCCGAGGCGGCCCACCCGTAACCGCGACAACCCGCCCGTGATACTTTTTACACCCACAGTGTCTAAAAGACTGGATCCAGGAGGACCCATCAAATGGCCTACGTGATCACCGAGCCGTGCATCGGCACCAAGGACAATTCGTGCGTCGAGGTCTGCCCGGTCGACTGCATCCACCCGACTCCTGACGAGGAGGGCTACGAGGCGTCGGAGATGCTCTTCATCGACCCCGATGAGTGCATCGACTGCGATGCCTGCGTCGAGGCCTGCCCCGTGGATGCGATCTACCCCGAGGACATGGTCCCGCCCGAGTGGCAGAAGTACATCGCGATGAACGCCGACCACTACAAAGAGAGCCAGGGGACGCCGGGTTGATCCCGGTGGCGGCGTCCGCGCCGCTCGTCGCTGTCGAGCTGGTGGCGGCCTCGATCTGGATCGGCGGCCTGGTCGCGATCTTCATCGTCGCCCGGACGGCCTCCGCCACGCTCGGCCCGACGGAGCGGATCGCCTTCTTCCGCTCCCTCGGCCGCACCTACGCGATCGTCGGGAGCCTCTCCCTCCTCGTCGCCCTCGCCGTAGGTGCGGTCCTGCTCGACGACCACCCGTGGGACGGCCTGCTGATCGCCACCACGATCGTCGCCGGCGCCCTCGTCCTCGCGCTCGCCACCGGCATGGCCCAGGCGCGCGCGATGACCCGCCTCCGCCGCCGTGCCCTCAAAGAGCCCGCCCTCGACGAGCGCGTCCGCCGCAGCGCCACCCTCGCCGGCGCCCTCCGCGCCCTGATCAGCGTCCTCACCCTGGCACTGGTCATCCTCGCCGCGGCGCTGATCGCCTGAACGGGGTGCCAGACGGCTGACCCCACGGGCTCGGGGGCCGGGGAGGCGGCGGCCAGGAGGGATGGGGGATCTTGATGCTGGCGGGCGGGAGGAGGGGGTGTGGAGTTCTGAGGCTGGCGCCCCGGGGTAGGGACGGCGCCCTCTGAAGCTGGCGCACGGACGGGACCGGGCCCCGCAAGCTGCGCCTGAGGGAAAAAGGACGGAACCCTCTCAAGCTGGCGCACGGGGAAGAGACGCGGCCCGCAAGCTGATGCCCGAAGGGACGCGGCCCTCTGAAGCTGGCGCCCGGAAGGGATCAGGCCCCGCAAGCTGGCGCCCGGAAGGGACGGGAACCCGCAAGCTGGCGCCCGTGGATAGGGACGGGCCGTCTCGTCCACGGCCCTGGCAGGCTGTGGCCGTGGCCGAGACGGCGGGGTCGCGGGGAGCGGGGGGACCCGTGGGGCGTCCGTCACGAGGGAGCCACGGATCCCTCACCGGAGGGACACGGATCCGTGACGGGGGTCCGACCCCGTCACGGAGACGTCGGGAAGTCCTCACTTCCTCCCGTGTCGTCCAACTGTGACGGACGCGCTGTCGACTTTGAGCCCCCCATGGGGGACCAAAAGTCGACAGCGCGTTATCGGCCCCTCGATCCCGGCCCGAAAAGGGCCTCCCGGGGCCGGAGAGTGTGACGTTCCCGGCATCTTCGTCGCCGATCGGGCCGAGGTGTGGAAACTCTCGGACCCGATCGTCACGGAAGTCCGACCTCGCACCGTCCCTGTGACGCCTGCGTCACGGAAGTCCGACCTCGCACCGTCCGTGTGGCGCCTCCCCCACGGAAGCCTCACGTCCCGGGCGCCTCATGGGGGTCACAGCCTGCCAGGACCCCCATGAGGCGCCCGGGACACCCAGCACCATCTCGGACGGCCGCCCGGCCCACGGACTCCCGCCCGTCCCTTCCCGACCCCCGCCCGTCCCTTCCCGACCCCCGCCCCTCCCATCCCGACCCCGCCCGTCGTGGAACTACTCATCTAGGGCGGAGGCGCGGGGGTGGCATCGCTCGAACGGGGTGATTCGGCGGCGCGACCGTGGTGGCGGGACGGTGGTGGCGGCTCGGCCAGCACCTGCCGGCGCCAGAGCTCGGTGCCGACGGCGAAGAGGACGGCGAAGACGAGGACGCCGAGCGGCTTGCGGAAGGCAGCGACCGGTGCCCAGACGATCAGGACGAGGAGGAGGAGCAGGGCGGTGCCGTAGATCGACGCCGGGCCGCGCTCGGCGTACGGCTTGGCGAAGCGGCGCAGGGCGACGGCGGAGCGCGTCGTCCCCGCCGCCCAGGCGGCGATGAGGATGATCACGCCGAAGGTGAGCGCCGATACCGCGACCGTCATCAGCAGCGAGGTGGCGATGTCCCAGACCGCTTTCACCGCAGGTTCCGCGCTCGATACCTGCGTGAGTTCGTCGACGACCACCGATCCGGCGAAACCACGCACGGCCAGCGCCAGGAGGCCCGCCGCGGCGAAGGCGAAGCCGACCGAGCGCAGGGTCTCGCGGCGGCGCGGCCCGGCGAGGAAGATCGCGCCGGCGAAGCAGGCGATCGCCAGCAGGGTGAGGACGATCGGCAGCCGGCGCACCGCCTTGGCGATGTCCTGGGCCGTCTTCAGTTCGCCGCCTTCGAGGATCGTGATGTTCCCGGCACCGGGCGGGATGCGTTCCCCGGTGACGCCGATCCCGAAGCGTTCGCCGAGCCGCTCGACCGCCGGGCGCAGTTCGAGGATCACCTTGTCCCCCCGGGCCGCGATCGGCCCGGTTTCCCCGTTCAGGATGCGCAGCAGCGCTTCGTGGGCGGTGCGGTTCGACGTTTCCCAGATCGCCTCGAACGGGGCGCTCGCGAGGATCCGTTCGGCGACCCTGGGCGCCGCCCCTTCGAGCGCGCCCGCCGCCGGGCCGGCCAGCGGCGCGAGCCGCAGCGGCAGCGCGCCCTGCAGGTCGGCGCTCAGGTCGACTTTGGCGAAGAGCTGTTCGGCGAGGTATTCGGAGAGCCGCGCGCGGACGTCTTCGTTCGCCAGCAGCCGGTCGCTGGTGTCGACCCAGTTGTCGGTGTTCAGGGCCTGGCGGTTGATCCAGATCGAGAAGATGGCGGCGAAGGTCAGCACCCCGCCGATGACGACGAGCGCGAGCGCCCAATGGGGATGACCGGCGGTCGCCACGCCGTCCTCGCGCCGGTCCACCGCTACACCCCCCGGAGCACGGTGGTGGCGGCGGGGGCGAGGGAGACGGATGCGGGCGCCATGGAGGGCATGCCGCCTCACGCTAGGCGGGGTCCGGAGACCGGGCATCACGTCGATCGGGTGATTCGGGCGGGCGCTCTCGATTTCACCCCGATCGCACGATGCAGCCAGGCGCGTCGCGCGGTGAGATGCCACTCTGAGGCGACTCGGCGAGGAGGCGAGAACGAGGAGGTGGTCGATGCGCAGGCGAAGGGCGCTCTTGCCGGCCTGGATGCTGGAGCCGACCGGAGGTGGGCGATGCCCGCGGCGGCGGGCCGCGCCGCCGGTTCGGCGGCGGATCCTCGCGGCGCGCGGGGCCGAGGCGCGCATCGATGCCCTGACGAAGCTGAAGTCTCTCTTCGATTCGGGCGTCCTGACGGCGCGGCAGTTCGCCGACGAGCGCGACCGTCTTCTCGGAGGATGAGATGCTGCTCCGCGGCCGGGGCGCCGACGTGGGACCGGTGCAGGTTCTGCTGATCGACATCGACGGGCGCGATTGCGATCGGATGCTGGCCGCCGAGCTCCAGGACCTGCGCAACCAGGACGCGGTCACCCTCCTCGACGTCCTGCGGGTGCGGAGGGGCTACGACGACGAGATCCGCCGCCTCGACCCGGTCGAGGGGGAAGACCGTCCAGGAGCGCTGGTCGAGGCACTGTTGGTCGTCGACCAGGACGAACCCGAGTCTCCGGAGGAGCGGCGCCTGCGAAGTGGAAGGGGGGGAGAGGACGTCTGGTTCCTCGCCGATCGGCTGCCCCGCGGGGCAGCCGCCGCGATCCTTCTGATCGAGCATCGCTGGGCGGTCCCGCTGCGGGAAGCCAGCGTCGAATTCGAGGCAGAGATCTTCGGCGACGCCTGGGTGCACCCGCGCGACCTGGCCGCGGCGCGAGACGCGCTCGGCCACGGCCGCAGGTGATCGAGCGGCGCCGGCCCCGGACGGTTGCCGGGGCTCCATGCTCCGGTTAAGGTCGGCTAAGCAAAGACCAACGCTCGTTCCCCCGGGGAGGTGGATCGAGGGTCATGCCCGCTGGAGGAAGGAACGAAAGCGGTTCCCACCCGGTCGCCGGCGTCCACCTCGGAGGCCCGGGCTTCGGCGACCTGATCGAGCGCGAGCGTCTGTGCGAGAGGCTCCGCGGCGCCGACACCCCGGCGATCCTCCTGCACGCTCCCGCCGGGTACGGCAAGTCGATCCTGCTCGCCCAGTGGGCCCGGCTCGATCCGCGCGCGTTCGCCTCGATCACTCTCACCGACGCCCACGATGACCCGGCCGTCCTCCTCGCCGCCCTGATCGAGGCATTCGACCCGATCGAGCCGCTGTCGCGGACGCTGACCTCGTCGCTGCGGCACGCCCGGCCCGACCTCGGCCTGATCGGACGGCGGCTGGAGGAGGCGATGCGAGCCCGCTCGGTCGATTCGGTGTTGGTGCTCGACGAGCTCGAGCACCTCCGCGCCGAGCCCGCCCTGCGGATGCTGGGGTCGCTCCTGGCCGGAACCAGGCGCGGCTCCAGCGTCGCGATGGCGACGCGTGCGGTGCCCCCGATACACGTGACCCGGATGCGAGCCGAACGCCTGCTGACCGTCCTCGACACGCGGGACCTGCTGATGACGAAGGGTGAGGCGACCGCCTTGCTCGCCGAGGCCGGGGTCGCGGTCGGTGACGAGGAGATGGCGAACATCCTGGCCAAGACGGAGGGTTGGCCCGCGGCGCTCTACCTCGCCGGCATGACCCGACGACCGGGGTCCGACCGGAGCCTCCCCGAGTCCGGCTTCCGGGGCGACGAGCGCAACCTGGTCGACTACATGAAGGAAGAGTTCTGCGCCGCCGCGCCGCCCGTGGACGTCGAATTTCTCACGCGAGTGGCGTTCCTCGACCAGATGAGCGGCCCGCTCTGCGACTTCGTCCTCGAGGCGTCGGGCTCCGGTTCGCGGCTCGCCGAGCTCGCTCGCGGCAACCTGCTGCTGATCCCTCTCGATCGCTGCGACGAATGGTTTCGGATGCACTCCCTGTTCGCCGAGATGCTGCGGGCCGAGCTGCGGCGGCGACACGGCGAGGAGGTCGCGGCGCTCCACCTGCGGGCCTCCGAATGGTGGGACGGCGCAGGCGACCCGCACCGCGCGATCGGGTTCGCGCTCGACGGCGACCATCAGGCGCGCGCCGGGCGGCTGATCTGGGAGGCGTTGCCCACCTTCAACGCCACGGGCCGGCAGGCCACGATCCAACGCTGGACCGAGCGGATCGGGCCGGAGCGCGCGGCTGCCGACCCCCACCTGAGCCTGACGCTCGCCCACCGATGCCTTGCCGACGGCGACGGCGGCGGGGCCGAGTACTGGGCCGAGACCGCCCGGCCGCTCATCGAGGCGGCCCGGCCGCCCGGAGCCGACCTGCGGACCGGCCTGGCGCTGATCGAGGCAGGCCTGGCGCGTGGGGGGGTGGGGGACATGGCGGCGGCGGCCCGTCGTGCGCGGTCCTCGCTCGAGCGGGAGGGTCCGTTGACCGCGATGGCCGAGCTCTTCGCCGGCCTCGCGGAGCACCTTGCGGGCGAGGCGGACGGCGCCCGGCAGATGCTGTCGGATGCGGCGCGCCGGGCCGCGGTGTGGAACGTGCCGCTGTTCCAGGTGCTGGCGCTCGGCCAGCTGGCCCTGCTCGCGGCGACCGAGGACGATTGGCCGACCGCGCGCATCCTCGCCTCGCAGGCGCGCGCCGCGATCGACCGATCGGGGCTGATCGCGCGACCCATCGTCGCCCCGACCCTGGCGATAGCGGCCTACGTCGAGGCGAGCGAACACCGCCGCGAGGACGCGCTCGCCGACCTCGACGCCGGCCGGGCGCTGCTGTCGCGGCTGCGGAACTTCGGCGCCTGGTGCGAGGTCGAGACCGCCGCCGCACTTGCCGCCACCGCGGTCGAGTTGAACGAGGCCGCCGAGGCGGGGCGCTTGTTGGCGTCCGCCCGCGTCCGCCTCGGGGAGCTGAGCGACGCTCCGCTGCTCTGCGCCTGGGTCGAGCAGCTCGGCGTCGCCACCGAGCGGCTTTCGACGAGCGGCTTCGACGAGCTGACCCCGGCCGAGCTGCGGGTCCTGCGCCTGGTGCCCAGCCACCTCTCTTATCGCCAGATCGCTGCCGAGTTGATCGTCTCGCCGAACACGGTGAAGACCCAGATCCGCTCCGCCTACCTCAAACTCGGCGTCTCCTCGCGGCAGGAGGCGGTCGAGGCCTGCCGTGAGGCCGGTATCCCCCGATCGGGGTGATTCGCCCGCGCGCACGGGGCCGTAGCGTCGGTGATCGGCTACGAGGACTGGATGGGTCCCGCCCTGGCGACCTTGTCCTCCCTTGATCCAAGAACAGACAGGAGATTGACGATGAGCACTAGTGATCCGGTCGCAGGCGCGACGAGGGCGCGATCTCGCGAGAGGGCGGCCGCCGCCGGCTGGGCGGTCTTCGCGGCGGTGATGCTGTTGGTGATCGGAGGTCTCGACGCCCTCTATGGGCTGGCCGCGATCCTCAACAACGAAATCGTCGTCGTCGGCGGGCACGGCGTGATCGTCGCCGACATCACCACCTGGGGCTGGGTCACCATGATCCTCGGGCTCGTCATCGCCCTGACCGGTGCCGGCCTCCTGGCCGGGATGTCGTCGGCCCGTTGGGCGGCGGTCTTCCTGATCGCCGTCAACGCGATCCTGCAGCTCCCGTGGTTCCCCGCGGCGCCGCTCTGGACGGTGCTGATGGTCACCCTCAGCGTGGTCGTGATCTATCAGCTGACCGCGCATTGGGAGGAGGAGTAAGTCCCCCGGCTCGCCGCCGTCGGCTCGCCCGATGAGGTGGAGAAAGCGAGAGAGGAGAGCTCCGATGGACACCTTTGAGGTCGAGAAACGCGAGACCCTGAGCCGCGACGAGGCGGCGACCCGCCTCCGCCGGATCGCCAACCTGCTGTCGGGAGCGGGAGAGGAGGTCAGGTTCGACCGCGGCGAGATGAAGTTCAAGGTCGCGATCCCGGACCGGGTGGAGTGGAAGGTCGAGATGGAGATCGATGACGAGGAGAGCGAGCTCGAGATCGAGCTGAGGTGGTGAGCAGAGCCCGGTCCTCACCGACCAAGTCACCGGCTTCGCGAGGTAAGACCGGGGACGAATTGCGCGCTAAGGAGATGAGACCAAGATCGAGACGACGTCGAAGGACGATCGGAGAGGCGGCGCGCGTTGAGCAAAAAGCAGACCTTCATCATCGTCGGGGCGAGTCTGGCTGGGGCGAAGGCGGCTGAGGAGCTCCGCGAGCGAGGGTTCGACGGGGAGATCGTGCTGATCGGCTCTGAGCCGGAGCGGCCCTATGAACGGCCGCCGCTGACCAAGGACTACCTGCGCGGCGAGTCAGAGGGCGCACCATTCGTGCACGAGGAGGACTTCTACGCCCAGCACGAGATCACGCTGCTGACGGGGACCACCGTTGCCGCGATCGATCCAAGCCG